>RRZU011455178.1_pt1 | contig 11134 bp, 7 predicted proteins | sample 2165561 | NCBI WGS metagenome assembly RRZU01 (sample SAMN10456909, study PRJNA506462) | wastewater metagenome | isolation source: wastewater sludge | place: USA: Moscow, Idaho | reverse complement strand
TTATGAATTCGATTTACCACAAAAACTCATCGATCTGTATCAAAAGAAAGATTTTGGTCGATATGGAGTCAATGGCCGGCAGCCCGTTTGTTTTATTGCTTCCAACCATACCACCGGCGGTAATTCAGGCAGCCCGGCTTTAGATGCATATGGCAACCTGGTCGGCCTTAATTTCGATCGTGTTTGGGAAGGAACAATGAGCGACATCAACTATAATCCGGATATATGCCGCAATATCATGGTGGATATACGCTACATATTATTCATCATCGACAAATTCGCCGATGCGAAGAACATCATGTCAGAACTGAATATAGTTTCAAACAAAAAAATGTAAGTCCGATCCGAACATTCTTTGATTTGTTGAAGAACGAAGGGTTGAAATGTTCCGTCAATAAACCGAAACATTTCAACCCTTCACTACCATCAATCTTAATTAAACACCTTTTTCAACAGATCAGTCACCCTGGCGGCGGGGTCCTTTCTGATCTTTAATTCTTCCTGTGCGATGGAGTAGAAAATACCTGACATCGCCCGTTCCGTAACATAAGCCGATAAATCGGTATTCACCTTTTCGCGGGAAAATTTATTGTAATTGGAAAACACATCTTTCCAATATGCCGTAGCATTGACCTTTTTCAGGGAGGAATCAATGATCGGCCGCATTTTTTCCGTCAGGCCCTGGCTGGTATTGGCTTTCAGGTAATCCGTTGCCGCATGATCCCCGCCACGGAGAACTTTCAAACCGTCGGTCAGCGTCATCCCCTTTATAGCATTCAAAAAAATCTGACCAACACCAGAGGCTGCGTCTTCAGCTGCCCGGTTCATGGAAAGGATGGCTTTGTCTACCAGGGAAGACATCCCGAATTTCCTCAACGTCTTCTCCACCTTTTGTGCTTCTTCCGGCATCAAAATCTTGATGGCCGCATCTTTAAAAAAACCATCCGTTGCGCTCAGCTTTTTGGCGCTGTTTTCTGTGCCAACAGACAACGCCTGTTTCAGGCCATTGATGATCTCTTCATTACTCAGGTTCGTTTTGCCATCAGATACCGGCAATACCTTCGACACCGCAGATATGACCCCTCCACTGCTGTCTTTTGATGCCGCTTTTTTGACTTTATCCAAAATGCCGATCTGCGACATGCCGGGTATTGAGATCACGCAGGATGCAAAGAGATAAACGAGTTTTTTCATAACAGGACGATTTTGCGCAAATTTAGTTGAGCCAGTTGCAAGGAAAGGTTAATTTTCTGCACAGGCAGGGATTGAATGATGATCCGGCTTTCATTGAAATACAGTAATTTCGGTTTTTGCAACATTGACAGCACAGTCCACATACGCACATTTCTACAGGCTCTCTGCCTATTATTCCATCATGATGAATGGAACTTCGCGCGGGTGCTGAGCTTTTCCTTTTTCCGTTGCGCGTGTTCAGACGCCACACATACCCCATCGTTTAACCCAACAAATCAAATAAAATGCAAATTGCCATATTAGGCGCAGGCATGGTTGGCCGCGCCATAGCCATTGACCTGGCTTCCCGATTTACCGTCACGTCCTTCGATCTCAGCAATCAGTCGCTCCAGGAACTCACCAAAAAAGCTCCCGGGATCAAAACCATTCAGGCAGACCTATCTGACTTTAACAGGTACCCGGAATGGTTGAGCGACTTTGATATGGTCGTTTCCGCCGTGCCCGGATTTATGGGATATCGCGCACTGGATGCCATCATCCGGTCTGGTAAAACGGTGGTGGACATTTCTTTCTTCCCGGAAGACGCATTGCAATTACATCAAATGGCGGCCGATGCCGGCGTTACTGCCATTGTTGACTGTGGTGTGGCTCCCGGCCTCAGTAACCTGGTGCTGGGATACTGCGATTCCATCATGAAAGTGGACAGTTTTGAATGTATGGTAGGCGGACTTCCAAAAGTCAGAACCTGGCCTTTTGCATACAAAGCCCCATTCTCCCCGATCGACGTACTGGAAGAATATACAAGGCCGGCGCGTTATGTAGAAAATGGCCATATCATTACCAAACCTGCTCTCCGCGACCCTGAATTCGTGGATTTTGAAGACATCGGAACGCTGCAATCATTCAATACAGACGGCCTCAGGAGCATACTGTATACAATGAAGCACATCCCTAACCTGAAAGAAAAAACGCTTCGGTATCCAGGGCATATAGACATGATCAGCGCTTTACAAAAAGCCGGTTTTTTCGATACAACGGAAAGGAATATACGCGGAAATATGATCAGGCCTATCGATATGACCGCTTCGGTACTGTTCGATCAATGGAAACTGAATGAAGAAGACGATGAGTTCACGATCATGAAAATGATCGTGAACGGTATGGAAGGATCTGAGTCCCGCACACTCGAGTATTTGCTGTATGATGAGCGCGACCGTTCAAGCGGCATTTCATCGATGAGCCGGACAACCGGCTATACCTGTACCGCTGCTGTCAATATGCTGGCAGATGCTGTGTTTACTGACAAGGGCGTCTATCCCCCCGAAATCATCGGACGCAGGCAGGGATGCTTTGATTACGTATTGCATTACCTGTCTAAAAGAAATATCAGGTTACGTACCAGGAAATGGTGATCAGAGCCTGATGAAGCGCAGGGTTCGCCTGTCGGCCCCATCACCAACCGACAACAGGTACACACCGGGCGCCAGGCCACGTAGGATCAGGGTCTCTTTGTCGTTCGTTAATACTTTACGCAATACCAGCGCGCCGGTTGACTGGTACACCGAAGCCGTTTTATGCTGGAGGCTGTAATTACCCACCGCTTCCAGGTAACAGACGGGGCCTGCCGGGTTCGGATACAATGTAACCGTGCCAGGCGCTTTGGCAACTACCAGCGTATCATCGGGAACGGGAGCGCCACTGGCCAGGGAACTGTCGCACACAAACGAATTCAGAAAACCATTGCGCAGGGCATTTCTGGCAAACAGTGACCGCATCTTTTTTACCTGTCCCTTGGAGAACATATTCATACAGGCATCGTCAGTAAAATCCATGAAATTCATGAACATGTCGCCATACGCATTCGGCGAACAGGTAGATCGTTGCGGAAAAACCGGGCAATGATAATTACTCGACTGTTGCGTGGGAGTGTCATCCACTTCATCGTTGCCGCAATCCTCATCACCCCAGATATGTTTTAACCCGAGCCAGTGTGCCACCTCGTGCGTGGCCGTACGCCCCTTGTTAAAGTTAGAGCGCAGGTTTCCGATCGTGCCGAAGACATCATAATTGATCACTACACCGTCTTTGTCCGTTGCACCGCCGGGAGGTGTGGCGTAGCCCAGGCTTCGCCCAAACAGGCTGCACACCCATATATTCAGATATTTTCGGGAATCCCAGGCATCATCACCACCGGCCGCCGTGTACTTCATAGCATCATCCCCGAGAAAATAAGGCTTGGTGGTATAACGCCGCACGATACCCTTTGTAGGACGTCCAAAGGGATCTACCTGCGACAGGCAAAACATGATCCTCGCATCACCGGCAAGGCCACGGAACACTGCCGGGGTGAGTGCCGTATCCGCATTGAGCCTGCGGAAATCTGCATTCAATACAGCCAGTTGGGATCTCACCTGCGCATCGCTGATATTCTGTGCTTCCGTATTAAACAACACATGCACCACCACAGGTATGATGATGACCTCATTGGGAACGGTATCCCGCGACATATCATCCCCCATCCTGCTTTCAGCAAGAATAGGCAGTACAGGATGCATACGCTGGTATTCAGCCGTACCACATAACCGCTGTGCCATAGAGGATGTACCTGACAGGGCCAGGAAAACTACCCACAAAAAAGATTTCATTAAGCCGTTTTTAATCAATTCCGAACGCCCAGATGGACGAATCCGATAATGAATCTTTCGTCAGGATATGAGAATGTCAGTCAGTTTATCTGTCTTTGCGGGGAGAGAGCGGCATTTACTGTTTGGGGAAAAGAAATATCCTGCTCAGAGGTTCATCAAATATAAAAATCAAATCCGACAAAAGGAAATTTTATCAATTAATTTCGTCCGCCGATTTCAGGCAGCCTGCTTTTGTTTCCTATTTTTGCTCAAAGACACTGCATGAAATTTTTATATGCCATTTTGTTTATATGCCTAATTTCCTGTAACGGAAACCAGGCGCCGGACACAGACCCATCGATCGTTCCCCCGGTGGCGGGGATCCCGGCCCCGGAGAACATGACGGTCACCGTTCTGTCGCAATACCCGCATGATACCAGCGCCTACACGCAGGGCTTGCAATTATACGGCGGGAAGCTGTATGAAGGAACCGGTGATTATGAACAATCCTCCCTGAGGATCGTAGACAAGAAAACCGGCAAGGTGGAGAAAATGCATCCCATGGGATCGCAGAAGATATTTGGAGAAGGCATTACCATATTTCACGACAAGATTTATCAGCTTACCTGGCAAAGTAATACCGTTTACGTGTATGCGCTGTCTGATATTGAAAAACCGGTCAGGACACTGTCATGGCCCTATGAAGGCTGGGGCATTACCCATAATGGCACAGATCTTATTATCAGCGATGGTACCGCAAACCTGTATTTTGTTGACCCCGAATCGTTCAAAGTAAAAAATACCATATCGGTTCAGGATAACCGCGGGCCCGTCAATTTCCTGAATGAACTGGAATTCGTGAATGGATTTATTTATGCCAATGTTTATGAAACAAGCAATATTGTAAAGATTGATCCCGAAAGCGGTCATGTGAAAGGGATCATCAGTCTGCCTGGCTTGTTACAACCTTCAGACGTGGTTCCAAACCGAACAGACGTGTTGAATGGCATCGCCTATGACAGTACCACAGGTAATTTCCTGATCACGGGCAAGAGATGGCCGAAACTGTTTGAAATGAAAATTCAGTAAGAGATATTAGCTTACCTTCTTTTCTATCACATAAATCAATGAGCTGCATTTTTCCCGGTTACCCAAGGCAACCAGGTTGGAGATGAGCCCGTGAACAGCCCCCCGTAAAGGTCGCAGAAAGGCCGGCTTTGATTGCCTGTACCCTTCGCTCAGCATACTCACATAAAAACTGTCGAACCACATGGGGAGCACCTGGCATACACGCAAACCATGATCTTCAGCGAGCCTGCGCATGGAGGCCGGTGAAAAATGATATAAGTGCCGGGGCACATCGTAAGCGGCCCAGTAAGACTGGTATGTGGCCGCATCAGTGGAAACATGATTGGGTACTGCAATGAACAGTTTACCACGATCCTTAAGCAAACCATTGATCTGATCGAGGTAACGGTGCAATTCATGTACATGTTCCAGTACATGCCACATCGTTATCGCATCAAACTGGGCGGGGGGAAGATTAAACAGTTCAGCAGAAGGCCTGGCATCAACATCATACGTTTCCCTGGCCCTTGCCCTGGCTTCTTCATCAGGCTCCAGGCCAATGGTCACCCAACCATTTGCAAGCATCGTGTGGGCAAATGCGCCCGTACCGCAACCAATATCAAGTATGCTGCCCTTTCGCAGTCCTGTGGCCCGGATGACTGTTTTATATTTTGACTGAAGGGTTATGGAGCGGATAAAATGATACAGGCGGTTGATGAGTCCCTTACGGGTATCGCTATGCGAAATATAACTGTCTGATTTATAATATTCCCCTATGTCAGATTCGTTGGGAACATCCTGCGTGAACAGCGCCTGGCATTTACGGCAGGTCCAGACCGGGAATTGTTTGCCTGAAACGGTGTGGTCCTTTGCGGTGAACAATGCCTGGATTCCATCCTGACGGCATACCGGGCAATGAGTGTAATGGATCATGCTGAAAACTGGATAATTGATAAAGTTAGTCGCCCTTGGTATACGTAACCGGTTCCTGACGGGTTTCTATTTTACCCGCATTGCCGAAAGATGTTTGTTTACCGCTATCGGAAAGATATGCCAGCACCAGCCCGGCGGAAAGGATAAAGATAGCCGCCGCCCAAATCCACCAGCGATCCCTGGATACGTTGGCCTGCTCCTGGAAATACTCTGCCATTTGCAAACTGTCTGTTTCCGTATCGCCAACCCTCATGGCATGAACGGCATCATTGCGCACAACCCTCTTCAGAGGAACTTCGGGAAAAAACTCCAGGGGAAGGGGCAACTGGCGGAATCCAGGCTTACCGCCCGGCTCTGCAAAAAAAGTTCCTACAGACATCAACTCAAATTCCTCCCCTGTTTCAAGCCTGTTTAACCGGTCACAAAATTCAATGAGGTGATCAGATGCGGATGAATGGGATAGGCTATTTTCGGATGCGATGAACCGCACCAGGTCTTCCGAGTCTGATTCCGTATGAGAGAATAATATAAAGGGCACCGGGGCCATCATTTTATGTTCAGCATGCCAGGCTGTGGCATTGCCATCCACCAATTCGAGTGTACCCACCGTCGGGAGCGGACATTTCTTATTACGGAAAAGATAAAGCAGAATATTTTCTTCTATCATGAACTGACCCTGTTAAAACTTGACAATGATACCACCCAATAAATTTAGGCCATAAACCTCATAATTATGCCAGCGCTGGTATTTATTGGCAAAGATATTATTTACATCAAGGAATGCGCTGAACTGTTTGTTGATGCTGTATTCGCCCCCCAGGCTCAGGTCGGTTCCTCCCGAGAAATTCCTGGTAGTATTTCCAAAATCGAGGTACTTACCGCCCCCAAACAGGTAGAGGTCGCTTTTCAGCAACATTCGTTTGAATGCCCACCAACGGAAGGATCCGGTCAGTTCAAGGGGAAGTGTATTCCAGGCCCTGGCATTATCAAGCATATTCGTATATGCGTTCAGGTTGACGCCCGCCGTCAGGGAGAATTTATCCTGGCTAATAAAGCTCATATCGGCATGGATACGGAAATTATTGATCTTTCTTTCATTGGAAACCAAAAATTGCTTATTGGCGGCCAGGCTGCTGGTGTCGTTGATAAACAGGGGCAGGTTGGTATAGGAAAGTAAGCTTGCTTTGGCACTCACATTAAAGTGTTTGCCGACAGAGGCCTTGATTCCTCCATACAATTCCAGTTCGCGGGTATTTTGCTGAACTGAAAGTTCTGCCATATAAGGGTTGATGGCACTCAGGTTTCTGAACGTATTTTTAACCACCCGACCAACCCATCCCGCCTGCAGGAGAAAAACCTTTTCCTGCAATTGTCCCTCAGCATAGATATTGGGCAATAATGTATACTTACCGTTATCCCATACCGGGGTTATGCCGCCATGAATGGTAAACCGGGGAGAATGAAACACGATCCCCGGTGTTAACTGGATAACATTGTTACTGTATTTGTAATTGACCGGAAGGTTGCTGCTGGCGTAATTGGTAAAATCACCTTTGGCGGCCACTTTTGCCGAAAACTGCTCATTGATATTCAGCTCGAGGGGCAGATCAAACATGACCGAAGTTTCCGTCAGCCTGTCACGCAGACTGAATACATTGAACTGCAGGCTGGGATTGTAGGCAAAGCCCAACGGCAATGACACCGTATTCCGGACGCCGGCACGGATGTTCACCTCCTGGAAGGCGCGCTGAACCTCGCTTTTTTTGTAATCCAGCAAAAGGTGGTCGTAGCCGTATAAATGATAGGTCTTTTGGTTGACGGAAGCGTCGGCATAAATTTCATTATCCTTGACAAAGTAACTGCCGGTACCCCTCACCGATAGTTCACTGTAATCCTGGTTCTTGATGGTGCCTTTTGAAGAGGTGTACAAACCGTACAGGTTGACCAGGCTTTTCCTGCCATCGCCAAAACCAAGGCCCGCTTTAACGTACGGGGTATTGTAACTGCCAAATCCTGCTTTAACATAGTTCCGGTTACCGAGATAGAGGTTACTGTCCTGTTCAAGCGCCAGCGGCTTCAATGTTACAGGCTGATAAGCATAGATCAGGTTCTGGGATGGAACGTTGTATTCTCGAACCGACCGGGAAGTATCTGCGGGAAGCTGTGATCCGGAAAAATTGATCTTGACCGCATTACGCAAAACGGGTTTATAAGAAGATATAATATCGACGGAGGGTTTCCGGCTGGTGTCCTTCTGAGCCTTGCCAGCCATTGGCACAAACATGGCAAGGCTTAACCCTGCGGCCCATACCAGGCGGAAATAACTGTGCTTATATGAAGTCATCATGGTTTTCATCTTGATTAGTTTGAGAGTTTGGATTGCTTTTTTTCTTCTTCGATGGCCTGGTCAAGTTTTTGTTGTGCCTCGCTCCGTAATTCATCAATGACGGCATTCTTGGCCACACTTTCATAAGTAGCCTTGGCGTTGAAATAGTCTTTCTGTTTCATGAATATGTCTCCAAGAAGGATATAAGCCCTGGTAACCCACAGATCATAGGATCCCGTTTCCCTGATAACCGACAATGCCGCTTTTTCCGATGCGCCCAGGTTATTTTGCAGGAACAGACAGGCAGCCATTTCATACCTCGCTTCTGCGCCCCAGGCCGTTTTATTGATCGCGGCCGCCGATTTGAAAGAAGCTATCGCTGAGGGGTAATCGTTATTGACCTGTTGCGATTTGCCCAGTACAAGGTATGCGATTGACTTATCATCGGTACTGATGCCCTTCTTGGCCAGCAAATCTTTGGCTGCGTCATTGGCAGAACGATAATCCTTCAACTGATAATAACTGCGTACGAGGCCTCGCAAGGCTTCCAGCTGAACATCCTGGTTCACGCCATTGGACAGTAAGGCCTCAAAATATTTTTTGGAAGATGCAAAATCCTTCAATTCAAAATAGGAAATCCTCGCCGCTTCCAGTGTGGCCTTCTCGTAATACCTGTTCAGTCCCTTGCCGTGAACAAAAGAATAATCCTGCAGGGCATTGGAGAAATCTTTGTTCTTCTGGAAACATGTGGCCCGGTTGTACCGTGCATCAAGCACATAAGCCCCATCCGGGAATCGGCCCAGGTAATTCGTAAACCCGGCAATGGCCGCTGAACAATCGTCTGCAGAGTACTTCAGCATTGCAGATGAATATGTGAGCGAATCGGCTTCTGTCACCGACACCTGTATACCATTTTGCTTCATCAGGTCTACATACTCGTTCGGCCGGCCTTCCTCCACATAGATATCCCTGATGATACCCAATGCTTCTTCCGACTCGGGCGATTGCGGATATTTCCTGATCAGTTGCTGGTAGCTGACCAGGGCATTCTTATTATCATTCAGGTTATAATAAGACAACCCGCTTTTCAGGTAGGCTCTTGGCTTTAAACCTCCGCCCTGTTCGGCATTGATGATATTGGCAAGGTATGGAAGGGCATCTCTGAATTTTTCATCCGCCATGTACGTCTGTGCGATTTCCATATTGACATCCATGACAAGCGGACTGGCAGGGTATTGCCGGTTGAGGCTGTTCAGTATACGGATTTTTTCGGTACTGCTTTTCACCCCGGCAACCATGGCTTTCTGATAGGTGGCATAATCGGACGGAGGCAGCGCCTGGTTAATGACCTGGTCGTACATTGATCCAGCCCTGGCAAAATCCCGTAACATGAACTGGCAATCCGCAGAACGGACAAATGCGTCAATTTCCATACTGCCGGAAGTAGCACCCACCTGCCTGGCAACTTGTTCAAAATAGCCCAGCGCGTTGCGGTAATTCTCTTTCTGGAACCAACTGTAACCCGCAGTATACCTGGCCGAAACGGGAGAAGCTTCCCCCTGTGCAGGAACGCCGGATTGAATGAAAGCTACCAGGTTCCGGATGGCTTCATCATAACGTTTTTGCCTGTACGCGATCTCCCCTTTCCAGAACTGTGCATAAAATGCGGTATTTCCGGCATTGGTATTGGCAATGACCTTGTCCAATAAAATATCCGCGGAAGCCAGTTGCTGATCGTTGATGTACTCGACGGCCCTTCCGTATAATATCCTTGGATACACCTTCTGCATGGCTGGCGTAGGAGGCTTCATTGATTCATATATCTGTATAGCATCGTTATAGTTATTGGTATTGGCCAGCAGGTTGACCAGTATTTCTTTGGCTTCCGTATCGTATTCCGAATTGGGATAATCAGCCAGGAATTTGCGCATGTCGCTCAACGCCACGTCCTGGTAACCCAATTCATAGGATAATTTGGCATACATGAAACGGGAAACCTTTTGCTGAACCTTATTGCTGCTGTTGTAAGCACTGTACTGAAAAGCGTTGCGGGCATTGGCTTTTTGATTGGTCTTCAGGTACAGATCGCCCAGCAGGTACATGCTGTTCTGCCCCATCGAATCCTTTTCATTGCTTAGCTGCCTGAATCCATCAATGGCCTTATTGACCTGGTTGTCTTTGTAATAACAAAAACTGAGTTCATAAAGCACTTCTTTGCTCACCTTGTCGCTGCTGTTGACGTAATCTTCCAGTAAAGGAAGCGCCTTTTGGTATTGTTGCTTTTCAAAATAAACCTGGCCTGTCAGCAGTTTCAACTGCTTCGCATAATATTGGGCACCGCCCTGGTTAAGTACGCTTTCGCCATATCGAAGCGCTTCATCTTTCTTACCCTGGAAATAGTATATCTCGGTTATATAATATGGCACCACGCCCCGATATTCCTCTTCAGCCTCGACCAACTTAAAAGCCTTGAGGGCATCCTCATAATTTCTGTCGTAATATGCAATAAAGCCATAGTAATAATTCGCAGGCACATAATATTTATGTTCTGGCATCTGGTGAATTTCATCAAACAAAGGCCTGGCCTGCGCAAACTGTTTCAGGTTGAAATATGCGTAAGCCTTTTCAAATTTTGCATCGGCGATCTGCTCATTGCTGAGGTTGTCGTAACCGGCCATGTCAAAATATTCAACCGCCTGTTCATAATTGTTATTCAGGAAAAAATAATGGGCCAGGTGAAAGGCCATGATCTGGCGCCTGGGTTCATTGTTGATCGCATAGATATATGCCATCGCCTCATCTTTTGATATAGGCTGCATCAATTTCAGTCCGCATACAATATAATAAAACCGGGTATCCTCATTCAGGTAGGTATGATTGCTGATGCTGTTATCCGGGTACATCTGCATCAACTCTTTCACCAGGGGATAGGCCAGTGCATATTCTTCCCTGATCATGTATTCTTTAACTTCCTTGAATGTTCTTTCGG
>RRZU010741274.1_pt1 | contig 11134 bp, 6 predicted proteins | sample 2165561 | NCBI WGS metagenome assembly RRZU01 (sample SAMN10456909, study PRJNA506462) | wastewater metagenome | isolation source: wastewater sludge | place: USA: Moscow, Idaho | reverse complement strand
GTGACCTGGGTCGAAGCGGTCTGCTGGGACGGGGTGCTGGCATCGCTGAAGCTGTCTTGTCTGGCCGATCTGGCCAGTCGGCCGATCAAGTCCATGTCACCGGCTCGCCCCACGACCGATCAGAACCGGTAACGCACCCCCGCCGCCACCGACCGCCCCACCGTCTGCCCCCAGACCCGGTCGTCCATGCCGACGACGTACAGATCCAGCGTCGAGTCCCACTCGTAGAGGTAGGCCAGGCTCCTGGTCTGCTGGCGCCGGTCGACCGCGTCGCCAAGCGCCCGTGACCGCGCGACCTGCAGCTGCACCTTGCCCGGCCCGAGCGGCGCCGACAGGCCGAGCGAGGCGATCCGGCTGGTGAGCTGCAGCCCGGTGTCACGCACGAGCGTGTACTGCCCGAACACCTGCGCCCAGCCGGCGTTGTAGCTCAGCCCGAGCTGGCTGGCCTGCTCGCGGATCGCGTCGGCGAACTCCGGGTCGAGGCGCACGCGCTGCCACGAGGCCGAGACGGCCAGCAGGCCGCGGGCGTAGATCGCGTTCAGCGCCGACAGCCGGCCCGGGGCGTCGCGTTCGCCGTCGGCGGCCATCGCCGACAGCGTGACGTCGCCGAACTTCGGTGCGGTGTAGCCGATGGCGCGGTCCCAGTAGAAGTCGCCCTGCACGCCGATCAGGCTGCCGGCGGCGAACAGGTGGCGCACCGCCGGCGAGCAGCCGACCGAGTTGCCCAGCGCGTTGAAGCGGGCGGTCGTGTTGAACAGCAGCGTCTGCAGCCGCCCGGCGCGCACCTGGCCCCAGTCGCGGTGCGCCAGCGACACGAAGGCGTTGCGCGACAGCAGCGGGTCGTGGTCGTTGCGGCCGGTGCGCAGGTCCTGGAAGCGGTAGAAGGTCTCCAGCGTGACCCCGGCCGTCACGCCGTTCTCGAAGCCGTAGCTGCCGGTGGCGCCGATGAAGCTGGCGGTCAGCGAGTTGCTGTTGAAGCGGTGCTGGCGGTACAGGCCTGACGGCTCGAAGCGTCCCCACGACAGGTCGGCCACGCCGTAGAACGAGTGATCGAGCTGGGCCTGTGCCATACCGCAGGCGAGCAGTCCGCCCAGCAGGGGGCCGAGCAGGCCGGTGGGGCGCAGCATCGCGCTCAGGCGGAGCGGGGCAGTCGGCATGGCGAGCCTCCTCGGGTTGTCTGTCTGTCTGTCCCTGACGTCACGGGAGCGATGGGGTGACGCCCAGCCACAGCGCATTCATCGCTGCGTGCGCCACGATGCAAGGCAGCAGCTGACGCCGGCGCTGGTAGAGCAAGCCGATGTACCCCGCAGGCAGCAGCGTCAGCCAGGCCCAGAGGCTGCCGGGGGTGCGCAGGCCGTGTGCCAGCGCAAAGGTGAATGCCACCGCCAGATTGATCCGGGCCGCCGGCCATCGGCTGCGCTGCAGCAGGGTCTCGTGCAGCCCGGCGCGCCAGAGGATTTCCTCCAGCACCGGTGCGATCACCAGCAGCTGCACCGCTGTCCACCAGGCGTCGGAGCTCATCGCGCATGACCCGCAGGCTCACGGTGCGGGTGCTGTCGTCGTCGTTGTCGCTGCCGTTGTCCGTGCCGCCAGGCCAGCACCAGCACGGCCAGCACCGCCAGCGCGAGCAGCGTCGGGTCGAGGTGATCGCCATGGGGCGCACGCGCGATGCTGCAGCCCCCTGCGCCGCTGCCGACCACGTCGGCTGCTGCCTGTGCCTGGCCGGTCAGCGGGACCTGCAGCAGGGTGGTCGGCAGATCCGTGCCGGGGCTGCTGGCGATCTGCAGCACGCCGCGGGCCTCGCCCGCCACGACCGGTCGCAAGCGCACCGTCACCGTGCAGGTGTCGCCGGCCGCGAGCAGGAAGGGCGGGGTCGGGCAGGTGCCACGGTCGACATCGAAGCTGCCATCGATCGTCCAGCCGAGCACCCGCACCGCACTGGAGGACTCGCCGCTCAGGGTCACCGCCATCGGCGGCGAGGTGGCGCCTGCCCGGGTCGCGCCGAACTCCAGCCGGGCTGGCGTGACCGTCAGCGCCGAGCTGCCGACCGGACCGAGGCCGATGCCGGTCAGCGTCAGCGGCGCCAGCGCGGTGCCGCTGGAGACGACCTGCAGGCGGGCGCCGTGCGTGCCCGGCGAGCCGGGGCTGAAGGCCAGCGTGATCGAGCAGGTCCGGTCCGGCTCCAGCAGCGCGCCGGCGACGCAGGCGTCGGCCGCGCCGCCCTGGACCGGGAACATCGCCGCCTCCAGCCCGATGGTGTTGATCAGCGTGAGCCGGATCGCGCCCGGCCCGTGGTTGCGCAGGCTGACGGTGTGCGTGGTCGTGCCGGCAGCGCCGATCGCCTGGGTGCCGAAGTCGCGCGTTTCGGTGCTGCCGACCCAGGTGACGACCGGCACGACGGCCGCGCTGCCGCGTCCGACCACGGTCAGCGTCGACGGCACGCCGGCGGCGCTGTGCGCGACGGTCAGCGTGGCGCGGTAGTCGGTGTCGGCGGCCAGCGGCGTGAAGCGCAGCGCCAGATCGCAGGTCTGGCCGATGGCGAGTGTCGTGCCGGCGGCGCAGCTCGGCGTGCTGTCCAGGCTGAAGCCGCTGCCGTTCAGCGTCACGCCAGTGAGCTGCAGGCTGGCGGTGCCGGTGTTGCGCAGCCGGACCGTGCGGGCGCCGTACAGGCCGTTGACGGTCTGGCTGCCGACGTCGAGCGGGTTGGCGGCGTCGATCGTCAGCACGCCGACGGGCTGCGGCAGGCCCAGGCCGGTCAGCGTCAGCACCGACGGGTTCGGCGCCGCACCGTCATGGGCGATCGAGAGCGTGGCGCTGCGGATGCCGGTGGCGCCGGGGCGGAACTGCAGCGTCACGGTGCAGGTGGCGCCGACCGCCAGCGTGCTGCCGGCCGCGCAGGTGCCGGCGCGCAGGAAGTCGCCCGGGTGCGGGCCGCCCAGGCTCAATGCGTTCAGCGTCAGCGGCTTCGAGCCGGTGTTGTGCGCCGTGACGGTGACCGTGCCTGATGGGGGTGCGCCGAGCACGGTGTCGGGGAAAGAGGGCTGCGCGGCGTCGAGCGAAAGCTGGCCGATGTCGGCGGTGCCGTCGAGGGTGATGGACAGCGGGCTGCCGCCGACCGCGCTGTCGTGGGCGATCGCCAGCGTGGCCTGGCGATCGCCGCTGGTGGTGGGCGTGTAGTCCAGCGTCAGCGTGCAGCTCAGGCCTGGGTCCACGCGCGTGCCGGGCGTGCATCCTGAGCTGGCGGCGACGCGGTAGTCGCCCCGGGCGGTGCCGCTGAATGTGAACGCGCCGAGCACGATCGCGGTGCTGCCGCGGTTGCTCAGGGCGGTGGACACGGGGCCGGTGGCGCTCGGGGTCAACCGCGTCGGCGAGGCCGTCAGCGGCCACGCCGCCGTGCCCGACAGGCCCAGGCTGGTGCTGACGGTGCCGCCGGTGCCGGTGATGGTGACCGGGATGCTGGCGGGCAGGGGTGTGGAGATCGCGGCAGCGGTGGGCTGCCAGCGCAGGCTGAGGGTGCAGACGCCGCTGTCGGCGGCGATGACCCGACCGGCGCATTCGGGGCTGTCTTCGGTGATGCCGGCCGGCAGGGTCAGCGCGTAGGTCCTGGCATCCGGATAGGTGCTGCTGATCTGGACGGTCCGGACGACCGAGGCGCCGCCGATCACCGCCTCGCCGAAGGCCAGGGCCTGCGGCGACAGCGTGACCGTCGGCCGGTAGGCGGTAGCGTCGACCGTGATCGTGCGGCCGCCGGCGGAGGCGGACGGCTGCACGTCGCTGCCGGCGTAGGTCGGCGTGACGGTGAGGGTGCTGGTGAGCGTGGCATGGGTCTGTGGCGCCACCACGTCGGCCGGCTGGGGCTGGAAGACGACGTCGAGGTCGAGGCGGCAGGTGCCGGGCGTCAGGCTGGATGAGGCCGCGGGCACGGTCAGGGCCGTGCAGGTGCTGCTCGACTTCCGGGCGACACTGAAGCGCGGGTTGCTGCTGCTGAGGGCCATCGTCAGCTCGGCGCCCCGGTAGTTGCTCAGCGTGAAGGAGGTCGAGGCCGTGCGCGTGGCGCCGGTGGCTGTGGTGCCGGGAAACGTCAGCGTGGCCGCGGCGGGCACGGCGAGGGCGTCGCGCAGGTTCAGCAGATAGGCCGCGACGGCCTTCAGATCTGTGGCGTTCGGGTCCGGGTCGTTGGCGATGGCCCGCATCAGCGACGAGCCGCAGTTCGACCCCAGCCGGTTTTTCAGGGCTGTCGTGATGGTGACGATGTCCTCGCCCAGGCCGATCACGGGGGTGCTGTCCGAGCAGTCCGGATTGGCGCTTGGGGTCGTGGCCTGGACAGCGGGCGGCGCGCCGTGGCACGTCATGCACCCCCGGCCATTCCAGTCGAAGTCCTGCGCCTGGACGGCACCGCTCACGGCCAGCAGCAGCGCCAGCCCGGCCGCTCTCGGGACAAACGTCGACATCATGTGCTTCTCCCTGTTCCGGCCGGTTGGCGGGCGGCCCTACACGCAGTCCACCACCCGGAACTCCACCCGCCGGTCCAGCGCATCGCGCAGATCGTCGGTGCCGAGCCCGACCAGTGCCTCGCGCGAGCCCACGCCCGCCGCGCTCAGCCGGGCGCCGAGCGCGCGGTTGCTGCGCTCCAGCAGCTTCTGCACCGCCTCGGCGCGCTGGCGCGACAGCGTCTCGTTGGCGCGGGCGCTGCCGGTGCGGCTGGTGTGGCCGACGATGCGCACGCAGGCGTCGGCGCGGCCGGTCTCGCGCGCCAGCGTGTCGAGCCAGAGCTGGTACTGCTGCGGCAGGTCGCCGATCGGGCTGAAGCTCGTGCGTCCGGGCTGGAACAGGATCTTGATCGGCAGGCGCTTCGTGTCGAGTCCGGTCGCGATGATGCGTTCGAAGGCGCTGCGCGCGGCCTGCGGGTCACCGAGCTTCCAGCTCGTCAGGTACAGCCCGTTGAGCACGCGCAGATCGCCCGGATCGGCCATCGTGTCGGCCTCGCGGTAGAGCTGGCGGGCCTCCTGCATGCGCCCGGCGCCGTAGGCCAGGATCGCCTCGTTGACCACCGCGGCGCCGGGCAGCCGGCTCAGGTAGTCCGGGTCGGCCGGGTCGCCGACGCGCGTGTTGACCTGGCACGAGTTGATGTAGGCCTGTGTCGTGCGGTCCTTGTGCCAGGTCGGGCTGTCGGCGTAGAACTTCAGCGGCTCCGGGTTGACCGAATCGACCGTGCTGCGGTCGAGCTGCTTGGCCACCACCCGGCCGGTGCGCAGGTCGATCAGCGTCAGCCAGACGCGGAAGGCGTCGGGCACGGTGTCGACCGCGCGCTCGACGTTGACCGGCGTGAGCGTGCCGATCAGCAGCAGCGGCTTGTCGGCCAGCGCCTGCCGGGTCAGCGGGCGGGGTTTCCACTGCGGCGTCTGGCGTCGCAGCAGGGCTTCGAGCTGCTCGCCCATGCGCGCCGTGCTGGCGGTCTGCGCGCCGGTGTTGGCGTCGATCAGCGGGTCGATCACCAGCGTGCGGGCCTCGGCGCCGAGCTGATCGCCGGCCTGCTGCAGCAGCTCGGCGCCGGCGCGGGCGATCGCGTCCTCGAAGCGGATCGGGTCCGGCGCGAGCAGATCCTTCGGGCGCGCCGGGGACGCGGAGGCGGACGGCTGCGCCTCGGCCGGCGGCAGCGACAGCATCGACGACAGCAGCACCAGGGCGGCGGCGTACAGGCAGGCGGGCAGGAGCTTCATGACGGCGGCCTTGCGAGGACAGGGCGGAAAACGAGGGGTCAGCGCGTGTCGAACACCGGATCGGGCGCCGGTTTCGTGATGTCGCAGCCGAACACCTGCTGGCTGACACGGCGCAGCTCGGCATCGGCGTCGAGCTGCTCGATCACGCGATCCAGCGTCACCAGCGCGTTGGGCATCGAGCGATTGACGGCCAGATCGGCGCCGCCCCCGCACAGATGGCTTCTGTAGCCTGACGGCATGGTGCGGTCCCAGTCGAAACGGCCGCTGGCGCTGGCGAAGGCGACATGACAGGTGCGGCACGACACGCCGATCACCTCGCGGTAGAGCCGGTCGGCGCCGGGCACGCTGCGGGCATGGGCGATCCAGGCCGGGGGCACGTAAGTCTTGTCCTGCGCTGTTGCTCCACCGGCATACCAGCCCTCGATCAGCCGGCTGACGGGCGTGTCGCCACCGCCCTCGGTGGCCTGGACGAGGCGGTTGAGCGTGTGCAGCGCTGCCTGCTGGTCGGTCTCGCGCAGACCGGGGGCGCTGCCGAAGCGGTAGTTGGCCGCATCGAACGGCAGGAAGCGCGATCCCAGCTGCGGAGAGGCGCCGAGCGTGGTCGGGAAGCGTCCGGCATGGGTCGCACCGCCATGACAGGCGACGCAGACCCCGGGCATGTACTTCTCGCCACGGCCATCGAGGTTGACCGACAGCAGCAGCCCGCCGTCCGGACCGAAGGTGACGAACTTCGTGAACGGCCGATCGCCATGGGCGCCGGGCGTGACGCTCCACTCCATGCCGACGCAGGCGACCTGCTTGAGCCCCTGGCGCGCCTGGTCGAGCACGCTGTCGATCTCGGCCTGGCTGCTGCCGTCCGGACCAGGATGGTTGCAGACCAGGAAGGCGATCTGGTCGGCGCTGCGCCGCACGGCCGACATGCGTCGCACCAGGTTCAGGTCCATGCGGTTGATGTAGTCGGCGCTGGCCTTGTCGGCCGCGGCGATGCCCGTGTCGTAGGGTGGCAGCCGATGGTGGCGCTGCCAGTCGGCCATCGTCACCGGCTGCACCGGCATGCCCTGCGCATCGCAGCCGGCGACCAGACCGAGCGCACGGTAGTAGGCGCAGGCGCTTTGCGGCGTGTCCAGTCCCTTGTAGGCCAGAAAGCGGTCGGAGCCCGGCAGGCCATCCGAACGGCTGCCGTGGGGCGCCGTGACCTGACGACCTCGCAGATTGCCATCCGGTCCGCTGGCGAGCAGGCGGGTGATGCGCGGCGGCGTGTTGGCCAGACGGATCGGCGGCATCGCCACCGGTGTGGCTGCGAGGCTGGCATCGACCTGCGGCACATCGATGGTCTGCCGCAGGCCTTCGCAGCTCACCTCCAGCTGGTGGCGCTCCTGTGCGGCCACTGCGGCCTCCAGCAGGTAGTCGCCATGGCGGTTGGCCTGGATCGCCGCGGTGACGGCGGTGCCGTCGGCTTGCAGCAGCCGCAGCGTGGCGGCGCGGGTCTGGCCGGTGGCCTGATCGAGGCGCGCGCAGGCCGAGCCGTCGGCCAGCTCGACATGTCCGTACAGGCGCAGGTTGGCGCCGGTGTCCGCGCTCACCGGGATCGTGACTCGCGTGGCGGTCGGCGTGTAGTTCGCGGCACAGACCGGCCAGGCGTCGCGTGCCCGTGCCGTGTCGCGGGTGCAGTGCAGGCGATAGCCCCCGGAGCTTGGGGCCGGCATGGGCAGACGGGGCAGCACGATTTCGCCGCGCATGTCGCTGCGGCCGCTGAAGACAGTCCGGCCTGTGCTGTCGCGCAGGTCGACCTGCACGTCGGGCAGGTCGAGCAGACGCTCGCCCGTGCTGGCGCCGTCGTGGCCGGTGAAGACCCAGCGGCCTTCGGCCAGCAGGCGTAGCTGTCCGCCGAGCTGCCCCTCATCCACGACGGTCGGGGAGCGGTGCAGGGCCTGGGCGCGGCGCGCCGACACCGTGTCCAGTGCGTCGGACGACACCGCATGCTGGGCCTCGGCATGACCGCCCCGGCCGTCGGTCACCGTGACATAGGCGAAGTGCAGGCCGGGGCCGCTCGGCAGCGTCCAGGTGGTGCTCGGGGCATCGCGGTCGTCGACATGGCCGGCGGTCACGCGCCACTGGTAGTGCAGCGTGTCGCCGTCGATGTCCTGGGCCGCCACCGACAGCGTCGTCTTGTCCGGGCCGCTGTCCTGTGCGGTGCCACCGCCCCCGCCGCCTCCACAGCCCGCCAGGGCCAGTGCGATCAGCAGGGCGAGCGTGGTCTTGGTCATGGCAGCGGTCCGCGAAGTCAGCGGCATTGCCGCTGCATGAAGCTGCGTTCGGCGTCGGTCACCGGGTCGCCCAGGGCCGACTTCTGCAGCAGGTCATTGCACTTGAGCCGGGTGACATAGTCCGGTGCAGGGGGCTGAACCGGGACGACCTTCGGTGGCCGTCCGTCCGGGCTCCAGGCCGAACGGTCGGAGACCTCCGGCGGCGACAGCGGCGGTCTCTCGTCCGCGGGGAGGTCCGTCTTCGGCGGGCGTGCTGGCGCAGGCGCTGCGCTGGTGGAGGCGGAGGCGGAGGCGCGTGCCGCCGGCTTGCGCTCCGTGCTGCGTGCGATCGCCGGCTCCGGGGCTGTGGCTGCGGCAGGTGCTGCCCCGGAGGCCACCGGCGGCGCGACGGCGATCGGCGAGGGGGCACCGCGGAGGCGGGAAGCGACTCGAGTGCCGATGCGGCGGCCACCGGTGCCGCAGGCGCCTGTGCTGGCACCGCCGGCAGCGGCGAAGGCTGCGGTGATGGCGTGGGGCGCCCGAGCGTGTAGGCCAGCCCGGCCGCTCCGACCAGCAGCAGGGCCCCGGCCGCCACCCAGGCGCCGGAGCTCGCTCGTGGCTGTGCTGGTGCTGGCGCTGGCGCCAGATCGGGTGCAGGTGGCGGTGCAGGCGAGCTTGCCGCAGCAGGTGGCTGTGGCACTGCGATGACCGGAGGAGGCGTCGGCCTCGGGGCAGGTTCGTGGGGGGGCGGCCGTGCAGCCACGCGCGGTTCTGTGGCGGCCAGCAGCGCGCGCAGCTCGGCCACGCTCTGCGGCCGGTGCTGGGGCAGCACCGCCAGGCAGGCGTCGATCGCCTCGAGAAAGGCCGCGCTGCACTGGCCGGCCGCGCTGTGTGCCAGCGGCTGGTACTTGTCGGTGACCATGCGGGTGACCGACTGCGGTGGCGTGCGTCCGGTCAGCGCGAAATGCACGACCGAGGCCAGCGCATACAGGTCGGTCCACGGCCCCTGCCGGACGCCGGGCATTTCGCCGTACTGCTCGATCGGCGCGTAGCCGGTCTTCAGGATGACCGTCAGTGCCTGTGTCATGTCGCCGATGACCCGCCGCGCCGCGCCGAGGTCGAGAATGACCGGGCGGCCGTCCTCGAGGATCATGATGTTGTCGGGCGCGATGTCGCGGTGGCAGGTGTCGGCGCGATGCATGGTCTCGAGCGCATCGAGCAGCGGCATCAGCAGCGTGCGCAGCCAGAGCTCGTCGGGCGGACCGGGCAGGGTCTTGAGCACCTCGCCCAGCGTGCGGCCGATGTAGTAGGGCATCACCATGTAGGCGGTGCCGTTGCTCTCCCAGAAGCGGTGGACCTTGATCAGCGAGGGATGATCGAAGCTGGCCAGCAGCCGCGCCTCGTTGATGAAGCTGCGCCGGCCGGCCTCGAAGGTGTCGGCATGGCGGCGCGAGCGCACCGAGACGGTCATCGCCTGGGTGCGCGCTGCCAGCGACGAGGGCATGTACTCCTTGATCGCGACCCGCCGGTGCAGCGAATGGTCCTGAGCGAGATAGACGATGCCGAAGCCGCCCTCGCCGATGACCGACAGCAGCTCGAACTCCTCCAGCCGGGTGCCCGAGGGCAGCGCGTTGCCGAACTCGTCGTCGGCGAGCTCGCCGGGCTGCGGCAGGCCGATCGGCGCAGGACCGAGCCGGGTCCGGTCCGGATCGTCTGCGGGGGCGGAGGGTTCTGTCATCACGGGCTTCCTGTCGGCGTGTCGCTGCCGCTTCAGCGGTAGAGCTCCCTGCGTTCCTCTTCTTCCTTGCGCCGCTGCAGCTCGGTGCAGGTCGGGTGGCGCTGGAATTCCGGCTTGCGGCATTGCGACTGGATGCAGAGGTCCCGTGCGATCAGCACCCGGCCGCCGCAGGCCTCCTCGGGCGAGCTCGGCCGGGCCGCTTCGCCTGGAGCTGAGGAGGGCGGAGCGGAGGCGGGCGGGCGGGACGCGGGCGCCGGCACAGGCGCGGGTGCCGGACGAGGCGCAGCGATGGCGGGTGCCGGGGCAGAAGGCGCTGGCGCAGGTGGCTGCAGACGGGGGGCGACGGGGCGGGCGGTGCTGGCACCGGGACAGGGTGCAGCACCGGCACGGGGGCGAGAGTCGGTGCGGGGGGCTCCTTCTCTTCGGTGATGATCTCCGCCAGCGGTGCGCTGGCCGGGCCGGCCGCGGTGGGCGCACTGGCCAGTGCGCTGGCGGCGCTGGCGGCCAGACCGGTCGTCGCGTCCGGGGCGGGATCACGCGGCCACATCAGCAGCGCCGCCCCCGCCAGCAGCACGGCGCCACCGAGGCCTGCCAGCATCGGTGCACGTGAGCCCGAGCCCGAGCCTGCCTTGCGCTCACCCTCGGGTCCGGCGGATGGGGCCGTCGTGCCCGCCGCGCCGACGGGTGCTGCCGCTGGCTGCGTGCGGGCCGCGGCCGGCTGGGTCATGCCGGGCAGCACGATGCGCATGTCGCGGCCGGTGCGCGGCTCCAGGCTGGCGGTGTGCGGCGCCGGTCTGGTTCTCGGCGGTGCAGCGGCGGGCGGAGGCTGTGGTGCCGTGCGGCCCGGCGGACTGCCGGTCGGGCCGGTCACCACCACGGTGCGATCCGGGTCGCTGCCTGGTTGCGCGATCGGGGCGGCGATCCGGGTCGCGTCCGGGTCGTCGCCCGGCCCCAGGACGGGCAGCAGGCCCAGCAGGCGCATCAGCGCCTCGACGCTGCGGGGGCGCTGGTCCGGATGCACCGCGAGCGTCTGCTGCCAGGCCTGCAGGAAGGCGTCGCTGTAGCGCAGGCCCTGCTCGGCCTTCAGGCGGGCGCCGGTCTCGGGCAGCGGCACCATCTCGTCCTGCAGCGTGCGTGCGGCCGCCGGCGGCGGCGGCTTGCCGGTCAGACAGGCATGGACGACCGCTCCCAGCGCATACAGGTCCGTCCACGGGCCCTGCCGCAGGCTGGGCATCTCGGCGTACTGCTCGATCGGCGCGTAGTTCGGCTTCAGGATCGCGGTGAGCGTCTGCGTGCGGTCGCTGATGACCTGGCGTGCGGCGCCGAAGTCCAGCAGCACCGGCCGGCCGTTGCGCAGCAGCAGGATGTTGTCCGGCGAGACGTCGCGGTGGTAGATGTGCTGGGCATGCAGCGTCTCGAGGGCGCCCAGC
>RRZU012567851.1_pt1 | contig 11137 bp, 11 predicted proteins | sample 2165561 | NCBI WGS metagenome assembly RRZU01 (sample SAMN10456909, study PRJNA506462) | wastewater metagenome | isolation source: wastewater sludge | place: USA: Moscow, Idaho | reverse complement strand
CCCGAATTAAACGATTTTTATTGGAACGATAAAGCCAATGACTGAACGCTACATAACTGATGACGAATTCACTTTTGATGTTCGTGAGCATCCGCCTGAACCAGGCGTGAAAGCTTATTTCGTAGGTCGTAATGGTCTTGGAGATGTTACGACATACAACCCCGATTGGCATGTGGCTTGGAAACCGCTGCCAAAGTTAAAACCTTCAACGAAATCATGGATGGACCGCATGTGGGACAAGAGCCCTGCCGGTAAAGTAAAGGAGATGTTTAATGTCTGAAAAACCGTTTAAAGTGAATTTGGCCGCAACTATCAAGGATGAAGCCGAAATTTGTTTCCCAGTATTTGTCAGCCCAAAGTTAGACGGCATTCGCTGCTACATTAAAGATGGTGTGGCTTTGAGTCGATCAAACAAGCCTTTGCCAAATAAACACCTTCAAAACATTGTAGCTGGCTGGAAAGGACAACTTGAGGGCCTGGACGGTGAGCTGATTGTTGGCGATCCAACTGCTGATGATGTCTACCGCAAGACCAACTCAGCAGTAATGAGTATCGAGGGTGAACCAGAGTTTGTATTCTTCGTGTTCGATGACATAAACAACTCTGACCTACCCTACCAAGAGCGAATCAGTCTGTTGAAAGTCCGCACTGACAACTTGACTGCCAGCCGAATGTTGGAAGTTGGTAGTGGCAGTCGCCTAGTGGAGCTGTTGTCACAGTATCAACTAGCTTCAGTAGAGGAATTAAATGAGTTTGAGCGTTGTGTGCTTGAACTTGGGTACGAAGGTGCAATTCTTCGTAACTGTGATGCCAAATACAAGCAAGGTCGTTCCACAATGAAAGGTGACCAAGGCGTAATGAAGTTGAAACGCTTCTTGGACGCTGAGGCCAAAGTCGTTGGTTTTGAGGAACAAATGTTCAATGGCAATGAGGCCAAGACCAATGAATTAGGTCATACATCTCGCAGCTCTCACAAAGAGAATTTGGTACCAAAAGGTACATTGGGCGCACTTGTTTGTGTCACAGCAGACGGTATCGGATTCAAAATTGGCACTGGTTTCGATGACGAGACCAAACAACACATCTGGGACAACCAAGACCAGTTCCTTGGCCAAACAGTGAAATACAAGTTCTTTCCTGTTGGCATCAAAGAAGCACCGAGACACCCAGTATTCCTCGGCTGGCGTTCTGAATTAGACCAGTAGGCATTTTTGCGCCTTATCACTCTACATTTTGTAGATTTTAAGGTTATTTTCTACGATAAGACGGAGAATTAATGAAAGTAACAAAACGAAACGGTACTCTTCAAGAGTACGACATTGAGAAAATGCACCGAGAAGTCGCCTGGGCATGTGAAGGCTTAAAAGTTTCGCCTTCAGAAATTGAGCTTAAGTCTCAAATCCAGATGTATGAAGGCATTCCGACCGCTGACATCCATGAAGTGATGGTCAAATCAGCAGCAGATTTGATTTCAGCACGAGAGCCTGACTACGCAGCAGTTGCAGGTCGCCTGAATATTCATGGCATACGTAAAGAAGCTTATGGAGATTTTCGCGTCCCAAGACTCTACGACCACGTTGTGAAAATGGTTGCTCGTGGCCTGTACACAGCAGAACTCTTGGAGTTCTACTCAGAAGCTGAGTTTGATGCTTTGGACAGCTACATCGTTCATGAGCGTGACATGGATTACCAATATGCAGCCACTTGCCAATTGCGTGACAAGTATTTGGTTCGTGACCGTAGTGATGAGTCTGGCCGTGTCTTGGAATCGCCTCAAATCATGAATATGCTGATTTCAGCCATGTTGTTTGCGTCTGAGGAGAAAGGTCGATTGTGGCTGGTTGAAGAGCTCTACTCTGCTCTTTCAACGTTTGAGATTTCGTTGCCAACACCAATCATGGCCGGTTTGCGTACACCTACCAAACAGTTCAGTTCATGTGTGCTGATTGAGTCTGGAGACAGTTTAGACAGCATCAACGCCTCGGCTGCAGCCATTATCAAATACATTTCCAAACGAGCTGGCATTGGTATTAATGGCGGTGCAATTCGAGCCTTGGGCAGCAAGATTGCCAATGGCGAAGTAATGCACACAGGTGTGATCCCATTTTGGAAGCATTTCCAAACCGCTGTGAAATCGTGCAGCCAAGGAGGTATTCGTTCGGGTGCAGCGACCATGTTTTACCCAGTTTGGCATCGTGAATTGCCACAGTTGTTGGTTTTGAAGAACAACGCCGGTACAGAAGAAACCCGAATTAGACACCTTGATTATGGCGTTCAGTTATCAGGTTACTTCTTGGATCGATTCAAGAAAGGCCAAAACGTATCGCTGTTCTCACCTGATGTTTGTGGTGGTAATTTGTATCGCTTGTTCTTCGAGAATCAAGAGAAATTCGCAGTTTTGTATGAGCAATTGGAGCAAGATGCCTCAGTTCCCCGCGAAACTATCTCAGCAGTTGAGATGATGTCTACCTTGGCTCAAGAGCGTATCAAGACCGGCCGCATCTACCTACATTTTGTAGACAACACGATTAAAGGGACTCCGTTTAACCCTGAGTTGGCTCCTGTTCGACAATCTAATCTTTGCGTATCCGGTGACACGCAAATTCTCACCTCATTGGGCCACAAAACCATATCTAGCTTGGCTGGTAAGCAAGTTGATGTGTGGAACGGTTCAGAGTTTTCAACAATTACTGTCGAGAAAACCGGTGAAAATCAAGAGTTGGTCGAAGTCGAACTTTCTGATGGTAAGTCATTGAAATGTACTCCGTACCATAAATGGTATGTGGTAACTGGTGCCAGAAATGGGGGCGAAAAAGAAGTGCGTGCTCATGAGCTGAAAGCTGGTGACCGATTGATTAAGTGGAATACGCCAGTAATTGAGGGCACTTTGAACTTAAGTAATGCTTATACGAATGGTTTCTACACTGGCGATGGATGCAAAGTTAAAACTCGTAATCGGGTCTACCTCTATGGCGATAAACAGAATCTGATTGATGAGATTACTGGCAATGTGGTGAAAACGTATGTTCAGCCAGCTCAGGATAGAACTTATGTAGAGCTGATTGGTTTGGAGAATAAATTCTTTGTACCAAACGCAGCTTACACCGTAGAAGCACGACTAAATTGGCTGGCTGGCTACTTAGATGCAGATGGCTGTGTGTACCGTAATCAAGGTAACGAACAGTTGACTTGTGCGTCTACAGAGTTTGATTTCTTGGTTGAGCTGCAACTGATGCTTCAGACATTGGGTGTTCAATCAAAAATCGTTGATGGTCAAGATGCAGGTTTACGTTGGATGCCAGCCAATGACGGTTCTGGTGAAAACAAACTGTACCAATGTAATCAGGCATGGAGACTCTTAATTAATTCAGGCGACACTTTACATCTGCAAAACTTAGGTCTTCCAGTTAAGCGATTAAAGCTTCATGCCCACCAACCTCAACGCAATGCAGCTCATTTTGTACGAGTTGTGTCTGTGACACCCTTGCAGGATCGTGAGGACACTTACTGCTTCAATGAGCCAAAACGTCACAAAGGAGTTTTCAATGGATTATTGACTGGCCAGTGTCTTGAAATTGCTTTACCAACCAAGCCGTTAAATAGCGTAGATGATCCAGAAGGTGAAATTGCGTTGTGTACTTTAGCTGCGCTGAATATGGGCAAAGTGGAAGTATCACGCATCCCACACCTGATGAAGTTGTTGGTTCGAGCTTTGGACAACTTGTTGTCGTACCAGGATTACTTGTTACCGGCAGCCAAAAACTCAACTGAACAGTTCCGACCATTAGGTATTGGTGTGATTGGCTACGCCCACTGGCTTGCCAAACAAAACGCCAAGTACGGTGAAAAGCTGGATGAAACTCGTCAGTACGTTGAAGCCATGCAGTACTACGGCTTACTAACTTCGACTGAGTTGGCCAAAGAACGAGGCGAATGTAAGGGCTTTCACCGCACCAAGTACTTCAACGGTTGGCTTAAGGCTGATGCCGTAGGTCCTGAGAATTGGAACCATGACTGGGAAGTCATTCGCAAAGAGATGGTGAAGTATGGCGTTCGCAACGCCACAATCTTGGCCTTCATGCCAAGTGAAACATCTTCTCAAATCAGCAATGAAACCAACGGTATTGAACCGATTCGGGATTTGGTAACAGTCAAGAAATCGAAATCGGGAGTCATGAAGCAAGTGGTTCCAGACATTCGTTCAATTGGCCACCAGTATCAGACCGCATGGGAAATGATAGACAACTTAGGTTATCTGAACGCTGTAGCTGAAATCAACAAATTCTGCTGCCAAGCCATTTCCGTGAACACCTACTACGACCCGTCTCGTTTCTCTCAAGGCCGATTACCGGTTCAACAGGTTTTGAAAGACACCATTAAGGCTCACAAATTGGGCTTAACAACCATGTATTACCACAACACCCACGACGGCCAATCTGAAGAACAGACTGACGATTGTGCTGGTGGTGCTTGCAAAATTTAGGAGACAGTTTTGATCAAAGTAATGCCAAAAATGGTCTTGGTTCGCCAAGACGAGGTTGAAAACAAATCCTCAAGTGGAATTGTTTTGACAGGTGCAGCAGAGCCACCAACGACTGGAACAGTGATTCAGCTTGGTATTCGCAACGAGGATGCCAAAGGGAAGGAAATCCCTTGGGAGGTTGAAGTCGGAGCCCGAATCGTCTGGGACCGACACCACGGACGAACAATCAATGTAGACGGTGAAACCCTCATGCTTCTGTATGAAGGCGAAATTGTCGGAGTCATCTAAGTTAAACACTGCCCTTCGGGGCAGTCACCTACAGGAAGTAACAATGCAAATTTTTAATCCCAAGGCTTTCGACGCAACACTTCAGCCTATGTGGTTTGGGGAGCCAGTTAATGTGGTTCGATTTGATAAAGCGAAGTACAAGATATTCTTGGATTTAACTGAGAAACAACTGTCTTTCTTTTGGCGACCTACGGAAGTGGACTTGAGCATGGATGCTCAACAATTCCGTAAATTGCCTGAAAACGAGCAGCACATCTTTACCAGCAACCTGCTGTACCAATCGCTGTTAGACAGTGTTCAAGGCCGAAGCCCAGGCATGATTTTCAAAGCGGCAACCTCATTACCTGAGATTGAGTCATTTACGACAGCGTGGGAATTCTTTGAGGCCAATATCCATGCCAACTCGTACACCCACATCATTCGCAACATCTACCCTGACCCGTCCTCGGTGTTAGACAGCATCATGCTGACACCTGAGATTATGGAACGGGCCGAAGCTGTAACTCAGCATTTAGAAATAGCTGCAGAATGGATTCATGACGCAAATGTATCTGACTACGGGAAGATGCGGCGCCTGTATCTGGCATTAATCGCAACTAATGTACTGGAAGGTCTACGATTTTACGTTTCATTCGCCTGTTCTTTTGCGTTTGCTGAACGTAAGCAAATGGAGGGTAACGCCAAGATTATCAAATTAATTGCCCGTGATGAGGCTATCCACCTTTCAGCCACACAGCACATGATTAACATTTTGAAATCTGGACGTGAAGGTGATGGATGGGTACAGATTACTGAGGACTGCGAAGACAACGCATATCAAATCTTCCAAGACGCAATTGAGCAAGAAAAGGCTTGGGCCAAGTACTTATTCAACAAGGGTTCAATGATTGGCCTGAACACTGAAATCTTGTGTCAGTACGTCGATTTCATTGCAGCCCAACGCATGAAGGCTATTGGCTTAAAGCCGTTTGTCGAGGTGGATCACAACCCATTACCTTGGATGAACAGCTGGCTAAACTCCAGCAATTTACAGGTGGCGCCACAAGAAACCGAGATTGAGACTTACTTGGTTGGACAAGTGGACGCAAGCATTGATTTATCAGAATTTGAAGAGGTTTGAATGAATCTGATCGACGCATATGTACAAGAAGTTACTGGCCCGATTTTGCACCACAAAGGTGAATGGGCAGATGGTTCACCAAAAAATTACTTCACTGTTCCAGTTAGATATGTAGATATGGGCGGTGAGGATACTAAAGATTTGCTCTTCTTCGTGACCGAAACTCAAGATGAAGTTGCAACCAAATCACTAGCTGAAGCTGTTGCTCCAGGCTACCACTTTTTAACTTAGGAGTACTAATGATTTCTGCAAAAATTATCGCTGACAGTGTCAGCCCGTTTGGTAAACGTATTACCACGATGCAGTTGAAGTACCCTCGCTTTATTCACGGTGAGTTCATGACACACCGTGTGTTCAGCCGAAATGCAGCCTCAAGCCGAGCCATTCCGGTGGCCAAGATGATTTCGCAGGTATGGAAGAGCCCAGCCACCCCAATTCACTGGGGAGCCAATCAAGCAGGTATGCAAGCCAAGGACGAATTAGCAGGTTACAAAAAGGCGATTGCGAAAGGTTTATGGAAAACTGCAGGTCGTTTGGCTGCGATGACAGCTTACGGTATGACTAAGGTGGGCCTTCACAAACAAGTTTCCAACCGAATTTTGGAGCCATTCCAATGGATGGAGACAGTGGTAACTGCCACTGAGTGGGACAATTTCTTCGAGTTACGGGCACATCCTGACGCACAGCCTGAAATTCAGGCATTGGCAGTTGCCATGCGAGATGCGATGAATGAATCTGAACCAGTTGAACGCCCTTTCCATCTACCGTACTTAACTGAGAGGGAGTTAACGCAGGTAACGCCTGAAAGCTTTTTCACAGTCTGGGCTCCAGTCTCAGCAGCTCGATGTGCTCGTGTTTCATACTTGAAGCACGACGGTGAATCACCCTCATTTGAGGATGACATGAAACTGTTTGAACGTTTACTTGGTAGCCAACCTTTTCATGCTTCACCTGCAGAGCATCAAGCTTTTATTGAGGTCAATTGCACGTATCAGTCTAGAAATTTTATGGATTGGACACAGTTTCGAGAATACGCTGAATCCGAACATTATCACCCTGGACACAGCAATGGGTACAAGTATAATTTACAAAAAATTTGGGAGAATTTTTATGGATCAAATTAAATTAGCGGCACAGTTGAAAGAGTTGTTTGAAATTCAGGATGCAACCAACGAGAAAGCAGTTCCCAAATGGCGCGAACAATCACTACCTTGGGACCATGCAATTTTGGTTGAAACTGGGGAGTTCATTGACCATATGGGTTACAAGTGGTGGTCAAAGCAAGAGCCAAACATCAAGCAAGCTCAAATGGAGTTGATTGATATTCTGCACTTCTTGTTGTCTTTGACGATGGACAATAACTACCCAACTGACTTAACAACTGATGCGGGTACACAAGTAATCGCTGGCACCATTTTTGAGTTTGTTACTGAGACTACCCCTTACAGTGGTGATAAGCAAGACAATTATTTCGCCCGATCTTCAGCATTATCACTTAACAAAGTCCTCTACTCTGGTGACTTGGTTAATGCTTGGTACTACTGGTCAGACATGTGTCTCCAAGTAGGTCTTGGTTGGGCTGAAATCTACGCTAAATTCATTGGTAAAGCCGCCCTCAACCGCTTCCGCTGGGAAAATGGCTATGGCAGCACCTACCAAAAAATTTGGAATGGCCGTGAAGACAACGAATATTTGACCGAATTGGTCGAAGCAACCTTGGCCAACAATGTAGAACCAAGCATCGAATTGTTCACTTCACAGCTGAGTGATTTATACCGACAAATTCATGTTCAATAATTCTACGTTTTAAGTTAGAATCGTAGAATCCAAGCGAGAGGCTTCATGCCTCTCGGTTTTCTATGGCCGTTCAACTCTACAGGTGTAGATTATGCAAAGTACAATTGATATAAATTACGCTTTCTTCCCTGGTGGAAAGATCACACTCAACCACGAAAATGGTTTTATCAGCTCAAGACAGGTGTTTGAAGCCCTAGGGCTTGTGTCCCGACAACAAATGCCTAAATTGATGGGCTTTCCATCCAAAACACTTAGCACCAAGAAGAAAGTTGACCAACAAGGCAATCGCGCCGAAGACATCGTTCTAGTGCTTAAAAGCTTAAAACTTGGGTCTATCAGCGACCCACAAAAGGCTCAAGCCGTGAGATTCCTCATCGAATACTTAGCGATGACAGTTGGCACCTACCAAACCGAAGAAACTCAACCTACTGTACTAGATGCACCACAGCCAGAAGCCAAAGATGACACAAAAATTCTAATCGACTGGCAAGACACGATTTACTGCGATACTGAACCTTTAACTGCAGAAGATTTATTGAGAAAAGACATGTCGTTATCTGGACATACAGGTGATGATATTAACGCCCAAATAATTCGAGGCGGAGTTCAAGTTTACAGGCAGGATGGGTCACTCGCAGCGAATTACCAAATGACTGAAAAAGGTATTCCAAACCTTCGCAAGTTAATGAAAGAAAACAAATGGCTGACAATCCGACAAGTTTGCCAAATGTTCCCAGAAAAATATGTTTATGATGAACGAATTAGATTTAAAAGAACAGACACAGTCGCCTCATTACAAGCTGGCATTCTGGTTCAAAAAGAAGTTTATGAGTTTCCGTCCCCAACACCTTGGGTGAATGACAAATTAATTATTGAAGCTGACAACAAACGATTCCGATTGGAGCAGCAAAAACGAGAAGCTGCCAAAGAAAAACTAATTAAGGAGATGATGGATGGCCAAAAAGCAGAAAAGCCTGTGTCGAAACGGAGTTCATTTTGGAACCAACTTTCCGCACAATGACGAAGTAATTCCGTACTTAGAAGAGCATGGCAACCTCCCCTTCGAGTTAATGCCTTTCCAAGAGGAAGTAATCAAAAGCTTCGCCGATGAATTCCGAGTTGGTATCTATGCCGATGTAGGTACTGGCAAAACCATCATGGCAATTGCACTGCACAAGTACAAACGTGCAAGCCGAGGTAGTCGTGCCTTAGTGATTATGCCTCCAATCTTGCTTCACCAGTGGGCTGCAACGCTTCGCAAAACCGGCGAGGACAGCATTGTGATTTACGCTGGTACACCTGCACAACGTAAAGCCTTAAGTCTTGATGCTGAGTGGATTCTGGTTGGTATGGAAATATTCAAGCTCGACTTTGAACGTATTTATACAGAGTTGGATCCGCATCGTTTAACCGTAATTGTGGACGAAGCAGTCTCAATCAAAAATCCAGAATCAGAAAACCACAAATCGTTACACGACTTCATTTTCCACAGTCTTTTGTTGGCCCAAAGCCGACGTAAACGCAAGGCTCAAAAGAAGGCAGTTAAAGAGAAATCTCAAAAATTATCAGCAACTGCTGAGAGCAAGAAAGCGGCTTTGTTAAAAGCCTTGGGAGGCAAATAGGATGAAACAGAGCTACAGACCACGAGACTTAATTCTTTTAACAGGTACACCACTCTCAACACCTGCTGACATTTACGGTTACAGCCGGTTCCTGAACCCCAACTGGCTGACCAAAGGCATCTTCGAGGCACACCATGTGGCCGAGTATGACCACTTCGGTAAACCGGTGAAATGGAAGAACCAAGACGAACTGCAAAAGGTTTTCATGGAGTTTGCTTGTCGAGTTCAGCAAGAAGATGTGTTGACTGACCTTCCAGAAATTTACTATGAGCCGTTTGTTTACGCATTAAATCCAGAGCACCAGAAAATTTACGACAAAGTCGTCAAAGAGAAGCTTTTGGAGTTGAAAGGTCAGAAAGACGTTTCATTTAACAATGCTTCTGCAGCAGCCGCAGCACTGCAGCAAGTAGTTATCGGGGTTGAAAAGTACGCGAAATCCGAAGCTGAAGCTCAAAAGCTTCGCAAGAAAATTGCAGGTCTCGAAGTAATAGACCTCACGATGGGCAAAATTGGTGATGAGAAGATGATTATCTTCGCTTATTACCAAAAATCCATTGAAGTCATGGTGGACCACTGTAAAGAACGAGGCTGGAACCCTGCCGAAATTTCAGGTCGCATCTCCAACAATCAAAAGTCCATCGAGAAGTTTAAAGAAGACCCAACCTGCAAAGTAATCATCATTCAGGTCATCTCTGGCGGCTCAGGGCTTGAGTTTCAAGACGTGTGCCGAAATGTCTTATTCATGGAGTTTCCTAAGTTAGCGAAAGATTTCCGTCAGGCAGTGGCCCGTGTGTATCGAAAAGGGCAAAAACTTCTTACTCGCGTCTGGATTGCAACTGCATTAAAAACCGTACAGGTAAGACAGCAGAAACGAGTCTTAGAGCGTGATGAAGAAGTCAATCAAGTGCAAATCACATACAAGGATTTGCAGGACTATTTATACGGAGATGAGTAATGAGTTGGTTTTTCTTCACATGGAATGGAGATAAGCGAGAGACATGGCAGACATACTTGGCGGAGCAGCGCCAAGAAGTCTGCGATGAGGCCAAACCTCAATACGTAACCATCTTGGACTGTAACCACAGTTTTAAGGAGGGCGTTGAGGAGCCAGTAGGAGGGATTAAGTATCGTGGGCCACTGTATTTGGATTGGGACGGTAAGGATGGTATCCCAGATGTTTTGGATGCTGTCCGAGTGTTCATGAGCAAACTGGAAGAACGGTATATGTTCGACCTTGAGCAAGCACAATGGTTTTTATCAGGAGGCCGTGGCGTTCACTGCACTATTCCTCCTGAGTGCTTCATGGACAACAAGACAATCAATGCAGGTGTGGCCAACCTCCCCTTGGCTTACCGCACTTTCGCTTTTGAGAATGTAACGGAGTATTTGGATCTCCGCGTTTATACCGGTAAACGTGGCCGACAATGGCGCACATGCTATGTAAATCGAGGCACTGAGAGCGAACCCCGTTACAAGGTTCCAATTTCAGCGACTCAATTACGCAAGATGACGACTGAGGATGAGTATTGGGAACACTGCAAGACGCAAGTCTTGAAGTTTGAGACCGCAAAACCGACACTCAACATTCAATTGTCGGCTGAGATTCAAATCATGATCAATGACGCAAAGGAGAAAATCAAACGCAACAGCAATGCTCCACGCAACATATTCAAAGATTGGACTGAGGTTCCAAAGACTATTGTTGAGGCGTTCAGTGGTTCAGTTGTAGCCATGGAACGTGACTTAAATGACATCAAGCTTCAATTGGCCACAGCCGCAGTTGCTGTGAACATTAAAACTGCTGAGGAATTCGTCAAACTATGCGCT
>RRZU011153426.1_pt1 | contig 11137 bp, 8 predicted proteins | sample 2165561 | NCBI WGS metagenome assembly RRZU01 (sample SAMN10456909, study PRJNA506462) | wastewater metagenome | isolation source: wastewater sludge | place: USA: Moscow, Idaho | reverse complement strand
CTGCAACGCCTGAAAGAAGCTGCCGAAAAAGCCAAGATCGAGCTGTCCAGCGGTCAGTCCACCGACATCAACCTGCCTTACATCACGGCAGATGCCTCTGGCCCCAAACACCTCAACATCAAGCTGACCCGTGCCAAGCTCGAATCACTGGTGGAAGACCTGATTGAACGCAGCATCGAGCCTTGCAAAGTGGCCATCAAGGACGCGGGCATCAGCGTGAGCGATATCTCCGACGTCATCCTCGTTGGCGGCCAAACCCGCATGCCGAAGGTGCAGGACAAGGTCAAGGAATTCTTTGGCAAAGAGCCGCGCAAAGACATCAACCCCGATGAAGCGGTGGCCGTAGGCGCCGCCATTCAGGGCCAGGTGTTGAGCGGCGACCGCAAAGACGTGCTGCTGCTGGACGTAACCCCACTGTCGCTCGGTATCGAGACGATGGGCAACGTCATGACCAAGATGATCACCAAGAACACCACGATTCCGACCAAGTTTGCCCAAACCTTCTCGACTGCAGAAGACAACCAACCGGCAGTGACCATCAAGGTGTACCAGGGCGAGCGTGAAGTGACTGCTGGCAACAAACTGCTGGGCGAATTCAACCTCGAAGGCATTGCCCCCGCTCCGCGCGGCGTGCCCCAGATTGAAGTCACCTTCGACATCGACGCCAATGGCATTTTGCACGTCAGCGCCAAAGACAAAGGCACCGGCAAGGAAAACAAAATCACCATCAAGGCCAACTCCGGCCTGAGCGAAGACGAAATCCAGAAGATGGTGAAAGACGCCGAGTTGAACGCTGCCGAAGACCACAAGAAAGTGGAACTGGTGCAGGCACGCAACCAAGCTGACTCTCTGGCGCACAGCGAGAAAACATCGCCGACCGAGCATGGCGACAAGCTGGATGCGGCCGAGAAAGAAAAAATCGAAGCCGCTATCAAGGAAGTGGAAGAAGCCATCAAAGGCGACGACAAAGCCGCCATTGAAGCCAAAACCAATGCTCTGATGGAAGCCAGCCAAAAGCTGGGCGAAAAAGTCTATGCCCAGCAGCAGGCGGCTGAAGGCACAGCAGGCGCAAGCGCTGCCGACAACGACCGTCCGAACGATCCGGACGTGGTCGATGCCGAAGTGAAGGAAGTCAAGAAAGACTAAGCCTGCTTCATCCTTGAGCCTTCGCGCCCTGCTTCGCTTTTTGCGGACAAGGGCGCGCGGCTTTTTCAGAAACAGAATTGGCATTGACCCCAAACAGCACGGCACACACGCTCCAGGCTGCCTTGCGCCCCCATCGCCTCATCTTCCATGCTCGCTGATCCCTCTACGGCCACCATCGCTGCGCGAACACCACCCTTTGCATGCAAAGCGTTCGAGCAGCTGACCGTGCACGAACTGCAGGCCATTCACATCCTGCGCCAGCAAGTATTCGTGGTGGAGCAAAACTGTGCCTACCAAGATGCCGATGAATGGGACGCGGTGAGCTGGCATCTGTTTGCACTGGACGAAAAAGGGCACGCGCTGGCCACCTGCCGGCTGATACCGGCAGGCCAACGGTATGCCGAAGCGGCCATTGGCCGGGTGGCCAATGCGCCCGGCGTGCGAGGCCGCGGCATGGGGCGCGCCCTGATGCAGGAAGCCCTGCAGCAACTGGCACAGCGCAGCCCCGGGCCGGTGCGCATCTCGGCGCAACAGTATCTGCAAGGTTTTTACGAAAATCTGGGGTTTGCCGCCACCAGCGCCGTCTATCTCGAAGACGGTATTCCCCATTTGGACATGCTGAAGAAATGAGAGCCTCTTTATGAGCAAGCGCGATTACTACGAAGTGCTGGGTGTGCCACGCAACGCCGGCGACGATGAAATCAAAAAGGCCTACCGCAAGCTGGCCATGAAGTATCACCCTGACCGCAATCAGGGCGATGCCGCCAAAGAGGCAGAGACCAAGTTCAAAGAGGTGAAAGAAGCCTACGAAATCTTGAGCGACAGCCAAAAACGCACGGCCTACGACCAATACGGCCATGCCGGAGTGGACCCCAATATGGGTGGAGGTGGATTTTCGGGCGGCTTTGGCGGCTTTGAAAACTTCAGCGATATTTTTGGCGACATCTTCGGCCAGATGCGCGGCGGGCGTGGTGGCGGTGGGCGCCAGGTACACCGTGGCAACGACCTGAGCTATGCCCTGGACATTACGCTGGAAGAAGCCGCCGGCGGCAAAGATGCGCAAATTCGCGTGCCCAGTTGGGACGACTGCAAAACTTGCAGCGGCACAGGCGCCAAGCCTGGCACCAGCGCCACCACCTGCGACACCTGCCATGGCCAAGGCGTGGTGCAAATGCGCCAGGGCTTTTTCAGCGTGCAGCAAACCTGCCCGCGTTGTCACGGCAGCGGCAAATACATTCCCGAACCGTGCAGCAGTTGCCACGGTCAGGGAAAAATCAAGCAGCAAAAAACGCTCGAGATCAAGATCCCGCAAGGCATCGACGACGGCATGCGCATTCGCAGCACCGGCAATGGCGAACCCAGCCCCAATGGCGGCCCGCCGGGTGATCTGTACATCGAGATTCGCATCCGCAAGCACGATGTGTTCGAGCGCGATGGCGATGATCTGCACTGCGTGGTACCCATCTCCATGACCCGCGCCGCACTGGGCGGCGATATCGAGGTGCCAACCCTGCTGCAAGGCAAGGCTGTCATCACTCTGCCAGAAGGCACGCAGCACGGCAAACAGTTCCGTCTGCGTGGCAAAGGCATCAAGGGTGTGCGTTCGTCCAGCGCGGGCGATCTGTATTGCCACATTCAGGTAGAAACGCCCGTGAAGCTCACCGAGCACCAGAAAAAACTGCTCAAGCAATTAGATGAATCGCTGGAAAAAGGCGGCAAGAAACACAGCCCGAGCGAAAAATCGTGGTTCGATCGCGCCAAAGACTTTTTCACCTGATGCTGCGCGCCAGTTGTGGCACAGGCCGATGGCTTGCCCGTCGGTCGAGACGATAATAAGCGGAGTGCGCCACACACGGCACACTCCGTTTTTTCATGGGCGGGCTCGAGCGCTGAAGCCGTGTCATCATGCTGCTCCCTGCATGCATTCTTTGACACTTTGCACGCGAAACAACATCCGCCCTGACGCTGCCACCCTTTTGATGCCCCTCGCCACCCAACGCCATGCCCAAAAAACCCTCTGCCCCACGCCATTCGTTGGACTCCGTTGGCGATATCTTGCTGCCCGGCCAATCCATCGAGCTACTCAAAGAATTGCACATCCTCACGCGCGACGGGCGGCTCAACCAGGACACGCGCCGCAAACTCAAACAGGTGCACCACCTGTTCGGTTTCATCAAGCCCTTGCTGCAAGACCTGGAAGCCGCGCAGCCACAGGGCTCGGCTGGCATCACCCTGGCCGACCACGGCGCGGGCAAGTCGTATCTGGGCTTTATCCTGTACGACCTGTTTTTTCGCGAGCGCAGCCAAGGCACGATTTACGGCATCGAAACCCGCCAGGAATTGGTCGATCGCTCAGCCGCATTGGCGCAGCGGCTGGGCTTTGCGCGCATGCGTTTTCTGGCACTCAGCTCCGAAGCATCTGCCCACACGGCTGACCTGCCCCAGCAAATGGATGTCGTGACCGCCCTGCACGCCTGCGACACCGCCACCGACGATGCCATTGCCTTTGGCCTGCACAAACAGGCGCGGCACATGGTACTGGTGCCCTGCTGCCAGGCCGAAGCGGCTGCTCACTTGCGCCAATCCAAAGCGTTGCAGCTGGCACGCACCCCGCTGGCCGAACTGTGGCGGCACCCGCTGCACACCCGCGAAATGGGCAGCCAGATCACCAATGTCATGCGCTGCCTGTATCTGGAGTCGCAAGGCTACCGCGTCACGGTCACCGAACTGGTCGGCTGGGAACACAGCCTGAAAAACGAGCTGATTCTCGCCAGCTACAACGGCCAGAAAAAACGCAGCGCCGCCCAACGCATGCAGGCGCTGGCCGAATCCTTCGGGCTGGAAAGCTGGCTGCAACAACGCTTTCCGCGTCTGTTGCTGGCGGCCTGATACAGCCCCGCCAGATAGCAACAAAAAGAAAGGGGCTGTCCTAGATCTTCAGATGATTTAGGATGGCAAAATGCATGTAAGGCATTGCAAGTTAAGAGAAAAACAACAAGACCGACTGGCCGAATTCTTTGTTGCAGGCGTGACGGCTCGCGCCGCTGCCGATTTGCTCGGGATTCATCGCAACAGTGCTGCTTTGTTCTACCATCGGCTACGCCAGATCATCGCCGCTGCTCTGGGCGATCCACCTGCGATGGAAGGCGAGATCGAAGTCGACGAGAGTTATTTCGGTGGTCACCGCAAGGGCACGCGTCGGCGTGGTGCTGCTGGCAAGGTACCCGTCTTCGGGCTGCTCAAGCGTGGCGGTCATGTCTATACCGTGATGCTCGCAGACACGCGTGCCGCTACCCTTTTGCCTATCATCCGCTCGAAAGTTGTTGCAGATTCAATCGTTTACACAGATGGCTATGCCGCCTATGAAGCATTGGATGTCTCCGAGTTCCGCCACGAACGGATCAAGCATCATGTCGCTTTCGTTGCCGAGCGCAACCATATCAATGGCATTGAGAACTTCTGGAGCCAGGCCAAGCGACATCTGCGTCGTTACAACGGTATCCCGCGTCAACACTTTCACTTGTTCCTGAAAGAGTGCGAATGGCGCTTCAATGGTGGCTCACCCAACGACCTCCTGCGCACCCTCAAACAATGGGTCAAGATCCGCTCACAGGGAAACATCTAGGACAGCCCCAAAAGAAAAGCCAAGGGCTGTTCTTTTCGTGAATGGTGAGAAATTTTTTTGCCCCGCTCTGACGCCATCGCAAAAACTGGCAAACCGTTACACCTGCGCGAGCGGAACTATTTGCACGGTGCGCTATCCATCATCTATCCTTTGAGAAAACAGCAGGAGATAGCGGATGAAAATCACCCGAGCCATGATTGGTGGTGTCGCATGCGCCGCAATAATGGGCGTGCAAGGCTGTGCGGTTTCTCATGACCCCTACGTCAATGGCGTGGCCACAGGCGCGCTGGCAACCGCCGCCGTCAGCTGGTTGTTCTACAGCACCAGTGACGGCTACTACTACGATCACCATTACAACCGCCTGCCGCGCGATTACCGTCCGCCGCACACGATGGAAATTCGCCGCATTGACAGCATGGATGACTATCGCCGGCTCCACCCGCGCATCGTACAAATACGCACAATGGACCTCCAGCAGCGGCCCTTGCAGCGTCCGGATCACCTACGCAACGACCCATATCCACTACAGTATCGGCAACCCCGGTCACTGTATCGTCCGGATGCCCGTATGCCGGTGCGCAACCAACTCCCGCGGCATCAGCAACTCCATCGACCTATTGTTGGCGACCACCCACCCCCCCAAAACCACTTGCACCGGCAGACGATCATTGATCGACGCGACGCGCAAAATCAGCGGTATCAACGGCCAGATAACCGGCTACAACGGCCGCAGCAGTCGCCCCGATTCAACCGTTCGGACAGACAGCAATGGCGGCCACAGTTCCAGCGGTAATATACAAGCGAGAGTGAAAAAAGCAGCCGCAAGGCTGCTTTTTCATCGGGCAGTTGGTTGCCCCATCAACTGCTATTCGCTGGACGTCCGCATATGGCGCTGGTTCAAACAAGCGACCAAGCAAAATGCATCAGATCTCCACCTTGCCGCCCATCTCCACCACTGCATTGCTGGGCAAACCCATATAGGTCGCCACGCTGCTGGCCTCGTGATGCATCTGCGCAAACAGCCTTTTACGCCACAGCGCCATACCTTTGCGGGCGGTAGGCACTACTGTATCGCGCGACAGGAAATAGCTCACCTGCATGGTGTCCCAGTTGCACCCGTGCTCTGCCAGTTGCTTCAGCGCGTGCGGCAGATTCACTTGATCCATAAAGCCATAGTGCACTTCTACCTGCCAGCATCCATTGCCCAGCGCGTGTACTTTCAGGCGATCACGCGATGCGACCCATGGCACCTCGTGGTAGCACACAAACACAAACAGATTCTGCTGATGCAGCACCTTGTTGTGCTTGAGGTTATGCAACAAGGCATTGGGCACCGCCACATCGGAAGGATGCAAAAACACGGCTGTGCCCTCCACCCGCTGAGGCTGCGAGGCAAAAATCGTTTCCAGACATTCGGCCAGCTGCAAGCCATCATCACCACGGCTGGCGGCCATTTGCTTCCGCCCTTGGTACCAGGTCAGCATCAGTAAAAAAATCACCGCTGCCACCAGAATGGTGAACCAGCCGCCGTGCGGAATTTTCAAAATGTTCGAGAACCAGAAAATGCCGTCAACTCCCACGAGGAAAGCCGTCACCGCCACCCCCAGCGCCACAGGCCATTTCCAGACATGGTGCATCACGAAATACAGCATCACCGTCGAGATCAGCATATTGCTCGTTACTGCAATGCCATAGGCGTCGGCCAGATTGGCCGAGGTGCGAAACACCATGATGACCAGAACAATCACAACAAACAACGCCCAGTTCACGAAAGGAATGTAAATCTGCCCGGTTTCGTGCTCGCTGGTGTGCAGAATCTGCAAGCGCGGCAAATAGCCCAGCTGAATGATCTGCTTGGTGGTGCTGTACGCGCCCGAAATCAAGGCCTGCGAAGCAATCACCGTGGCTGCTGTAGCCAGCGCCACCATGGGGTACAAGGCCCACTTCGGCACCATCATGAAAAACGGATTGACCGCCATCCCAGGCTGGCGCAGCAGCAAAGCGCCCTGCCCGAAATAACACAGCGCCAGCGAGGGCATTACCACCAAAAACCAGGCCAACTGAATGGGCTTGCGACCGAAATGGCCCATATCGGCATACAACGCCTCGCCACCGGTTACGCACAGCACCACCGCGCCCAGAATCAGAAACGTCGTTCCCGGTTGCGCCACTACAAAACGCAGTGCATGTACAGGGTTGAGCGCCAGCAAAATACCGGGTTGCTCGATCACCTGCAGCAGTCCCAGCACCCCAATACTGGCAAACCACACCAGCGTGATGGGACCAAAAAAACGGCCAATACCTGCTGTGCCTTTTTTCTGAAACATGAACAGCATCAGCAAAATCGTCAATGCAATGGGCAGGGTGTAGGGCTTGAGCGCCTCTGACGCCACCTCCAGCCCTTCCAGCGCCGCCAGCACCGAGATGGCAGGCGTAATCACCCCGTCGCCAGACAACAGGCCGGCGCCCCTAATGCCCAGCAACAGCAGTATGTAGCGCAGTTTGGGTTTTTCTGGCATGGAACGTGAAACCAGGGCCAGCATCGCCACCAGACCGCCTTCGCCGTGGTTGTCGGCACGCAGAATCAGCAGCACATACTTGAGCGAAACAATCAGCGTAATCGTCCAAAAAAACAGCGACACAATGCCGTAAATATTGGCCTCGGTCACGGGCAATTGATTGAAGTGAAAAACGCTTTGCATCGCATACAGCACGCTGGTGCCGATATCGCCAAACACAATGCCGATGGCACCCAGCATCAAGGCTGCGGTAGATGACTTGTGGGAATGATTGCTTTCCATATTCAGCAAAAGGAAGTAGCCCGTCCCAGTTGTGCCCGCTGGTCAAACCTCAGCGGCAACACAGCACAAGACTCATACCTCCGTTCAAATCAAGAAGTCGCTATTGTGCACGCCCTTGCCCCATTTAACCAGCGTTTGCACGTAGATTTTGCAATATATATCGTTGCTGCTGCAGCAGTACTAAGCCATGGATTCATCTCGCAAACAGTGATCACAAAGGGATCAACAATCGGATAAGACCCGATTGCATTTCCGCCCTATGGTGTTCTTGACAAAATCTGTAAATGGGGAAAGAAGAAAGAGGCTAACCACTTACCCATTGCATTTAACGCATGCAACGCGGGCACATTCAATCAACGCTCAGCAACGTGAAAACCCGCGCCTGCAAACAAGCAACAAAAAAGCCTCCCTTGCGGGAGGCTTTTTAGCTTTAACTCCAGAGCCTGAAAGGCTCAAAGAATCAGAAGCGGTGGCGAACACCAACTGCAAAGCTGTCGGTATTAGTCTTCATAACTGTATGGCCAGAAGTTTTCTGTTTCCAGCTATCAACACGAGCGGCACGAGCGTACACGTCGGTGCGTTTGCTCAGAGCATAAGTACCTTGCAGCACAAAGTCATGACCTTTGGCTTTGCTGTTTGTACCTGCTTTGTAGTAGTTGTAAGCGTACTGACCACCCAGAGTGAAGGCACCGAACGGTACAGTCACGCCCAGACCAAACTGTTGCACAGGTTTTTCGTTAGGTGTCTGGAAGTCGTTGGCGATGTAGTGTGTGTACAGTTTGGCAGCGGTGAAGTCGTAAGAAGCGCCAAGACCATATTCCGTATTTTTGCTATATGTCGCTACAGCATCTTTAGCACGGAATTGCTGAACAGCAGCACCGACCATGAAAGGACCACCAGCATAGGTTACGCCCACGCCATAACCTTCAGTGCGGTCACGGGTAACAGTGGTAGCACCAGCAGTACTTGTTGTGGTTTTTTCGTCGTTATAGCCAACAAACGCTTTAACGCCTACACCACCGAACTCACCAGAGTAGTGAATACCATTGGCGCGAGCAGTGTAGAGACCACCAAACTCATCGTCACCGGTTACCAGATCAGACGCCTGGAAGTAATCGCCACCACCAATGGTATCCATGGGGGTGTAGTCACGACCCAACAGCACTTGACCGAAGCTGCCCTTCAGACCGACAACGGAACGGCGGTTGAAGCCGTCGGTGAAATCGCCATTGACGGAGTTAAAGCCTGCTTCAACGTTGAACACGGCAGACAGACCGTTACCCAAGTCTTCCTGGCCTTTCAAGCCCCAGCGGGAGCCAGACAGGTTGCCAGACATCAAACCAGTTGTACGTGTTTTGGTAGTAACGCCACCTTGTTCGGTTTTAGTTTGAACAACACCGTAGCCAGTGTCAACAACGCCGTACAGAGTTACGGAAGATTGTGCGGACGCAGCGCCCACAGCAGCCAGAGCGGCAACAGCAATCAGAGATTTTTTCATTGCAAGTTTCTCCAAGGTTAAACAGAGGGCGCCGGAGGAAATTTCCTGTGAGAAGAGCTTTGCACCGTAGGACTAGACCTCAACTACAAAACTCCCGGCTCCCCGGGCCAACCTCCTTATCGGAAGCTGACTCTATTGCACCAGACCTTGAGCCGATCTGCAAATGGTTGGCTCAATTTATCTGTGATTTGTTGCACACCAGCAACAAGCTTGTGGCATTGTGGCGACAACACACAGCCAATTCCGCTTTATTTGACGGCAAGCTGACGTTGTTGCTGGTGTTTGGAGCCATTGCGTTCGCCGAAAACACCCAAAAACTTAAAGCTCTGTGCGAATGGCATTGCGGATGTCCGCGTAAAGACACATTTTTTGGTGCATGTCGCGCAATGTGGCGCTGATATTGGCAGCCAGCAACAGCACCAGTTTGGCGGCCAGGCGCGGCTCGGCATCCAGCAGGGTAAGCAGCTCGCGTCGGCTGATGATGGCACACAGCACATCGCCCACATCAGAGGCGCGGCAGTCTGCCTGGCGTGGGCTGCCGTCAAGCAGCGCCAGCTCGCCGACCCAACTGCCCGCATGCAGGATATTGACGGTGAGGGTGCGGCCTTCGGCCAAGCGCGATTCCACGAGCACTTCGCCAGCGAGGATGAGCATCATGAAGTCGGTATCGTCTTGCTCTTCTTCGACCAGAAAGCGCTCGCCCGCCGGGATGGTGTAGGGGTGCATATGACGCACCAGCGCCAAGGCTTCTTCCTGGGTAAAAGGAGCGATGCTGTTGGCGGAGGTCAGCAACTGCACCGCCATGTGATGACTCGCGGCCTGACTCACGATAAAGTCTCTCCTGTCTGTCGAAACGGAGCATGAGATGGCTTGCTGCATCCACGCGCCCTATTGACAGATGATACGGCAAGAGCAGCCCATGCGACAGATGGCAAATGCATTCGGTTTGACCTGTTTTTTCAGGATGGTAAAAACCGCCGCGCAAGCAGGGTGCGCAGACAGGCTCTATGATGCGCAGGCGTTTGCGCAAAGTCTGCATCATCTGTTGTGCAGCAACCACCCGAGAACGGTGCGCATTGATGCGCAACCAGCACATTTTTGTTTGATCACCCGCCAGGTATTCGCCACGCGTTTGCATTGGCATTCACCGCTTGTCAGAACAACGCAGATCAACTTTTTTGTTGAGTACCGCGCCACGATTTTCTTTTGGCTTTTTTGCCTTTCCAGCAACCCGAAACAATCTTGCCATGCACGCCAGCACCCTGAAACCACCGCCCTTGAAACTGGCCGGCCTTGAGCCTTTGGTTATTGATGAGAACAGCCTGTTCGTCAATATCGGCGAGCGCACCAACGTCACCGGCTCCAAGGCGTTTGCGCGCCTGATCCTGAACGACCAGTACGAAGAAGCCCTGGCCGTGGCGCGCCAGCAGGTGGAAAACGGCGCGCAGATCATCGACGTGAACATGGACGAGGCCATGCTCGATTCAGAAGCGGCCATGGTGCGCTTTTTAAATCTGATGGCCAGCGAGCCCGACATCGCCCGCGTGCCGGTGATGGTGGACAGCAGCAAATGGAGCGTGATCGAAGCCGGCCTGCGCTGCCTGCAGGGCAAGGGCATCGTGAACTCCATCAGCATGAAAGAGGGCGTGGAGGAGTTCAAGCGCCAGGCGCGCCTGATCAAGCGCTATGGCGCCGCCGCCGTGGTGATGGCGTTTGACGAAAAAGGCCAGGCCGACACCTTTGCCCGCAAGATCGAGATTTGCGAGCGCGCCTACCGCGTGCTGGTGGACGAAGTGGGCTTTGCGCCCGAAGACATCATCTTCGACCCCAACATCTTCGCCATTGCCACCGGCATTGAAGAGCACGACAACTACGCGGTGGACTTCATCAACGCCGTGCGCTGGATCAAGCAGAACCTGCCCGGCGCCAAGGTCAGCGGCGGGGTGAGCAACGTCAGTTTCAGCTTCCGCGGCAACGAGCCCGTGCGCGAGGCCATCCACACCGTGTTTCTCTACCACGCCATTGCGGCGGGCGTGGACCTGGGTATCGTCAACGCCGGCATGATTG
>RRZU011776130.1_pt1 | contig 11138 bp, 10 predicted proteins | sample 2165561 | NCBI WGS metagenome assembly RRZU01 (sample SAMN10456909, study PRJNA506462) | wastewater metagenome | isolation source: wastewater sludge | place: USA: Moscow, Idaho | reverse complement strand
TCTTCTCGGTACTTAAGGACATCTTCCTTAAATTCTTTATCATAATGCTTTGCCATAAAGTTTTCCTCCTGTTACTAATAGTGTAACTTATTTAGAAACTCTATGTTTAACTTGTCCGTTATTTATACTAGCACCATACAACTATATTTAATATTATAATCAGTACAGTATATATTCCAGCAAGAGTAATATTATTCAAAATACTCGAAGTAAATAGCATTAATATCGAATAATCATAAAATAAGAAACTCGTGACGACGATGAATATTAGAACACTAAGGGAAACTCCAACTGCTTTTACAAGCCCCAGTTTTCTTATTAAATAATGAATAGCACTTATTAGTAAAAGATATACTAGAAGTTGAATAGAAAAAGAAACCAATAAATATGATATATTAGAAATTGATACGTTATTAAAGAGTATTAAATTCATATCAAATACAGTTCTAAACATATTATAGAATTTTTGAAGTTTCATAATATATCCTCCATTTATGATGATAAATATAAGGATGCTTAATAAGGAGTAAACAAGTAGATCAGTGTTATATCGTTTTTTATACCCCAAAATTGTACTATCTAGTAATCCCTCAACATTTCTAGTCTTAATACCATAATGATGTAAAAAAACTATAAGTAGTGAGGCAGTAGCTATCAGAATAAAATTTATGGTCATCGAAAATTGGTAATCTTTATTATAAAGTAAGTCTAATCCCTCTTTATTTAAATAGTAACTTTCTCCATTCATGACTGTCGTTGAAATTTCATCATAGATTGTTTCATAAATCCATAAATCTTTTGACTCTTGATCTTTTATCATTAATGTCTCTACATCACACTCTTCTTCCAAACATTTTACTTGATAAGCTCTTGCTTCTTTTCCAATAATTATTTTTTCTTCTAATTCCAATAAAGTAGCCTCATCGACATCGCCCAAGTACAAGCTTTGAACAGTTTCAAAATCATTTTTCCAATCAGGATAAATAACCTTATAATCTACATATTTATATATTGAATAAGATAGAATAAGTACAACAATTATTACACCTCTAAACGTTATTAAAACTTGACTCATTTGATGTACAAATAAAGACTTTGATTTTATATTTGTTTTAATGAGATTTGATTTTGCTTTGAACGAAAGAGATTTTGTGTAAGTGATATATGAAAGTATTAACGTCACTAAGGAAATTATTACTATTAATACTATGTTCATCGTTTGAGTATTAATAACAATTCCAAAGAGATTAGTAAGCGATCTATCATACAAGCCATTAATCTGAGCAAAAACATTAATTTGCTTTAATATCAATAATGGAGAATTAAGAGAAATAAAAGAATATAAAAAATATTCAACTAAGAAAAAAGATAATAAGATTCCGAGTGAAATTATAAAATTCTTAATGAGATTTAAGGCAATTATGATCACAAAAGAACTAAACATCACAATTATAAGTATTATAAATGTTTTAAAGACAAGATATGATGCAATGGTCATTTGATATGGAAAAAATGAACACAATGATATTGACTGTATCGGATTTGATAATGCTTCTTTCGAAATGAATATTGTACTTATCATAATTAAAATGTGTATAAGACTAAAGACCGTTAAAGAAGTAACAAGAACTCCAAACTTCCTGAAAAATATTTTCTTTAATGAAGACTGAGTACTTGAGAAAAGCGGTAAAATATCGGCCTCTTGATCTTGATTAAAAAGAACATGTAGTAATACAATTGAAAAAATGAAGGTAGTCATAAAAGGGACCTTTGAATTTGTAATGCTAGAAGATATGTAATTCTTACTTACTTCTACTTTTACGTCTACTAATTTACTGAGCATATCCAATTCCTTCGTTAGCTTTTTCTGCTCGCTTCCCTTATTAAACAATGAAGAATTTAATTTTTTTCTTGTATTCTCAATTTCCATTTTAATGTTTTCTTCATAGCCTAACTGATACTCTATTTCTCGTACAAGCATTTCATTATCAAAAGAATTGAGTTCTTGATCTACACTATAGGAATCAAAGTCACTGATATATTCTTTATATTCTTTTTTCATATGTAGTGAGACAGAAAATAAGATGCTAAAAACTAACAACAGAATCCCTGTTATTACTACAATCTTATTATTAGATGTTCTTCTTAACTCTCCCATTTCACACCCACTTTACTTAGCTTTTATCTGTTTTCCTCAACGAGATGCTTTGACTCAAATATTAACTCCCAGTCATTAGTCGTGTAATCAACTAAATAGTATTGTGCTTTTCCATCTTTATGTCCAATTACAAATAATCGATTATCATAAATCCCTAAGACTCCAGATACTGATAATTTTTCACTGTAATGTATCATACGATTAGGTTCAAACCCATCTGGAACTTCTACTGTATACTTTAAAACTCCATCATGAGTATATATTTCATACTTTTGAGGATCTTCAGAATTTCCTACATAAACATAATCTTTATCAATAGTGTAAAGCACTTTGTTTTCAAATCTATGAAGGGTCTCTCCTTCTATTCTTTTTACATCACCATAGATTAGCGATTCATCTTCAAAGCGATATGTTAATATTGTATCGTCATAACCATAATTAACATAGCCGCTAACTGGCCCATCAACAACCTTTATTTCTAATGTATTAAAATTGATATCCAAAAGATAAAGACCTTCAGAACTTTCGTTAAGTCCTATTATATATGTTTTATCATTAGTTATTAGATAATCAAAAAAGATGAGATTATTAGGCAAATCTAGTTTTGATATCTCTTGATTCGATAGATTTACAATATGACGCTGTTGAGTAATTGGATCCCTATATAAAACAAAGCCTTCTGTAATCAAAACATCGGACACTAATGTATCAAAGACATAAACTTCACTTATTTGAGAGCCATCAGGTGTTATTTTATTTAGAGATACCTTTTCTTCGCCTTCTGAATTTGAGTACTCTGAAATATAATATAAGTTATCATTTAAATATTGGAAATAGTTGTCAAGCATTATATCAGAATACTTTTTAGAAGAATAATCACTATAGCCATCATATCGTTCATCATCTACTACACTAAGTATGCTTAACTCGACAACTTCTTTTGATTTATTATCATAGGCATATAAAATTCCTCCATCTACAATATATAAATGCTCAGAAGAAGAGGAAACCCTAAGGCCTCCTATTGAAGTGCTCAATTGTGTGAATAAACTGTTCGCGACATCCACAGGAATATCTTCACCATTATTTTTAGGAGAACTACATGCTAATAGTAAACTTGTTGATAGTACCAAAATAAAAACTCTTTTTAGTAATCGTTTAATCATCTTCCCACCTTCTAACTATAGATTTATCATAGCATAGAAACAAAAAAATGTAATCGTTTGCAAGTTTTGTTTAAAATTTAGACAATAAAAAAGACGCTGATTATTATAGTCGCGTCTATTTTATATTTATATTTACGTTAAGGGGATAGAATTATGTTAAGTCTGAATAATAGGGAATTATTTCATAAGGGGTGACTTAACACTTCCTGTAAGCCATCTCTGACTTACATATATATCTTAACAAGTAATGTACGTAGAATTGTGGTCTACTGTACTAACCTTTTACTAAAACCTAGGTTGTTTAATGATTTCTCGATCTGTGACAACATAATCCATCTTCACATCAAATTTATTTGTTGGAAGCATTGGATAGTTTTGTTCCGCAAATGCGAGCCCTATAATAATCCCTTTAAAGTCTTCTAAGTAGCGATCGTAGAAGCCACCACCATAACCCATTCGGTTACAGTATTTATCGTATCCAAGCATTGGAACGATGATTACCTCGATGTCTTCTTTCTCTACTTTATGATTTGGAAGTGGTTCTAGAATATCTCTAAAGCCAGGAGTAAGTTGTCTGACATTATCAATCTTATAAAATTCCATTGTCTCTTCAGTAATACTAGAAGAAACAGTTTTATAGTTTTCTATAAAATATGGAATAAAGTCTAATGTATTCACTTCATCCTTCGTATTAACATATAAGGCAATGTTTTCCTTACCTTCTAATAATGTTAATACATTTTCCATAATCTTAAGACTTTTTTCTTGTCTTCGTTTATACGTTAATCTTCCACGTTGAGCTTTTAGGTAATCTCGTACCTTCGTCTTATCCAATTGAACCTTCCATCTCTAATTTCATAAGTTGGTTAAGTTCAACAGCATATTCCATTGGAAGCTCTCTTGTAAATGGTTCTAAGAATCCCATGATGATCAACTCAGTAGCTTCTTCCTCTTCTAAACCTCTACTCATAAGATAGAATAATTGTTCTTCAGAGATCTTTGATACTGATGCCTCATGTTCAATGTATGAACTGTTATTTTTAACAATATTCACTGGTATTGTATCACTTCTTGATTCATGGTCTAAGAGTAACGTATCACATTCAATTTTCGATTTACTATACTCTGCTTTTTCATCCATATAGATCTTACCGCGATAACTTACATCTCCACCACCACGTCCAACAGATTTAGAAATAATCGTACTGCTTGTATGTGGTGCTAAGTGAATCATTTTCGCTCCAGAGTCTTGAATTTGTGTATCTGATGCAACTGCAATTGCGATTGTCATCCCACGTGCATATTCCCCAGCTAAGATACATGATGGATATTTCATGTTAATTGATGATCCTATATTACCATCAATCCATTCCATTGATCCGTGTGCTGAGACATGTGCTCTTTTAGTAACTAAGTTAAGAATGTTACTTGACCAGTTTTGTACTGTTGAGTAACGGCACTTACCACCTTCAAGAACGACAATTTCCACAACTGCCGCATGTAGTGAGTCCTCAGAGTAGATTGGTGCTGTACACCCTTCTACGTAATGAACATCTGCACCTTCATCAACAATAATTAAAGTTCTTTCAAATTGTCCCATACGAGAACTGTTAATTCTGAAGTATGATTGAAGTGGCTTATCTAACTTAACACCCTTAGGTACGTAGATAAATGATCCACCTGACCATACTGCACCATTAAGAGCAGAAAACTTATTATCATTATATGGTACAACAGTATCAAAATACTTTTTAAATAATTCTGGATGTTCTTTTAATGCTGTATCAGTATCTAAGAAAATAACACCCTTCTCTTCAACTTCTTTTAACATACTACTATAAACAACTTCAGAGTCATATTGAGTCGCAACTCCTGCTAAGAAGGCTCTCTCATCTTCTGGGATCCCTAATTTCTCAAAAGTATCCTTAATTGTTTCTGGAACATCATCCCAACTCTTCTCAACACGATCACTTGGCTTAATATAATATGTATAATCATCAAAATTAACATGCTCTAAGCTAGGACCCCAGTTTTGAAGTGGTTGGGTAATAAAGTGATTGTAAGATTTAAGACGGAATTCTAACATCCATTCAGGTTCCTCTTTAATCTTACTAATTTCACGAATCGTATCTTCAGTTAATCCTTTTTCTGTTTTAAAGACTGAGACATCTTCATCTTGGAAACCATATTTATATTCACCTTGTGGTAATAGTTTTTCATCTGAACTACTCATCTTTATCCCTACTTTCATCTATTATCATTTGTGCAGCATCCCATCCAATCGTTGCGCACTTAATTCTATTTGCTTGTTTTGAAACATTAGAGAAGATAACAGCACTTTGAAGAAGTTCTTCATCATACTCACCTTCCATAATCATTTTATTATATTCATTTACAATCAACTGTGCTTCATCAAGAGTTTTTCCCATTAAGAGTTCACTCATAATTGAAGTGGATGCTGTTGATATTGTACAAGCGATACCATCAAATCTTACATCTTTAATAATATTATCTTCGACAATCATTTGAACTTTTATATCATCGATACACGATTCACTATCCATATGTTTTTCATAATAAGAACCGCTATCTAACAATTCGTGATTACGAGGATATTCGTAATGATCCATAATCAGTTGTCTCACAACCATTGGATCTTTTAATAAATCATTCATTATTTCAGTCCTTTCATACAAATAGATTGATACAATTCTCAATCGTCGTTGTTTCTAATGCTTTAATAAACTTATCTACTTCTTCAAACGTATTGTAGAAGTAAACACTGGCTCTAACTGTGTCATAAGCATCAATAACACCGTTAATTATTTTTGAACAATGATGTCCTGATCGAACTTGAACACCTTGTGTGTCTAAATATGTTGATACATCTTGTGAGAAGATCCCTTTGACATTAAAAGAAATAATACCACTCTCTGTATCCGGATTATATACTGTAACATGATCAAGTTCTAACATCTTCTTGACCATATACTCAGATAATTCTTTTTCATATTCAATAATGTTTTTCAACCCCACACTATTGATGTAGTCAATTGCACTTCCTAAGCCAAGAATCGCTTCTATTGGTAATGTTCCACTTTCAAAGCGATGTGGTGCACGCTTATAAGAAATCTCACCTTCTGGATTATAACGAGCGTTACTTCCTCCACCTTGATAGTAAGGCACTAGAGATTCTAGTAATTCTTTCTTACCAAATAAGACTCCAACACCCGTAGGTCCTAAGATCTTATGTGCTGAAAAAGCTAAGAAATCGACATCCATCGCTTTAACATCAGTAATTGTATGTGGCACTGATTGTGCGCCATCGCAAACTACGATAGCACCATACTCATGAGCGATTGCACTGATTTCTTTCATTGGTGCAATTTTACCTAAGACATTAGTAACTGCAGCTAGGGTAACAACCTTCACCTTATCATGCATCGCCTTCTTAAAAGCTTCTACACTTAAGTTTCCAGTTTCATCAAGTTGAATATACTCTACACTTGCCCCCGTCATTTCCGCCACTTTAAACCATGGAAGAATGTTACTTGCATGTTCTGCTTGTGTCGTTAAGATAACATCACCTTTATTTAAATGTGTTTTACCATAAGCAAAGGCAACTAAATTTAAACTGTCTGTTGCTCCTGAAGTAAAGATAATTTCATCAGAGTCACTGTTAATAAATTCAGAAACCTTAACTCTAACTTCTTCAACTTCTTTTTCAACATTGAAGGCAGCCATATAATCACTACGACCTACATTGTAACTTTGATGTGTGTAGTAATTAACGACCGTATCGATAACACTTTGTGGTTTAAACGTTGTCGCAGCACTATCAAAGTAAATGCTGTCACTATGTTTAAACATTGGGAAATCTTTTCTAAGTTCTTCTATTTGTTTTTGACTGAACATATTTCATCGACCTTACTAGCAATTAATTGCTTAACATGTTCGCTCAATTCTTTATCTTCAATTGCACGAGCAATTGGCATTAAATATCCACTCATTAATAATGCAGTAGATTCCATTTCAGTTAACCCACGTGATTGCATATAGTAAAGTTGATTCTCATCAATTTGTCCTACTGTAGCAGCATGACTTGCCTCTACATCATTTTCATCAATTAATAACTGAGGAATAACTTCGGTTACTTGATTATCACTTAATGTTAATATCTTTGAATCCTGGTGAGCCTTAGCTCCAACAGCATCTTCACAAATACGACCGATAACATCTAAATAGAAGTTACCACCTTCACTGACAATACCATAGTTATTTAAGTTAGAAGTTGTATAGCGTTCATTATGATTTGCGACAAACATTTGACGTTTCTTAGTTTGGGTTACACTTGCACCCTCAACTAGAACTTCACTGCCACGTCCTAATTCCGCAACAGCTTCACGTTCTAAATTACCATTTGATAATTCACCATAAATTAAGTTTAAGTAACTATCATTTAATAAATCATATTTTTCAACAATCTTAATGTCATTATCTTCTTCACTCCAAAATAAAATACGAGCAGAGATGTTTTCTTTAATTGTGACATTAAACTCTAAGTTTTGCGCTTTCTTTAGATTGAAAAATAACAGTCCATTTTCATCAAAGGTAATTTCATATTTAGTATCCTCAACAACATCCCACGTACGTGTTTCAAGTTGACTGACGACTACTGCTTCATTACGCATCTGTTTTCACCGAATTCGCGCAGTTTTCTAGAAGTACGACTTCACGTTCTTCAGTTTCTTCAATAATTTTAATGCCTAACTCAGCTGCGATCTTTTCATACCCTTCAGTATCAATACGATCTGCAAGTTCTTTACTTCCAGTTTTAACGATCTTACCGTTCATTAAAACATTAACGTGAGTGGGCTCTACAAGATCATAAAAACGACCATAGTGAGAAATAACTAATAATCCAAGTCCTGATTCTTCTTGAGCTTTATTAATTGAATGTCCTACAACACGGAGCGCATCAATGTCTAATCCAGAATCAATTTCATCTAATAAAGCAAATTTAGGATTTAACATTCTCATTTGCATAATTTCATTACGTTTCTTCTCTCCACCAGAGAATCCTTCATTTAGGTATCGGTGAGCTAAGTTTGGATCCATTTCTAATTCATCTGTAAATTTATCCATTTCTTTGATAAATGCAAATAAATCAATTGGAGTTTCACGATGAGCATTTAAGGCTGCACGTAAGAAGTCACTGTTTAAAACACCAGGAACTTCTTGAGGATATTGCATTCCTAAGAATATTCCAGCCTTTGAACGTTCAGCCGTACTCATTTCTAAAACATCTTCGCCATCAATATAAATATTCCCCTCAGTAATCTCATATTTCGGATGACCCATAATTGCTGCTAATAAAGTAGACTTACCGTGACCATTAGGTCCCATTAACGCATGAATCTCGTTTTCGTTAACTGTTAAATCTACTCCCTTTAAAATTTCTCTACCGTCTATTTCAACGTGTAAATTTTCTATTACTAATTTTGACATTATACCAAAACCTTTCATTCTAATCGCCATATATTATATCACATTACAGTATCATCTTTGAAAAGACTATCTATTTTATAAGGTCTTTTAGCACTCTTATTCTTTAAAACATCCAAATAACATATTTTCACCCTATAATATACTTGTATTCTGTTTAAAAAATCATGATACGTTGATTTATACCTTATAATAGAATATAATAAGTAAGCATATTTAGGAGGAATCTGAAACATGGATTATAAAGAAATACTTAAAAAATATTGGTTTGCGGGAGTCATCGCAATATTCTTAATCGCAGGCCTAATATATTTTACAAACGATTTAATGAAAGATCAGGTCAAAGGAGCTAAAACAGACGATGGAAAAGACATCGTGTTTAAGTTTGATGACAAAAGTTATACATCTGACGAAATGTTCGATGAACTATTCAGTGATGTATTTGAAGGAAAAGACATCGGAGCAATCCTTCCAATTCTAGAACTTGAAGTTTACCGTAACGCTGATGAAGTTACAAAAGCGATGGAAGAGGATGCGAAATCTAATACAACTCAACTAATTACAAACTTAAAAATGCAAGTTGGTGAAGGTTGGGAAAGAACATTAGACCAATTATTAATTCAAGAAGGTTATATGGCTCAAAAAGGCGAAGCAGGATTATTAGACTTATTTACAATTTTAGAAGTAAGATCAAAAATTGAAAGAGACTACATCTTAGCTCACAAAGAATTATACGAACCATATATGGAAGAAAACGAACCACGTTTAATCAGCCACATCTTAGTTAAGATGGAAGATCCTGATAACCCTACTGAAGAAGAAACAAAGAAAATGGATGAAGTTAAGGAAGCACTTGCTAAAGAAGGTGCAGTATTCTCAGATGTCGCTGAACAATATTCCGACGACAATTCAAAAGAACAAGGTGGATCATTAGGACTTGTAACTAAAACTTCGATTGAAGAATATGTCGAAGATTTTAGAAACAATGTTTACACTAAAAAAGCTGGAGAAACAACAGAATGGTTTAAAACAGAATACGGATACCACATCATTAAAGTTGATGCAACGACAATGGATGGATTTATGGAATTAAATAACTATTCAATCTTTACAGAAATCTTTAAGAAGGATGCTTCAATTCGTTTAGATATTACATGGGAACAAATTGAGAAACAAGATCTTAAATTTGGTGAAGATGAAAAATTAAACCAAGCAATTAAAGATCACTACACAGGGAAGGGAGAATAATAATGAAAAGAACAGTTAAAACTATATTAATAACACTAGCTGCATTATTAGTTCTAACAGCTTGTGGATCATCAGCTCACACATCAGTTACTGATGGAGATACAGTTATCTTTGAAATTAATGATACTAAAGTTACGAAGAATGATATTTATCAATATGGTAAATTGAAATCTGGAGTTAGCGTTATAACAAGACATCTTATCGAGATGGAATTAGAAAAGTATGTTGAACTCAGTGATGAAGATGTTGAAAAAGCTAAAAAGTCATTAGAAGAAACGAAAGAAAGTCTCGGAGATAACTTCGAAATGTTAGTACAAGCACAAGGCTACAAGGATGAAGAAGATTATTACAATACGTACATCCTATCAAGCATTAAGATTGAAAAACTATTCAAATTATATGTTGGAGACAATCTTGAAACAATTATGGAAGAAAACAACACGAGAAAAGTTAGAATCTTAAAAGCTTCAGATAAAGCTCTTGGAGAGGCAGCTCTTGAAGAATTAAAAGCTTTAGAAGAACTTACCGGCGAATCATTTAAAGAAGTTGCTACGAAATATTCAGGTAATGATGAAACAGCTGGAGATGCTAAAATCGAACACATTTACACTGGAAGAGAAACAGATACTTATTTAAACACTCATATTAAAGATACTAAACCAGGTTTAGTCGAAGAGTTAATAATGGTTGAAGACGGATTCGTATTAATCTATGTTGAAGAAATTGATCCAGAAACAGACAAGGATTCAATCATCGCTTCCATCGAAGCAAATGAAACTATCGGTAAGGCAGTTTCAAATAACATGTACTTACATTATGCTGAACTTGGAAATTTCAAAATTTATGACCAAGATTTAAATGATCTCTTTAAACAAGATAATCCATTTCAGAATAAATAATAAATGAACTCTCGTTAATAGTGAAGTGCACCCCATTAGTTGGCCCAGCCAATTAGTGGAGGTGCATTTTTAATGGCAAAGTTAACAAAAGAAGATAAAATCGAAATTTATAAAAAAAAGAAAGAAGGCAAGTCCTATACTTCTTTATCCTCGGAGTATGGT
>RRZU010468314.1_pt1 | contig 11138 bp, 5 predicted proteins | sample 2165561 | NCBI WGS metagenome assembly RRZU01 (sample SAMN10456909, study PRJNA506462) | wastewater metagenome | isolation source: wastewater sludge | place: USA: Moscow, Idaho | reverse complement strand
TGCAATCCTCTTGGCAGACATAGGCTCTTCCCTGGCAAAAGGGAGAGCGTATCAAAGGTTGTTAAATCAATGCGTTAAGGATGATTCTGGTGAATGTGAACAGTGATTCCGGGATGTTGAACACTGTTTCCGGAAAGGAGGGGCAAAGTGTTCAGGTTGAGCCGGAATGAGCGCTCACATTGGTCCGGAAATGGTGTTCACGTTGAACCGGAATCGGTGTTCATGATCGGCCGGAATATGCATTTGAGCTGGTAACGCAGGCTACGGGTTTGCCGATCTTGCTGTTCGGCCTCAATCAGTCGTGCCAGCCAGGCTTCCGGCGCAGGTGGCTGTCGCGGTTTCTCGGCGTGCAATTCACCCCAGGCAGCAGCCATGCCATACAGTTGCAGCGATTTGAGCTGGGCAATCCGGTCAATGCAGGACATAAGCACCTCTGCGCAGTACGTCATAACGAGCGCAGTCCGCCGTCGGCTCACTGCGTAGCCGCAATGAATCAGGCAAGCTGAGGATGGCCGGCTGCGATGGGGCCAGCAGACGTCGCAGTTCATTCATGACGATGGCGCCGGTCACGGTGCCGGCTTCCAGGCTGAGTTCGCACGCCACCTGTAGTGGCTCCAACCCCGCTTCTCGTGCCAGTTGCAGCAACTCGACAAAGGCACGGTCGCCTTTGGGTTGCGAGAGCAAGCGGTCTCGGACCTGACGAATCGGCATGGGTAGCTCCCATGCCACAAAGGGCGCACCATGGCGTAAGGCCCCCGGCTTCTTCTCCAGGACCGGCAAGTAGTGCCAGGGGTCACATATCAGCTGGTTTCGGCCAAATTGCCGGGGATGCTCGGCAATGGTTTGCCGGTCGTGCACAATGCGCAAGCGATCCGATGCCAGCCGGACAGAGACGGCTTTGCCGGCAAATTCGGCGGGCACGCTGTAGCGGTTGTAGTCGACACGAACCAGGCAAGTGCTGGATACCCGCACCATCTCCTCAAGGTAGCCATCGAAAGGGGCGGCAATGGCACGCAATGTGCTGCGCTCTTCGGCGAAGACCTCGGCAATCGGTCGGGCGTCTGTCGGGTGTGGCCGACTGGCCAGCTCGCGGCAACGCTGTGCCAGCCAATCGTTGAGATCGGCCAGACTGGCAAAGCGCGGCTTGGGCGTGAATAGCCATTCCCGGATGTTGCCCACCTGATTTTCGACTTGCCCTTTCTCCCAACCCGATGCCGGTGTGCAGGCCACCGGCTCGAACAGGTAATGGTTGGCCAGTGCCATAAAGCGGGGATTGAACTGGCGCGCCTTGCCGTTCAGGATGGTTTGCACCACCGCTTTGAGATTGTCGTAGACCATCCGTTGCGGCACGCCACCGAAGAAGGCGAATGCCCGATTGTGGGCATCGAACAGCATCTCCTGAGTTTCGCGTGGATAAGCCACCACGAACATCTGCCGGCTATGAACCAGCCTGAAGTGTGCCACCTTGACCTTCTGCGAGAGGCCGTTGATGTCGACCTGCTCCTGGCTCCAGTCAAACTGGCAGACCTCGCCGGGGGCAAAGTGCAATGGCACGAAAGCCTGTGTCACAGACGGGCGAGTGTTGCCCGCTTTCCAGCGTTTAACAAAGCGGCGTACACCGTCATAGCTGCCCAGGTAGCCCTCAATCTGCAAGCCTTCAAACAAGCGTTGCGCCGTCCGGCGCTGTGATTTGGGTAAAGCTTGCTCGACAGTGAGCCAGGCGGCGAGCACTTGCTGGAATGCTTCGGTCAGTTTGGGCGCGGGCTGATGCTGGCGCTGGTAGGTCGGAGGCGATGTGGTGCGCAGATGTTTGCGGACCGTGGGACGGGAAAGATTGAGACTGCGGGCAATCGCGGTAATGCTCTCGCCACTGACGAGGTGACGACGCCGGATTTCGGCGATGATGTCCATGGATAACACCCCAGGTTTCTCCGGCAAATAGCCGGATGGTTACACAACCCGGGGTGGAAACTATTGGATGCCGATCACCCCGGAAACCTGGAAAGTTTTGCATGCCGGTTTACACCCTCGATACAGGTGAGCCCCAATAACGTCACTGTCCCCAGCTAGCGTGATTGCCTAGGGGCTGTTGACGTTTTGCCGCGAGGGGATGAAGGAGAGGGTGCAAACCTGCAAAATTAAGGTTCCTACACCAATCTTCTGCAGGTTTGCGATGCCCCGATTGATGCTCAGTGACGAGCTTTGGCCGAAGCTGGAAAAGATTCTGCTTCAACACGCCATTTACAACAAGCCCGATTTGCTGATGACCGTCGAGGGAATGTTCTATCGCATGCGTGCTGGCTGTCCATGGCGGGATTTACCCCGCGCCTTTGGCTGCTGGAACTCCATCTACAAACGCTTCAACGCGTGGTCGTTCGCCGGGAAATGGCTCAAAATTTTCAAAGCATTACTGATTGATCCCGACTTCGAGTGGGTATTCATTGATGGAACCTACGCGAAGGCCCATCAGCACAGCTCTGGAGCGGCCAGCGATCAACCGGAAGCCATCGGTAAAAGCCGCGCCGGTAACACGAGCAAAATTCACCTGGCGGTAGATGCGCATGGATTGCCTGTTGCATTTGACATCACCGGAGGCGAGATCAACGACTGCACCGCCGCCCCCGAACTGATTGCCCAGCTACCATCGGCCGAAGTGATTGTGGCGGACAAAGGCTACGATAGCGAACGCCTCCGTCAGCAGATTGAAGTGCAGGGAGCGCGCCCGGTGATTCCAAGAAAACGCAATTCAATCAAAGGGAACGCTGATCTGGATCGAGAGCTGTATCGTTACCGGCATCTGGTCGAGAATGCCTTTGCACGGTTGAAGCATTACCGAGCCGTGGCATTTCGATTCGACAAGCTGAAGCGAAATTACGAAAGTGTAATTGCCATGGCATGCGCGTTCTTATGGCTACCAATGTGAAACGTCAACAGCCCCTAGCAATCGATCCATATTATGTCTCCCGCTCCAGAATCCGGCGAATGATGGTGACGGCACCGGGGAATTGCAGACTCTGCACCAGTGCAGCCACCTCCTGCATGGTTTCACGCTCTTCGGGGGGCGATGCCGGCAGCGCCGCCAACAGATCCAGCGCCTCCAGATTACCGCTCTCCAATGGTGGCAGCAGCGCACGCAGCCGCTCAAGCCACTCCGGGCGCGACAGTGTCGCGGCGATATCAGGAATGACCGTAGCTTCCGGCTGCGGCTCGGGTAGCGCCTGCATCAGCAGTTGTTCGCTGCGTGTCGCAAGCTCGCGCAAGGCGGCAAGCTGCTCGGTGTCGAAACGGGTGCAGAACTCTGCCGCTTCCTCCGTGCGGCTCTGGCGCTCCCACTCCGCAGCCTGTGCCGCCAGCGCCGTGGCCCCGACCGTCGCAGCCACGCCTTTCAGGGCGTGGAAGGTTGCAGCCATGCGCGGCACATCCGCCGCCTCGCGCTGCCGAGCCAGCATGTCCAGCTGATTGCAAGCCTCGATCGAGAAACTGGCCAGTGTCTGGCGATACACGTTCAGATTTTGACCAAAACGGCGCATCAGCCGGTCGAGCGGGTCGACCTCCGCCGCAGTAGCCGTTTCCGACGCTGCGGCCGGCTGCCGTTCGGTTCCGGCGGCAGGTACGGCTTTCCCCTGTACCAGCTTCAGTATGAGCTCGACCACCTCGTCGATATCGATCGGCTTGCCGACATGATCGTTCATCCCGGCCTGCAGACATACCTCCCGGTCGGCATGCGAGGCATTGGCCGTCATCGCCAGGATCGGCAGCGCTGCCAGCACCGGTACGGCACGAATCTCGCGCGTCGCCTGCAGGCCATCCATGACGGGCATCTGTATGTCCATGATGATAATGTCAAAAGCATCCGGTTGCTGCGTGGCAATCCGAACCCCCTGCAGGCCATCCTCGGCCATCACCACCGATGCGCCCTCATGGGTCAGCAACTCGCCGGCCACCTGCCGGTTCAGCGCATTGTCCTCGACCAGCAGGAGACGCACCCCCGCCAGCCGCTGTGGTAACTCGAATACCGACGGCAAGGAGTCGCGCTGAGCCGGCTGGCGCGCCCGCGCGATGGAGGCGATCAGTTGTTGCGGGGTAATCGGTTTGGTCAGGATATCGCGGAAAATAACTCGGTCCTGCTCTGAAATCTTGCCCAGCAGCTCACGCCCGTACGCGGACAACATGATGACGACCGGGCAGGCGACATCCAGAAACTGCTGCTTGATCAGCTTCGCGGTAGCAACCCCGTCCATTTCCGGCATGCGCCAGTCCACCAAGACCACATCGTAAGGTCGACCCGCTTTCAGTGCGCTGATGATCTTTACCAGGGCCTTCGCGCCACTCTCCACCGCATCGCAACTCCAGCCACGCATTTCGATGGTCTTGACCAGGATTTCCCTCGAAATCTCACAGTCATCAACCACCAGCACATGGCAATGACTGATGTCCGGTGCGACGACGCTGATGGACAGAGCCTTGTTTTCCACCTCAAGGCATAGCTCGAACGAGAAGCAGCTGCCACGGCCCGGTTCGCTGTCGACCCGCAATTCGCTCCCCATCAGAGCCACCAGACGCTGGCAGATGACCAGCCCCAGCCCGGAGCCGCCGAAGCGGCGGGTGGTGGAGGACTCGGCCTGAGTAAAACCATTGAAGATGCGGCTCAACTGTTCCGGGGTAATGCCGATGCCGGTGTCGGTGACCGACACCTGCAACGTCACGCTCGCCGCGTCCTGACGCAGCGCGGACAGGTGAATGACGACCTGCCCGGCCTCGGTGAACTTGAGGGCGTTGCCACCAAGATTGATCAGGATCTGCAGGATGCGCAGCTTGTCGCCTCTGACCTCCAGTGGCAGCGACGGATCGACTTCGAACATCAGCTCCACGGTCTTGTGATGCTGATTGCCGGACAACACCACGGCCAGTTCGCGCAGCATGTCTTCCAGGCTAAAGGCATGGATATCCAGCTCAAGTTTGCCGGCATCAATCTTGGAGAAATCCAGGATATCGTTCAGCAGTGCCAGCAGTGATTGGGCTGCCGACTGTGCCTTGACCACGTAATCCTGCTGTCGCGTATCCAGCGGTGTCTGCCGAACCAGCTGCAACATCCCGAGCACGGCATTCATCGGCGTGCGGATCTCGTGGCTCATATTGGCCAGGAACTGGCTTTTTGCCACGTTCGCCTGTTCCGCCTGCTGTCTTGCCAGCTCCAGGCTGTTCTCGAACTGCTTGCGTATGGTGATGTCCTGGTTGATGCCGACGAAACTAACCGCCCTGCCCTTCGCGTCGCGCCCCACCTTGCCACCGGCCTGCACATAGCGGATCTGGCCATCCGGATGCACCACCCGGAACACTGGGTCATACACGCCACGGCCATCCAAGGCGGCTTGCAGGCTCGCCATCGCGGCATCGACATCATCGGGATGGAGACGGGAACGCCAGCCTTCAAAATCCAGGACTCCGCCTTTCGTTACCTCGGGCAACGCATAGATCTCGAACATTTTCGGGTTACACTGGACTACATTGTCCTCCAGCGTCCATTTCCACACCCCCATTTCGGCAACGTCAGCGGCGCTGGCCAGCTGGTCAAGCGCCAGCTCCAGCTCCTGCCGCGCTTGCTGTTGCTCGGTGATGTCCGTCGCGATGCCCAAGTAGCCGGTGAGTACCCCCTGCTCGTCACGCATCGCGGTGACAGCCAGTGTCACCCGGCGCCAGGAGCCATCCTTGCAGACATAGGTCCATTCGCGCGTTTCGGGCGCGACAAACTCCGGCACATGCACAAAGACACGGAAGCCTTCGATGGCCTGGCCATACTGCCGGCTCAGCTCCTCGCCGCGCGCGTTGACCTCATCGGGCAGGTGAATCACGGCCGGGGTACAACGCCCCACCATTTCGTCCTCTTGATAGCCGAGCATGCTCTGGGCGCCGCTGTTGAAAATGGTGATGAGGCCATCCTGATCGGTGGCGATGATGGACACCTCGGAGGCCGAACGCAGCACGTTGCCCAGCAGCACGTTCAGACGCTTCCGTTCCTCGTCCGCCGCGCGGCGTTCGGTGACATCGATACGCAAGGCGACAAAGCGCTCCAGCTGGCCCTCACTATCGAGACAAGGTGCAATCACGGTATCGAACCACAGCAGGCTGCCGTCCTTGCCCTTGTTGCAGATCTCGCCATGCCAGGCCTTGTTGGCAAGGACGGTGTCCCACATGTTCTGCCAGAAGGCAGCCGGATGGAGGCCGGAACTGAACAGGTGGTGATCCCGCCCGATGATCTCTTCGCGGGTATAGCCGTGCGCCAGGCAGAACTGGTCGTTGGCCTCGATGATCACCCCGTTCGGGTCGGAAACCGAGTACAGCAATTGCTCGTTGATGGTTTGCAGCAACACCTGGTTTTCGCGCAGCGCTGCGGCCAACTGCTGTCGCCCTTCGACCAGCTCGGTGACATCATGCATCATCACATAAAAGCCCTGTACCTCGCCATCAATCCGGTCCGGGATGTAGTGCGCCAGCGAGTGCCGTTCTTTGCCGTCCGGGCCAAGAATGGCGCGTTCGAAGGTCTGCTCGTCGCCGCGCAACACCGCATCGATATGAGGACGATTGGCGGCAAACAGGTCTTTGCCCAGCAAGTCGACCATGCTCATGCCCGGCAGAGTGTCCGGGTCGACACCGAACAATGTGTGGTAGGCATGGTTGGCCACGCGGTTGACCAGTTGCTTGTCCCAGTAGCCGATCATCGACGGCACCGCATCGAGCACGGTGCGCAACACACGCCGCGCGCGATCCAGCTCGGCCGTCCGGGTAGCGACCATTTCCTCCAGGTGCGCGTTCAGCTCCTTCATCTGCCTCTCGATGGCCACTTGCTCGCTGATGTCACGTACGGTCTTGGAGGCGCCGACGATACGGCCACTGTCATCAATAATGGGGGATACCGATACCGAAACATCGATCAGCTGGCCATTCTTGTGGCGGCGCCGGGTCGTGAAGTGATCCAGCCTTTCGCCACGGCATATACGCGCCAGAATGTCCTCTTCCTCGTAAGCCAGATCATCCGGCACCACCAGCTGCGCCATGGTCTTGCCCAGCGCCTCGTCCGCGCGGTAACCAAAGATCTCTTCCGCACCACGATTCCAGCTGATCACCACGCCTTGCAGGGTTTTGCCGATGATGCCGTCGATGGAGCTTTCCACGATGGCCGCCATCCGCGCCTTAGCATCGATCAGCTGCTGCTGGCGCAGGCGGCTGCTGCTCCACAGGAAAACCATGATGGTAAAGCCAAGACTTGCCAGCACACCGAGCAGGCCTACGGCATAGAGGTTATTCTGGTGCAAGCCGGCAAGAAATGCGGGCTGAAAGCGGACTTCGATCTGCCACGTCCTGCCTAGAATGGTTTTGGTCACGCTGCGGCTACCGATCACAGCACCAGCAGCGGCTCGGGAGGCGTAGAACACAACCGGTTTCCGGGGGTCGCTGACATCACTCAAGGTGAACTGAGTCAGCTCCGGATTAATACGAATCGCCCCCATCACCTCGTCCATCAGAATGGGCGCATAGCTCCAGCCCAGGGTGGCCGCCACTCGCTGCGCCTCGCTATCCCGTGCCATGCCATCCCGGTAGATCGGCATCAGCATCAGGAAGGATTTGCTGGGTGCTTTCATGGCCTGGACCAGGGTAATCGGTGCCGTGAGCTGCACCTGCCCGCTCCGCATGGTAGCGTCGGCGGCGGCCTTGCGGTTCGCCTCGGAGGCAATATCAAGTCCAATCGCCTGCTGATTGCCAGCCTGCGGTTCAAGGTACTGGATGACATAGCGCTCGCCGGCATGTGGCTGCAGCTGGCGGATGGCAAAGCCGGGGGCGTCATCTTGTCTCGCCCTGGCGACAAACGCCGCCTCATCGGCCAGCGGCACACGACGGATGAAGCCGAAGCCGCGCGCCCCCGGGAACTCCACTTTCATATCGCGGCTGGCACTGTAACGACGGAAATCCGCACGCGAGATGCCCTGCTCCCCGGCCACCAGAATGGCGCCCCGCGCGCCGCGCAAGCCGTACTGGTAATGGGTAATCCGCTCCTCGACCGTATCGGCAAATTGCGTGGTGAAGTTCTGGTAGGCCTCTTGCCGATCCTGCTCCTGCTTACGATCCAGTTGCAGGGTCAGCCCCGCGGTCAGGAGCAGCCCGCTCAGGAACACCAGGATGCCACGCCGTCCGGCATGGATCCGCAGTTTTTGTTGTTGTAATGCCATGACTTGCTTTCCCCTGGCTAGTCTGTTCATGTGCACCGCGCTACCCCCTTACCGGCGCATACGGCTACTGCTCCAAGCGGCAACAGGCCGCCATGTGGCGCATCGCCAGCCTTTGCGGACGGTTACTTTGACCGCCAGTGTTGGAGATACTCGGTCAGCCGCTCCGGCATCAGCGGGCGGCTGTACAGGTAGCCCTGCATCACCGTGCAGCCCATCTGCTGCAACAGCTCCGCCTGCGCCTGCGTCTCCACGCCCTCGGCCACCAGGCGCAAATCCAGGCCATGCGCCATGTTGATGATGGCGGCCACAATTGCGGCGCTGCTCTTTTCCGTCAGGATTTCGCGGGTAAAGCTCTGGTCGATCTTGAGTACATCGATGGGGAACTGCTTCAGATAGGAAAGACTGGAGTAACCGGTGCCGAAGTCGTCGATGGAGATCGTCACTCCGATTTTGTGCAGCTCATTGATGATGGCAAAGGTATTTTTGACATCCTTAGCCAGCACCCCTTCCGTGATCTCCAGTTCCAGGTAGCCCGGCATGATGCCGGTTTGCTCGATGATCTCGCTGACCATGGCAGTAAAGTTGCTCTGCGCCAGCTGCACGGCGGAGACATTGACCGCGATATGGATCAAGTAACCCTGCTCATGCCAGCGCCGCCCTTCCTGACAGGCTTTCAGCAGCACGGAGCGCCCGAGCGGTACGATCAGCCCGGTTTCTTCCGCGAGCGGAATGAACTGGGCGGGAGAAATCAGCGAGCCATCCTGCCGGCGCCAGCGTACCAACGCCTCGGCACCGACCACCTGCTGTGAAGCCAGATCGATCTTGGGCTGGTAGTGCACCTCGAAGTCGCCCTCGGCCACCGCGACACGCATTTGGCGCTCCAGCATGTGGCGTGCATAAAGGGTATGCTCGATTTCCTGCGAGAAAAAGCGGAAGCGTCCACGTCCCTCCTGCTTGGCCTGATACATGGCGGCATCGGCATGGCGGTACAGTGCCTCCTGGTCGTCGGCGTCGTCCGGGTACAGGCTAATGCCGATGCTCATCGACAAGTCATAGCGGACGCCATCGAGCAGGAAGGGTTCGGCACAGGCTTCCAGCAGGCGCTCGCCTAGCTGGGAGACTTCGTCCACATGCCTGATTTCCGGGATCAGGATAATGAACTCGTCGCCGCCCTGACGGCTGATGGTGTCACCATTGCGCACAAACTGCTGCAGCCGCTTGGCAAGCTGCAACAGCAGCTGATCGCCGATGGAATGGCCGACCGAGTCGTTGATGGTCTTGAAATGGTCGAGATCCAGTATGAACAAGGCAACCTGGCCACCATTGCGGCCAGCCTGTTGCAGTGCCTGCGAGGTACGGTCCTGCAGCAGCATGCGGTTCGGCAGATTGGTCAGCGGATCATGGTGGGCAAGATGCGTCATCTTGAGCGCCATTGCCCGCGCTTCGCTGACATCATGAAAAACGATGATGGCACCGGTCAGCTTGCCGGCCTGGTCCCAGATCGGGGCGGCAGAGTCTTCCACCTCCAGCACGCGACCATCGCGGCAGGCGATCTGGCTGTTGAGCGCCATGCCGACGATGCGCTGCTCCTTGAGCGCGAGATAGATCGGGTTTTGCAGCACGTGCCCATCGAAGCTGTCGCGTAGCGGCATCACCTGCTCGATCGGCACGCCGATTGCCCTCCTGCCATACCAGCCGGTCATCGCCTCCGCGATGGGGTTCAGGAAGTTGACCCGACCTTCGGCATCGGTAGCGATCACGGCATCGCCGATCGAATTCAGGGTAATGCGCAGCCGCTCCTTCTCGTTGTGCAGAGAGGTCTCGGCCAATTTCCGGTCTGTCACATCCGTCACCAGCATCAGCAGGCCGGCTTGCAGACCGGACTGGTCTCGACACACCAGCGACACCTGGCCAAACAGCATGTCGCCACCCTGACGCATGTATTCCAGATCAAACGACACCGCACGCCCGTCGGCCAGGCCGGCAAGGTGCGCTTCGATCTCGGCATAGACATGATTGCCGAGCACCTCCTGCGGCCGCATGCCACGCATGCGCTCGGCCGGAATGCCAAACCACTGCCCGTCCACATCGTTGCACAGGATATTGCGGTACGACTCATCCCAATAGGCGACAAAGGCAGGCAGATGCTGCACCAGATCCTGCAGGTCCTGTTGCGCGCAGGCCAGCTGTTTGGAACGCAAGCGCAGCGCCAGGTGAGTCTGGGTGCGCGCACGCGCAATCGGCACATTGAGCGGCTTGTGCAGGAAATCCACCCCGCCGAGACTGAGCGCATGCAGCTCGTTGGCGTCTTGCGTATGAGAAGTGACAAAAATGACCGGGACGTCCCTCAACCGGGGGTCCGCTTTAATGGCCTGGCATACGGCATAGCCATCCATCTCCGGCATCTCGATGTCCAGCAGGATGATGTCCGGCGGCTCGCGTTGCGCCGCTCGCAGCGCCGCTTCCCCGCTGGTGGCGAAATGGATTTCGCCCAGATCGCGAACCGCTTCTCGCAGAATCAGCACATTACTGGGTTGATCATCAATGATCAAAATGTGCGCTGGTTCGGTTTTTTGATCATTGAATAACAAGTTACCCTCCTTGCCGGATTTGCCTCGGGCAGCCGTGATTCATGTCAGTGGCACAGAGACATCCAAAAAAATTGTCATAGCTACTGAAGATAACACATTTTGTATGTCACGGTATTAATCGCCACTTTGGGCTTTGTTGCACAAATCAGGGCTTGCGTCCGTCTGTAGTGGTCAACTAAAACCGGACACTTGGTTAGGCCGATCCTCGGCTTTTGCTGGCGCGATCCCGTCATTGTGTTGATGTGGACGCCGCCAGTTGTAGTAATCCATCAGGTAATAGCTGATATCCCGCTTCGCCTCCCGCAGGTTCATATATCCCGTT
>RRZU011480008.1_pt1 | contig 11139 bp, 7 predicted proteins | sample 2165561 | NCBI WGS metagenome assembly RRZU01 (sample SAMN10456909, study PRJNA506462) | wastewater metagenome | isolation source: wastewater sludge | place: USA: Moscow, Idaho | reverse complement strand
TAGATATACCCATAGGTAGACTCCATTATATTACTAACAAAGTTATTTTTAAATCCTGCAGTTTTTGAGTCAAACTTTATAAATGATTCAGTTTTTTCATCTAACAAGTTAATGCCACTTCCTCCGGTTCCTATCCACAATCTGCCTTTACTATCAATTGTAAGTTTTGTAATTGTATTATTACTAAGGCTTTTGGGGTCATCTGCTTTGTTAAAAAACGACTTTAGTTCTCCAGTTTTAATATTGTATCTATACAATCCAATACTTCCAATCCAAATATAGTCTCCTAAAACTTCAACATCAACTATATATTGTATTTTTTTGTTGATGTTTTCCGAAAAAATTGATACACTATTTGTAGTTCTGTTGTATCGGAATAATCCATTGTATGTGCTTATAAGTAGATCATTTTCGAACGGAACAATGGAACGGACTATATCCATTCGATTATTTCCTTTGTGTAGTTCTATAGAGGTAAATTTTTCTGTTTTAACATCGAACCTACTCAAACCCCCTAAATGTGTACCAAGCCAAAGTATTTCAGATTTTTTATCGTAATAACCCGATTTGATATTATCCGATTTCAATCCATTATAGAATTTAGATTTAAAATTTTTATATTTTGATGTTTTTGGATCATAAATAATCAAGCCATCACCTTCAGTACATAAGAATAAACGGTTTTTATTATCTTCAATTATTTCGCTGATTATTGGGAATGGTTTACTCCTAAAAACTCCATTTTGCAAATCATGAAAAATAAAAGAATCGATTTTCGGATTAAAATAATTTACTCCTCCAAAATAGCTTCCTGCCCATATAGTACCCTGGCTGTCTTTCAACAATGACCAAATCGATTCATTAGAAAGCTGTCGTGTAGTGTTTTCCTGAGCACCATAATGTGTAAAGATTTCACTATCAACAGACAGTTTATCAAGTCCTTTTTGTGTACCTATCCACAAAAATCCATTATTATCTTCACAAATTGCTCGTACAAACCAAGATGAAATACTATTTTTATTTTTAGTAGTTGGAATATAATTTGAGATTTTACCGTCTCGTCCTATTTTATAAAGTCCATTCTGCCATGTTCCAATCCAAATATTACTTTTACTGTCTTCGAAAATTGATGATACTTTACTACATCCATTAATGGTAAGATGCATTTTTTTATTTTGGTCGATAATATAAACTCCTGTTGAAAATGTTGTTCCAAGAATAATTCGTTGATTATTAGTTTGTAATATCGCTGAAATAATTTCGTTATTATTTGGCAGCTCGCAATATAATGTTTTTTTGTTTTTCTCAAAGGCATAGAGTTTATTCCCCTCAGCAATCCATAAATTTCGAATACCATACGATATTGCATTTACTTTTCTATTAATTCTACTTATTTTGCAAGTGCGTAAGTCATATTGATTTAATCCATTTTCGGTCTGGATATACACTAATCCGTTTTTATTCCCACATATATTTTGAATTTGAACGCCATCCAAAGAGTTTTTGTCATTCTGTATCTGTTGAATAACCTCCATTGAGTTACCATTATATCGGTTTATGCCTTCTCTTGTTCCGAACCACATAGTTCCTAATTCATCCTGATAGATACTCATCACCGATAGTTGCGACAATCCTTGTTCAACGCCTATTTTTGAAAAATAAATGTCATTAGCAGCAAATGTACTTCTTGACGTACAGGCAATTAAAAAAAATGCCAGTATTTGTTTTACTCTCATTTTCATGTACTCTTTTTGAAATGTTTTACATAAATCCAAACAAAGATAAATCCAAAAATATAATATTTTAAACTTATTATCTAACACACAATTTATGGCGTATATTAAAATTTGAATTTTCAAATAATGCATTATAAATGCAAAGGGATAAAGTGCAAAGATATAAACAATACCAACTTACGTATTACATAAAATGACGAAAATAGGTATAAAATAATTCAGAATGAAATATTTAAGGGGCTGAAGATATATTATAGCAAAATTTCAAACGGTTACTTCAATCAAAACCTATCCGATAGCAACAGGCTTATTTAATTCAAATTTCTCTATGAGATAATATTATCTTGGGCATATATAAGTGAAGGACTGATTAAATACAATTAAGAGTTAATGTGTTAATTATTGCCTTGTTCTGATTTATAAAAAAGAAACCTAATTAGGACATTTATTAAAATAAAGCTCAAAGTATCAGAAATTATAAAAATTGATATATACTTTTGCCTGAACATTGCTGAGCTTTATCAAGATTCAATACTTGTAAAATATAATAATAATCAATGGTCTATTCTTTGCTTTTTTAGAGCGAAAACGTCATATTTTTTCAATCATCAATTGTAGTATTGAACTGAATTTATTTTTAATTTTGACAATATCTTTTGAGATTAATTACAAAATAATATAATCAGCAATATCCAACCCCATTTTTCTGCCAGTTTCAGTTGTTGTATTTTCGAGAATTGTCGATATTGATATTTCACATTTATTTGATTTACATATTTCTGTTGCTATTTTACTCCATTTTTCAAACGCTCCCAAATCCGGATATAACATTACATTACGGTCTCTCAGTATACGGTATTTCTCGATTGATAATCCGTTTAAGTTTCCGGCAGCTAACCAAATCATGTCTGGTACAATACAACTGGCAATGATGGCTGATTTTTCGCTTTCAACTATCCCAACTAGTTTTTCTGAATAGATTCTCAGCAGATGCTCTCCGAAGAAGCATTGTTGTAAATTAAAATCTTCAGACAATGTTCCTTTTTCCTTTAGTTTGTTGTGTACCCAATTAATCGCCCCGCTTTGGTGTTTGATGCGTTTACCAGTTTTGGGATTGTATTGCATGATTTTGCCTGTACGGATTTTTCCGGCAATGTCGATTTGCCAGAAGATTACTTCTTTGTTTTTTGTTGCTCCCAGCAGGTATTTTTCGAATACAGTGTTGATTTGATCTTCGGAGAAATGGCTTTGTAAGAATGAAACAAAGTTGCTTGCGGGGCTGAGGGAATCAATTAGATATGAGAAAGGAATCTCTCCAAACCTCTCCCCAGCCCTCTCCAAAGGAGAGGGGGTAGCGCGTTGAATAACTTTTGTTGAAATTGAGGAGTATGACCTCACATCTGACCCCTCCCAACCTCCCCGAAGGGGAGGAGAAAGAGACGGAGTATTGGTAAAATATTGTTTTGGGGTGTAGTGATAGCCGCATTTTATTTCGCGGTTGCACCGGCCAACGGTTTGGTGGATTGGTTCGTGAGTGTTGCCATCGAGGTAAAGTGTGAAGCTTTGAATTCGACCACAGGAAGGGCATTTGTAACGGGTAGATTTGCCTTTGTATTTTTGTAAATATGGGAGTTTGTACATATTTTGTTGATTTTATTGTTGAATTATAAGGGGCTTCGCCCCAAACCTCACTTCCTTTTTTATCTTGACATAAAAAAGGAAGCAAAAAAGGTCAAGACTGCGCCCGCTTCTCTCGAAAAACTTACGCTCGTTAGGCTCAAATCGGCCAAACTCATTCCGACGGAATACGTCGAAACTCAAAAAAGGACGATTTTTAACCGCCTCCCTCACTTGTTTTTCGGTTCACCGGACGAGGTCGAATGTGTTTAGTTGCGGTGTGAATTGGCATAACTATTTGTTGATTAATGGTTTCTGTAAACCGCAACCGCAACAACGCAACTAAGGATAATTTAAAATGCATAATTGATTCTATTCATTGCAGATTTTGGAAATGTATTGTCGGGATACGCCAATGGAGTCGGCAAAGGCTTGTTTGTTTTTAATGCCGTACTCCTGTTGAATGATTCGTATTGCATCGCCCGACGAAATGTTTTTTTCTTCTCCGGCATTTTCTACTCTCAGAATATTGGCGTTAAAGTAGTGACAAATGTCAATGGCATATTGAATGGCGTCTTTGGTTATTTCACGTTGTTGCCATTCGTCCGGATTATAAACACCTCTTACAAGCTGAATAATCAACGCTATTCTTAATACCTGAATTTCCATTTTGGCATAAGTTGCCCGAAAGAAATTGTTGGAACTGCCGTTCACCAAATCGGTATTCGTATTGGCATATAACACAAAAAGTTTGCGGGCTTCGCCGGAAAGCAAATAGGGTTCATTTGACTTCTGCAACTGATAGCAATGTTTTATTAATTCGTTGTATTGTTCGACTATCTTTTTATCAGGTGTTTTCTCCGAATATTTTTGCTTCCGGATTTCTCTTGGATACACGTATAAAAAGCGGCTTGCAAAACCATTTTCTTTCAAGTAATTATTATTCAGCGCCACATTGAGAATTTCGGGCTGAATGGTACCGCAAATAGTCATAAATGGTTCAGGGATTTGTAAAGGCTCCTCACTTTTCCGATTAATACAAAACTGCGCATTGTTGAAAATGGACAGATAGCGACTAATCTCACCACTTTTGTTGTATCGGCCAAAGTCGGCAAACCAGCCTGACAGTTCATCGCGGTATAATGAAGTTGCACCGTTGTTGCGAAACATGGTTTGATATAAACTCTCCGGGGTGAAGTCATCAATTAAACATTGTTTGTAGAATGGACGGTCGGGCTCTAATTTCCTGTTCTGTTTTGCTTCAGCACAATCCAACTTCCAGTTGTTTAATTCAATCTGGTAGCTTTCGTAACTTGTATTGTCGAGTTGCAGTAGTGGACGAAATGCCGCCGCTACCGGTTCGGATTTACCCACGCCCGGAGGTGCAACAAACATTAGCCATAACTGACCAAAGTTACGATACTTGCCACTATCGACAGAAAACTTCTTGCGAACAGCTGCACTAACAGCACAAAGTGCCGATAGGGCAGGAAATTCAATGGGAACGCCGTACACTTCCGAAATTTCTTTTGCAAAATCGAGAATCACTCCAGGCATACCACTTGTAGGAAATACGGTATCATTTACGTTCGAATTCCTGTTTATGCTTTGAATTTCAGCTTTCAGCTTCTGAATAAATGCCGTATTTTTGCTTTGTATTGGTTTATTTGCCTCTTCGAATTGTGATAGGTTCGAAGGGGCTATTTTATCTTCTGTCATGGCTTTTTCCCCGCCTTATTAATTGATTTGTGGTAGTTTTCGTCGAGTAGTTTCTTAATATCAGACATGCGGTAATAGATTTTACCACTTATCTGCGAATAACTGATCAACTCCTGGTCGCGCCAAAGTTGGGCTGTTCGAACGCTAATACTCATTAACTCCATAAATTCATCGTTATTGAAAAACGGATCCTCCGGCATTTTTCTGTTCTCGTTGAGTGATGTTATTAACGATTCGAGTTTTAAACAGAGCGCATCGTGTTTGTTTTTTATTTCCTTCAATGAGTCGATAACGATTTCATCATCGATCATTTTCTTTCGGATATCGGCTTCGAATTTTTCGAAATGTTCTTTGTAGTTCATGCAATTTAGTGGACAGTTGATAATTGATAATTGACAGTTGATAATTAATAATTGATAATTCTTGGCAGAGCCGAGCGAATAATTAATAATTGGAACATTAAAAGACTATCTTCTTCGGTTTGGATTGGATAGATAGTTCTCTTTTTCTTCGATAAATTCCTCGACTGTTTGAATACGGTTAGCTAATAACCAGGCTTCAATTTCTTCTCTCCTGAAAAGGACTTTTGCATTGCGTTTATAAAATGGGATTGCTTTTTCACAAATCATTTTATTGATGGTATTCACGGCATAGCCTGTCAACTGACTACATTCTTTTTTTCCGAATGTTTCAGGGAATTTGTTTTGATCTGTTTGATGAATGGGCTGCGGTTTTACCATATCACCTAGCAGTTCTTTGAATTGCCCGATGGTGAGAGCTGCTAATGGTGTTTCGTTTGTTGGTTGGAATTTTGTTTCCATATTGATACATTGTTTTTAAGTTTTTTGAAAAGCCAATAGCTGCGCAGTCTATCGGCTTATCGGCTGCAAATGTATCATCAGAAATATAAGTGGATACTATAAAATAAAGGTCAAAACGAGGTCGGACACCGACTCCGGATTAGTCGGACAAGGTCGGATAAAAGATAAAAAAAACTCTAACTGAGCTTAGAGTTGGGTCGGGATTGAGGTAGGAATTTTATGTGTTTTTTTGCTTTGAAATGGTGATAATTTGTTCTATTTCTTTGTAGGCTCTGCTTCGTTCATATTTACTTTTGGTTGGTTTAACAAAAACTACTGTATTAAAAGCCGTTTTTACTGTGGCAGCAATGCATTCGCCACAAAGATGTTGGATTATATTTGATCGCATTGATGGTGATTTATCCCATTTCAGCAGTTCAGGTGAATTTATGGATTTACGATTAAACCAATAGAGCCAAATATCTGAATTTGTATTTTCCAACAGGTTTTTGGAAATAAGGTAATGCATGATTTTTATCAGGCAGTCGTCGGAAAGTTGTGAATGGAATTTGGGAACTACCTGACTTTGCTTGTTGTATGTAGTATTTAACTCGCTTAACGTATCCTGAAACATAAATAAATTGCAGTTCGCATCCCTTGCATGTTTTGCAATGCTGATGTCAAAATAGATAAATGCACTGATAAGCTTGTCGATAAAATCAAAATGATTAATCAGTTCAACTGTCAGCTTATAAACCGGATATACTTCTTCCTCAAAGCCCATGCCTGTAACGTTATCTTCTTTAACAAAATTATGGTCAATGACATACAAAAAGAGTTCTTTGAGTCTGTAATTGAGCAGATTTTCATCTACGTCAAAATTATAGATGTATCCTTTGTCAAAACTATTTATAAGCATTTTTGCATAGGCAATTCTTTCATTTTTATTGCGAAGCACCAATAAATTCTGTTCTACCTCTGTAATTGCTTTTAAATACAATTCAGACCGGTTAGGCAGGGTGTATTCGGGAATTGAGTTTGTAATGCAGTTGGCCCAGTCGCAAGCTTTGAATTTGAGCCTGTCTCTGAAGCTTAACGGCAAGGCTTTTCCATGCCTGTTTTTAAACTGATAAAAGCCATGCAGTCGAATCTGGGCTCTTAATTTATCTTCATTGATCTGTTTTGACTTTTGGCAAAATGAATTGTGCCAGCACATATAAACGGCTTCGGAAAGTACGTTAAAATCTTTCAGATACTGGTTGGTTAAAACGCGCGAAATCATTCTGTTGTTTAGTGTGTAATACTTTTATTAATTTTTCAATGCTATGTTTCAGAAAAAATGACATGAAGAATCATGCCATTTGGGAAAATATAAACGTGTTAATAGCCGGTTTATTCTTTACAAAACCTTAACCGCTTCATCTATCACATTACTATTGAAGCTGTCCAGATAGGTGTTTGTTGTTTTAAGGTCTTTATGGCCGAGTATCTGCGAAATTACTTCACGCGGAATCTCGTTGTTTTGTAAACTCATGGCCATAGTGTGCCGGCTAACATACGAAGTTAAATCTATATCGCTAATTTCAAACTCTGTTGCCAACTTTTCCAGATATTCGTTGAATTTCTTCAATCTGGTCTTAAGATGATTGTACAGTTTTTCGTCTGTAAGTCCTTCAACTGTTACAATTGGCAACAAGTAGTTTTCTACCGGCTTTTTAATTTCGCAAAGCTCTCTGATAATCGTTTGGAGCTCATCTGTCAATTTAATATTAATCGCCTTAGCTCCTTTGCTGTTTTTGGTTTTGTGTCGTTTGTAAACAATATAAAGTCCATTTTCAAGCCTCTTGATATTGTCGGGCGTAAGATAAGCCATATCCACAAAGCTAATTCCATAACAAAAGTACGAAAAAAGGAATAATTTTCGGGCGTACTCGTTATTTTTAGTATCTGAAACGGTGTTTTTGATTTTCATTAAATATTCAGTGGGCAGATATCGTTTCTCTGTTTCTTCGGCCAGCTTAGCCACCTCGAAACCTCCTTTTCCGAAAGGATATGTTGCCGGACTTGCCTCTTTGGCTTCGATAGCCTGATTTAATACGGCACGCAGTGTTCTGAAATGTATCATACGTGAATTGCTGGAATTTCCCTTCCGCTGAACGATTCTTTTGTTGCCTTTCGAGCTGACATAAACGGACTCCCTGGGCATTTGAAGAAAAGCGTCAAAAGAGCGAATGTACTTTATGTCGATTTCAGAAAAAACACGCTGATCCAGTTTCTTATCGAAAACAGCTAAAATATCGAGGGTACGTTTGTAGCATTGGGCATTACCAATATGCCCTGTATCTTTGAGGTTTTGTATCTGCTTTTCAAAAAAACATCTGACCTTGCCTTGTTTTGATCGGTTCAGAAATGCATCTTCAAACTGATTTAGTGTCCAATCGATTTTGTTGCGGTTGAATTCATCAATAACATCTTTGGCCTTAGATTCCTGAACGTTTAAGAAAGCATTATTCTCAATTGAATTAATGTGCACCAGAACACCCTTTTTCTTTTTCTCATAATAGCGTCCGAATTGTTCATCCCATTGTTCAGGAAGTGCAGATATACCCAAAGATAAATACTTAACTTTCCTGTCTCTTGTAACACGTAAGAACACGGAATTTTCTCCGTTTATTAATATTTTGTGTTTCCACAATATGACTTTGTAATTTTTCATTGTGTAGATTTTAAAATTAGTACCTTAGCTTATTATTTCCTGAATTCAAATCTTGGGTAAAACAATGGTAAAACATTCTATCAAAACACATATAAAAATCGACATTTCAAGCAAATTGTTATCCATTGATTTACAACACAAAGATACTAAATTACAATGAATTACCAAAATATACAAGTAAATATTCTCTCGTCTGGGGGGCGAGTGGTCGCAAGTTCGAATCTTGTCATCCCGACTGCTGAGAATGAAAGACTTACACTGAATAGTGTGGGTCTTTTTTTTGTTATTCTACTTCAATAAAATCCACTTCGTTAAGAGTCTCTCCTTTTTTTGTGAGAATACTCACTTTAATCTTGAATTTTCCAATATAATCACTTGTTTTAAAAGGAATTATAATGTTGTCTTGTCCAACTGGTTTTATATTGGGCCGCCATAGTAATGTCTGTCTGAAATCGGGTGTGTTCTCGCTAATTGTTGTATTTAAATCGGTTTGCTGTATCTCTGATTGTATTACAGGATAATTTACAATTGAAGTGGATGCATCGAGTTTGAATCCGTTGTAGTTGCGTTTATATGTGTTGAACGACACAATCCCGTCGAAAAAAATGCCACCAAACACATATTTTCCCATGAATATTTTGATTTCATCAATAAATAAAGGGTTAAAATTCAGTAGAAGTTCGTGATCAAAAACAGGTATATTGTCGAGGAGGATAAGGCTGTTTCCCAGCGTATAAGCACCCATTTCGGGCGACACAACTGATAATTTTCGTGATTTTTCAATTTTTCTGAATTTTACATTGGTTACAAACTCAACAATAACTTCTTCAAGTGTGCTGAATCGGGTATATTCGTCGAGTTTATAAGTTTTATATGGTTTATAAATGAGATCATAGTTCGGAATGCTGTTCGCAAAAGACTTAACTCCAAAATGTTTGTTGGCCTGTAATCCCACACTCGAAGGTAACAGTTCCTTTAGTACGGCTGAATCTATGGTTAATTTCGGGAGTTCCGCAATGGGTTCAGCAGCATAAGGAGATAAAATGTCGATTTTCATGTTGCCCGGGTTTTCAGAATTGATGACAGTGGCAATTTCTGATTTTAGTGAAAATCTTTCGGTTACAAAAAACACATTTCCACTGTTATCAATTTTTCCTTTATAAATCATTGGACCTTCGCCCGGGCTTGAAAGGTAAATTTCGCTTTTATCTTTTCCTGAAAATATATTGTTTTCATTATCAATAAGTCTGGCATTTATTATCTGTCCTTCATATTCAGGTATAAACAGAGCCTTTTTTACCGTATTTTCAGTATTTTCAAACAAAAGTTTATCATCAGGATTATTTGTTTCATTGTATTTGCTTATGATTACCGATATTTTATCGGCATCTTGTGGAATATTACTGATTTGCAGATTTCCGGCTGACCTTCCTGCATATTTTTTGCTATCGGTAGTAATCTGAAAAATACCTGAATTACTCTGCGCTTTTGTATTTGTCGAAGAACTGTCTGTGCTCAAATTTTCAATGTCAAATGTCATTGGATTAACTACAGCAATAAGTTTTCGTGCAAATACAGAACTACCTTCATTGCGCATAAATCTGGTGTATGCTACCAATCTGTAATAGCCTGAATTTAAATTTTCAGGGATTTCAATATATCCACTGGCATTCGACTCAGAAATGCTTATCGTAACCTGCGATTCAGCTTGTTTTTCGCTCAATAGTTCTACATATGCTACTTTGCTGAAATCCATAGCTCTGTTTAATGTATCGGTGGTGGTAAGCGAAAATAGGATTTTTTCGCCCGCGAGATAAATCTCTTTGTCTGTTTCGAGCAGTATTCTCTCTTTCCATTCGGCTCTGTTTTGAAATGGCAGGAGCAGAGTAAACAGAATATATATAATGAAGTTTTTTCTCATTTCTTTTTCATTTTGGATTGTTGTAACAACAAATTCTTTTTAGAGATAAGTTCTTTCATAGATGATTATTTGGCCAAAAATCGGGTTTGTTTTTTGTCCCGCCCAATTTCAAACAATCTATACAATGGGCTGGAGCATAATCGATATGGCCTGACACCTGGTCGTAGTTATAGGGCAAGTAACCAAAAACCATTTCAGTAGCAACTTCACAGAACATATAGGGTGGTTCATACAGATCCTCTTCTCCCGAAATGTAGAGATAATTACTTGTGTTAAATGCTACATCGACAAAACCAATTACAGGAATATCTCTGTTTACACATTGGATATTTCCTTTTATTTCGGAAGGAATAGGTGAGAATATACTTCCCATCGATTCGATGTTTTTTTGCTGGTTTTCAAAATAGTCGTATGCGTTTTTTCTTACATGATACTGATTTACTATGATATAATAGAGTTGTGATAAACGATTGTTATCAGCAGCAATTTCGTGAATTTTCTTGTTTCTTATAATATTGTTCGATAGATTAGCAGATGATTCAAGTATAAAATTGCTTGATTTTTTATAATTCCAACAATAGTATCTCTCGTTACGGGGGCCTTTTTCTTCGTTGTAAAGAATTCTGGTTG
>RRZU011780495.1_pt1 | contig 11141 bp, 6 predicted proteins | sample 2165561 | NCBI WGS metagenome assembly RRZU01 (sample SAMN10456909, study PRJNA506462) | wastewater metagenome | isolation source: wastewater sludge | place: USA: Moscow, Idaho | reverse complement strand
GGATATCGAGGATGTCGGGGAGGACCGGCAGGAGGTGATGCCCGGCCGTATCGATCTTGCTCAGCCGATCGAGCTGCTCGCTTGTCGGCTCGGCCCGGCGCAGCAGATGAGTCAGCCCGATGATGGCGTTGAGCGGCGTGCGGATTTCGTGGCTCATGCGCCGCAAAAAATCTTCCTGCACGTGTGATGCCTTTTGGGCCAGCTCCAGCGAGGTGAGGGCCTGTGCCCTGGCAAGTACGGCCTGCTGCTTGCTTTTACGCGCGCGCCGCTCGGCCTCTTTAAGCTCGCGTATACGCGTGAACAGTGTAGCCTTCATGCGCTGCAAGGCGTCAAACATGCTGAAAAGCTCGTCCTGCTGCCGTATCATCACTGGCGCGGGATCACCGCCCTCGGCCACACCCTCGGCATAACGGCTGACTTCGCAAAGGGGCTGGGCCACACGCTTCTGAAAAATATAGATATTGATTACAGCACTGGCGGCCAGTGCCAGCAAGGCCACCGCCATGGCCCAGACCATCTGTTCAAGCGGGCCTTCGTGCAGGCCTATCTGGTCAAGAAAACTGCGGTATTGCGCTTCACGCAGTGACTGAACGCTGAACAGAACCTGCTGCACTTCGCTGTCCAGGTTTACCCTGTCGGCCCAGGCCTGCGCACCGCGCAGGTCAAGGCCGTCCCTGTCCCAGTGCGGAGGGCCGCTGTTGCCCAGTGCCATGGTTACGGCAGTATCGAGCAGGGAATCGAGGTGCTTGCGCTGTACCAGCAGGTACTGCACCTGCGCCTGTACGCCGGCAGAAAGATTAATACGGCGAGCGGTTTCTTCAAAAGATACGCCGCGCGTGGCAACTTCCTGAGCGGACCCTGCGCGGATCTGGCTCAGAATCTGCCAGTTGGCGTAGCGCTCGGCGCTGCCGGTAAAAATAAAGGCGTGGGCTTCCTCATAACACTGGCGGGCGTTGTTTTCCACATCCAGCAGCAGGGAATCAAGCTCGTAATAATTTTCGAGCATTCGTTTGCTTTCGTGCAGGCCCCGCCCAAAAGCCACAAGGCAAAGCCCCAACAGCAAAAGGAGCAGAAGCTGCGCGAGGTTGGAAGTCTTGATAATGGTTCTGATACTCATGCTTCTTGCTCCCGCAGACAAAAGGCCTTGCCTTTCGCCAACCACATAACCGGCAGGCCGCCACCCGGCGCAACTCCAACTACGCCCATCTCTTGAAGTATTGAACATCTTACCATAGGCTGCGGCAAAAATCATCCGCGACCATTCTGGAGAACCCGAATAAACACCACGCCCCCCACCGCTCCCAGGTTGCTGCCCCACATTGCCCTGCTGACAGCCATGGCCTTTTGGGGTTCAACATTTGTTGTGCTGCGCATTGCCCTGTCGTCCTTAAGCCCCCTGCAAACCATGGCCGGGCGCATGCTTGTGGCCTGTGTGGTTTTTCTGCCCCTGTGCCCGAGCCTTTGGCGCGAGCTGAAGCAGCACGGGCATTGGGGAAGCCTGGTGCTCATGGCCCTGTGCGAACCCTGCCTGTTTTTTTTGTTTGAAACACACGCCCTGCGGCTTACCACCGCCTCTCAGGCAGGCATGATCACCTCGCTGTTGCCCCTGCTGGTGGCCGCAGCGGCCTTTGCCATCCTGCGCGAACGTGCGGGGCTGCGCATGTGGCTGGGTTTTTTGCTGGCAGTTTGCGGTGTTACCTGGCTGACCCTCGCCGCAGTGCCCGACGACAAAGCCACCAATCCCCTGCTGGGAAATATTTTTGAAGCCATCGCCATGTGTTGCGCCGCCGGATACACCGTGCTGGCCCGCCACCTCTCTACCCAATACAGCGCCCTGTGCATTACTGCGGTGCAGTCCTTTGTGGGTATGATCTTTTTTTGTCTGCTGGCCCTTACCATTCCCGAGCCAGATACCTATGTGAGCCTGGGCAGAACATTCCCCGCCTGGGCGCCGTGGGCATGCCTGCTGTATCTTGGCGGTATCGTTACCTTTGCCGGATACGGCCTGTACAACTTTGGTGTAAAGCGGCTTTCTGCCGGACGCGCGGCGGCCTATACCAACCTTATTCCCGTTTTTGCCCTGCTCTTTGGCGTTGCCCTGCTGGACGAACAGCTGCTGCGGGCCCAGTACGGCGGCGCACTGCTTATCGTGCTGGGTGTCGTGCTGAGCCAGTGGAAGGGCAAGGCCCCCAAACCAGCAGAACAGCAAGCGTAAGAATTCAGAACGCGCGCGAAACCATATTTGCAGCCACTGGTCCGCCTCATGCGCGGGCCAGTGGTCAGGCCAGCCCCAGTTGGGCAAGGATGGCGGGCATGTCCAACGCGTCCTCCACGGCGTCGGCCAGCCTGTCCAGCTCTGGGCCAAGGCCGTAGCTTGCCAGCGGCGCGGCGGGCAAGCCCGCATCGTGCCGCAGACTTTGCAAAAATGCGTGGCGAAAGCCGTCCACATCAAAAAGCCCGTGCAGATAGCTGCCCCATACCCGCGCACGACCCTGCGCATCACAAATCCCCCAGCCAAGGGGCTGCTCCTCGCTGTCTGCCATGACCACGCGCACAGACAATTTTGCCCCGTCTGGCAAATCTGGTGAAATATCCGCAGACACAAGGGCGGTCTGCCCGTGGTGGATCTCGTACCCGCACACAGACTGCCGCTCCAGCCCCGTAAGGCAAGGATGTGCCCAGCCACAGGTGCGGCGCAGCCGCTTGGCCGCCAGTAGTCTTGTGCCCAGAGGCAACAGGCCGAGCCCCGGCTCGCAGCCGCCTTCTTCTAGCCCCAGAGGATCGGCAATTTCAGCGCCAAGCATCTGCAATCCCCCGCAAATGCCAACCACCGCCCCGCGCCCCAGCTGCTGACACCGGCTGGCAAAGTCGCGCACGCACTGGGCCAGCCCGCTGCGCTGCAAAAAGCGCAGATCGTCCACAGTATTACGGCTGCCCGCCAAAATAACCGCATGCGGCGCGCCCCAGTGCTCGGCACTGCGCACAATACGCAGCCGCACGCCCGGTTCGTCGCGCAGGGCATCCAGGTCTGTGGCGTTACTCAGATGCGGCAGGTCTGGAACCACTATATCCAGCAATCCGGCTTCTGGCGCGCCCGCGTGCAGGCCCGACACCAGCCCCGGTGTCAGCCCCTGCTTGAAGCTTACGGAATCTTCTTCAGGAAGACGCAAATTTTCCAGCATGGGCACAACGCCCCAAAAGGGCTTGCCCGTACGCCGCTGCAACATGCACAAAGCCGGATCAAGCAGACTGGCATCACCCCGAAATTTATTGAGAATAAAACCACCCACCCTGCTGCGCTCGGCGCGGGTCAGCAGGGCCATTGTGCCCGCAAGGGCCGCAAACGCACCGCCCCGGTCAATATCGGCCACCAGGGCCACCAGGGCCCCCGCGTGCCGGGCCATGCGCATGTTTACGATGTCGTGGGCCTTAAGGTTGATCTCTGCGGGGCTGCCCGCGCCTTCAAGCACCATCACGTCCATGCCTGCGGCCAGGCTGTTGTAGGCCCTGCGCACGGCCTTCCAGGCTGTGGGCTTGTAGCGCAGGTATTCGCCCACGCGCATCTGCCCCACTGGCTCGCCCAGCACGATCACCTGCGACCCGGTGTTGGAGGTGGGCTTGAGCAGCACCGGGTTCATGCGCACATCGGGCGCAAGACCACAGGCAGCGGCCTGTAAAACCTGCGCCCGGCCCATCTCCTTGCCGTCACTGGTCACAAAGGAATTGAGGGCCATGTTCTGCGCCTTGAAGGGCGCAACGCGCAGGCCGCGACGGGCCAGCAGACGGCAGAGGGCGGCGGCCAGCAGGCTTTTGCCCGCATTGGAGCAGGTTCCCTGAACCATCAAGGCAGGGGGCAGGGCTGGTGCCTGACCAGAGGTATGGGCAGATGGCTGGCCAGATGACTGACCAGAAGGCTGGGCGTGCCCTTGCCCGCTGGCAGACGGTTGCAATTTTTTGAGCCCCATGCGGATACTTCTCCCTCGCGCCTGCGGCTCTGGCCGCTGGCATTGATGAATATTTTGCCGTGTTTTGGGCAATATATGGCTTGCACGGCGCAACCGCAACCGCGACACACCCGCCCAACGGGCCAGACGTGTCGCGCAGTGGCTTGTTCGCCTTGCACTGCTTGCGGGCTTTTCGTATAAAGGAAACGGTGGTCATATCCATACCCCGCTGCCGAGAGGCGCGGTCGGTTTACGCGGCCGCCTGGGCCGCGAATACCAGCGGAGATTCAATGAAACGCATGTTTATATGGATTCTGGGAAGCATTGCCGTGCTGGCAGTGGCGGCGGTCATACTGATCAGCCGTGTGGATACGGACTTTGTGGTGCGGCAGATCGCCGACGCCACAGCCAAAGCCACCGGCCAGCCTCTGAAGTTTGACACTCCGCCAGGAATTTCCTTTTTCCCTCCCGGCGTCCATTTTGGACAAGCCCACTGGGGCAATGCCGATGACGCTCAGGGCGTGGCCATTGCTGTCAAAGGCGGTATGGCCCAGCTGGAACTGAGCCCGCTGCTTACCGGCAATGTGGTGGTACGTGAAATTCGCCTCGACAGCCCGGTTGTCGAAATCCGCGAGAACAAATCCCCTGCCCCGGCGCAACCCGCGCCCGAGCAGCCCAAGGCAGACACGCCAAAGCCCGCTGCGTCCAAGCCCAATGCCGCCAAATCCGGCACTGGCAAAGCAGACGCGGCAAAAACGGAATCCGCAGCCGCCGAGCAGCCCGCACCTGCGGCCAAACCCGCTGCGGAACCGGCCACCCTGCCCATTGAGCTCAAACGCCTTGTGCTGCGCCAGGGTTCTGTCAACTACACGGGCGCTTCGGGGCAAACGCTGCACATCAACGACGTCAATCTTTCGGTAGAAAACCTGCGCATCGGTCAAGAGGCCACGGTGCAGAGCGACTTTTCCTTTGCCCTTGGCAACAAACAGACAAATACAGGCGCAAAGGCCGACACCCAGGCCGCCAACGTGCCCACCAACATGTCGGGCACGCTGGCCTTTACATCCCGCCTGCGCTATGCGCCGCCGCAGCTGCTTTTCAGGCAGACCGCGCTGACCGTTACCCCGCTGACTGGTGCGCTGCCCAAGGAGGCTGGCCCCCTGCAACTTACCTGCGAAGGCACGTTGCGGCTCACCGACCTGCACCTGCAACTGACCAGGGCAATTCTCAACACGCCTCAGGCCCGCATGACTATATCGGGCGAGGCCACGCTGGGCGCACCCACCTTCAACGGTTCGCTGGAGATCGAGGGTTCGCCCCAAAAACTGGCCGCCCTTGCTGGTCATAAATTCAAGCCTGTTGCTGGCAAGGACGAACTGCGCTTCAGAACCATGCTGCGCTACGTTCCCAATGCCATGAACCTCAGCCAGATGCAGTTGCAGGTGGACGACATCTCGCTGCGCGGCGGTCTGCGTTTTGAATTTCCGCCAGACGCTCCGCTGGGCATAACCGCAGATATTCAGGCTGGTGTCATCAACCTCACGCCCTACCTGGCTACTGCGGATACCCCCGCTACTGAGGGCAAGGCTCAGGACGCCAAATCCCAGGGCAGCAAGGCCACCACTAGCGAGGCCGACGCCGCGCACGCCAAAAAGGCGGGCAAGCCTGATGCCGCAGCAGCGCAAAAGATGCCCAGCCTCGACATTCGCGCCAAGATCGCGGCCATCAGCAAAGGTGGCTTGCAGGTCAAGGATATTGCGCTGGTCCTGAAAGGCGAAAAAGGGCACTACGCCCTCAATTCACTTGCGGCCAACCTTGGCAGCGGCGGCAGCATCAAGGCCACAGGCGGCGTGAACATGGCCAACGAAACCTGCGCCATCAAGGCCCTTGCGGCCGATGTTGACCTGGGGCCGCTGCTGGTGGCTCTTGGCAAGGGGCGCACCGTGGATGGCATTGCCATGCTGGACACAGATCTGACCATGGACTGCGGCGGCGCAGCCGAGATGCGCCAGAGCCTTTCGGGCCGTGGGCTTATTGAAATTCGCCAGCTGCACGTTCCGGCCATGGCCGAACTTGGCAAAAGCCTGCCCCCGCTTGCGGGCAAGGGCGGCCCGCTGCCCGACCGCTTTGACCTGACCCGCGCCCCCTTTACCGCCAAAAACGGCGAAATCAACGTGGCCCCCATAACCGTGACCTCGCCGAGCCTCAACGCTGCTGGCAAGGCCCGCATCAGTCTGCCCCGGCAAAACATTGACGCGGCCATGGATATCAAAACCCTGGGCCTGACCATTCCTGTGACGGCCAAGGGGCCCTTGAGCGATATTTCGTACGGGGTTGACCCCAAGTTTGCCCTGGATATGGCCAAGAGCCTGCCCGGCGCACTTATAAACACTGGCAAGCAGGCGGGCGGTACAACCAAGGACGCAGCCAAGGGAGCAGGCGGTTTGGTGCGCGGCATTCTGGGCCGCTAACCCACCGCAACCTGCTGCGAAAATAACGACCGGCGGGCTGCTCTGGCAGTCCGCAATTTGAACCGGGGCTTGCCTTTTCGGCTCCTTGGGCTAAAGCTATTAGCATTGTGGGCGTTAAGCTTAAAAGAAGACCAGAAAGAACAGCTGTATGAGATCGAAACAGATGGGCTTCACATCTGCATATCTGGTCATTACCGCGTTTTAAGGACGGTCAGCTTTCACGCAGCTGACCGAGCGACACGGATAGCATTGAGAGAACAGGCGGCAGTATGTACTTACTTATAGGACTGGTCATTGTTGCGGCTTCAGTCGGCACGGGCTACACCATGGCCCACGGCGACTGGGGCGTTCTGTTTCAGCCCGCCGAGTTCATCATTATCTTGGGTTGTGGTCTTGGAGCGTTTTTTGGTTCGCAGACCAAGTACACCTTTGGCCTGGTTGTCAAAAGCCTCAAGCACCTGTTTGCCGACCCGGGTTCCAGCAAAAACCACTATCTTGAAACCCTTGCCCTGCTGTACGCGCTGTTTTCCAAAATGCACCGCGAGGGCGTGATCAGTATTGAAAGCGATGTTGAAAAGCCCGAATCGAGCCCGATTTTCAGCAAATATCCCAATATTTCCAAAGACACCGTGCTGGTGAACTTTGTGGGCGACACGCTACGCGTGTACCTGACCACAGGCGACCCCGCTGATATCGACAGCCTCATGGATGTGGACATCGAAACCATGAAGGAAGAAGGCATTTTGCCCGCCCACGCGGTGTCGCACATGGCCGAATCGCTGCCGGGCATGGGTATTGTGGCCTGCGTGCTGGGCGTGGTTTTGGCCATGGGCAAGATCAACGAGCCCCCGGAAGTTCTGGGCCACTACATTGCGGCAGCCCTTGTGGGTACATTTTTTGGTATTCTTGCCTGCTACGGCCTCTTTGGCCCCATGGGTGCCAAGCTTGAAAACTACGTGGCCGAAGAACATTTTTATTTCAACTCCATCAAGGAAGCCGTGGCTGCGGCCATTCGCGGCTCTACCCCGCTGATCGCCGTTGAATACGGACGCAGGGCCATACCCTATCCCTTTCGTCCCTCGTTTGCCGAAATGGAAGAACGCCTCAAGAGCGGCTAGCAGGCCCGTGTGGGGCTGGCTGCTCCCCGGCATGGGGCGGCGGCTGACATTTAGCACCACTGCCTAAACCTGATATGCTCTGGCAGTGCAAAGTCCTGCGGGCTGGCATAAACTGGCCCCAAGGCAGGCAACCCTGCACACAATTCTACAGAAAGGAGGAAGCCTATGGGCGGCGGCGCATGGAAAGTCGCGTATGCCGACTTTGTGACGGCCATGATGGCCTTCTTTCTTCTGCTGTGGATCCTCAGCATGGTGCCGCCGGAAACCAAGGCGGGGCTTGCCGCGTATTTTAGCGGCGAACGAAATTTCGACTCCAGCTCCACATCCCCCATATCCAACAATCCGTTTATCCAAAATACGGACAAAATCGACGCGCGCGACCTCAAGATCAACGAAGTTGAAAAGTCGCACTACGCCATTGCCCAAAAAATCAAGCAGATGCTCATGGCCGATGCCGTGCCGCAGAATTCATCGGGCATCAGCGCCGACGATGTGGGCGTGCAGCTGCGCGTCAATTCAGACGTCATGTTCAAGCCCGGCAGCATAGACCTGCTGCCCGAGGGCACAAAGGTGCTTGAAGCCGTGCTGAAGCTCATGAACGAATACAACCTGTACCTTGTGGTGCGCGGTCACGCCGATTCGTCCGAAGCCAAGCCGCCCTATGCCTCTGCCTGGGAGCTTTCTGGCGCGCGCTCTTCGGCCATGGTGCACTACCTTGCCAGCCACGGCATCAAGCCCACGCGTATGCGTGCCGTAAGCTACGGCGATACGCGCCCCCTCAAGCCCGGCATTGACGAACAAAGCCGCGCCCTGAACAGGCGTGTAGAATTTTTCTTCCACCGGCCAGAGGTCATGTCGTACAGCGTTGTGTACTAGCCAAAGCCGCTGCCAGTTAAAACAATGAGGCCCCTGATGATCACAGGGGCCTCATTTCATTTATGGTTCGGTATGTTTTGGTGTGGCTGCGCGCGCTATATTTTGCGCACCTCTGTGTACCATGCGGCGGCTTCTTCAAGCAGCTTGCCTGTACGGGCGGCCAGAGCCTGAGGGTCTTTGAGGTAGCCGTCCAGCAGCAGGCTGGCGTCAAAGAGGTGGCTGGTCATGTCGGCAAGAATCCTGTCGTCCGCATCGGCCTTAAAGATACGCAGCATGCTGCGCAGCAGCGGGTGGTCGCGGTTGACCTCCAGCACCTTTACAGGGATGGAGTCGTCTTTTTGCATGACCTTGAGCAGCTTTTCCATGGAGGAAGACATGCCCCCATCGGGCGAAACCAGCACGGCGGGGCTGTCGGCCAAGCGGTGCGAAACACGCACGTCCGTGACCTTTTCACCCAGGATGGCCTTCATCTTTTCCATCAGGGCGTCAAAACTCGCGCTGTCGTCTTCTGAAAGCGGAGCTGCGGCCTCGTTCTTGGGCTGCTCCTTGTCGGCAAATTCGTTCAGGGCATCGTCTGCCGCTGTTTCCACCGACTTGAATTCCCATTCCTTGTACTTGGCAAGGCTGTCCATAACAAATTCGTCAACCGGCTCGTAGAGCCACAGCACTTCAATGCCCTTACGGCGGAAGCGCTCCATGTGCGGGTTGAGGCGGGCCGCCTCGCGGTTGGGCGCGGCCACATACCAGATGGTCTTTTGCCCTTCGGGCGCACGGGCCATGTATTCGTCGAGGCTGGTGAGCGCATCGGCATCGGCCAGGGTAGACGAATTGAAGCGCAGCAGACCGCAGATGCGCTCGCGGTTGACGTAGTCGTGGTAACCAAGCTTGAAAACCTTGCCGTGCAGGTTCCAGAAGCGGCTGTACTTTTCCGCATCGTCCCTGGCCAGTTTTTCAAGATGCCCAAGGGCCTGCTTTACCAGCACCTGACTGATCTTGCGCAACACCACGTTTTCTTGCAGCGTCTCGCGCGAGATGTTCAGGGGCAGGTCTTCCGTATCCACCACGCCCTTCAGAAAGGCCAGGTATTCCGGCACAAGTTCCTTGTTGCGGTGCTGGATCAGCACGCGGCGGGCGTAGAGGTCGAGCCCCCAGAATTCGCGGTCGGCACCAAAAAAATCCTGCGCCGAATCGGGCGTGAACAGCAGGGCATTGAACTGCACGGGGGCATCTACAGAAAGATGCAGGGTGTCGAGTGGTTCCTTGGCGTCGTAGGTCAGCGCCTTATAGAAGGAATCGTACTGCTCCTTGGTGACCGAGAACTTGGGCTCGCGCCATAGGGCAGGCTGGGTGTTGACCTGCTCGCCCTCCACCAGCACAGGAAACGGCACAAATGCCGAATGCTTGCGGATAACAGATTCAACGCGGAATTTTTCTGCAAATTCGGCGGCATCGTCCTTGAGCCAGGCTTTGATAACCGTGCCCCGCTGTGGGCCGTCGCCGGTGGCGGGCTCAATGGTAAACGTGCCCAAGCCGTCGCTTATCCACACGCTGGCCTCGGCATTGTCCCCAAAAGCAGGACGCGAGGTCACCTCAACCTTGCTGGCCACCATAAATACGGAATAAAAGCCCACACCAAAACGGCCAATAATATTGGCGGCGTCTGCGCGTTTTGCGTCTGCGCTTTCTTCGCCTGATGCGGCTTCGGCGGTAGAATCGGCAGTTTTTGAGGCATTTTCAGCGGCCACATCTGCCAAAAACTGTTCCGAGCCCGATCTGGCGATGGTTCCCAGATTTTCGGCCAGTTCTTCTGCGGTCATACCAAGGCCAGTGTCGGCAATGGTCAGCACCTTGGCGTCCTTGTCCAGGCTGATGCTGATTTCGAGCGGAAGATCAGGCAAGCTTGGGCTTTCGCCCCGGTTCATGTGATAGCGCAATTTATCCAGCGCGTCCGATGCGTTGGATACAAGCTCCCGCAAAAAAATTTCGCGATTGGTATACAGTGAATTGGTGAGGATATGCAGGACCTTGCGCACCTCAGCGCGGAATTGGCGGGAATTGTTACCAGCCTCTGCCATGACAAACCTCCTGAAAAACGATATGGTTGAAAATAATATCCCCTAACGATTTTTCAAGGGGAACCGCGCAAAAAAGTATCTATTTTTTTGCGCGGCCTTTGCAGCAACGCAGCGGGGCTACAGGCTGCGGCGACATTCTATTGGCCCGACAACATGAAATACCATTTCAATATTAAGGGGGATAATTTATACCACCCCCGCTGCTAAAGGCATGCAGGGCAAAACGATATTCGTAACTACTTGCCATTTGATGGGAAAAAAGCTATCTCGCCTGAAGGATATTCAAGGAGGGCCTACATGGACGTTGTAATGCTTTCGCGTTTGCAATTCGCTGTGGCCGTTTTTTTCCACTTTATATTCGTGCCGCTCACCCTCGGTCTTTCCGTCATTCTTGCCTGGATGGAAACCCGTTATGTTCGCACCGGCGACGAATTCTGGAAAAAACAAGCCAAATTCTGGGGAAAACTTTTTCTCATCAACTTTACCCTGGGCGTGGTGACGGGCATCACGCTGGAATTCCAGTTTGGTACAAACTGGTCGCGCTATTCAGAATATGTGGGGGATATTTTTGGTTCGCTGCTGGCCATTGAAGCCACGGTGGCCTTTTTTCTGGAATCCACATTTCTTGCCGTTTGGCACTTTGGCTGGAACCGGGTT
>RRZU011391920.1_pt1 | contig 11144 bp, 5 predicted proteins | sample 2165561 | NCBI WGS metagenome assembly RRZU01 (sample SAMN10456909, study PRJNA506462) | wastewater metagenome | isolation source: wastewater sludge | place: USA: Moscow, Idaho | reverse complement strand
TCTCTGTTTTCAAGAATAAAATTGATTTCTTTTAACCTATTGTAGTATTCATTATACATTGGGTTTGAAATTTCTCTTGGAAGGCGGCTACAGAATTTTTCTATCATACAAATTATTTTATAGCTTATAATTAATTATACCCTCTACTTTAGTATCATCTTTGTAATTTAAAACTATAGCAACACTATATCTTGCTCTCGTTATAGCTACATACAATTTGGAACGACTTGTTTCTACTAAATCACTTTCATTATTTATAAACCAATCAATAAATGGTTTTGTTGGATAAATCAATACTCTATCAAATGAAAGTCCTTTTGATTCTCCAAAATTCATTACCATAAAGTTTTCGTTTACAATTTTCTTTTTGTTATCTCTTAATTGGACGGGGTTATATTTCTGCAAATAATCCTCGACATCTTTTTCTTTTATGAAAAAAACTCCATTGTGGTCTGAAACTGAATCATTTCCTGACTTAGTACCAATAAAATTTTTAAATAATTTATTTGATAAATTACATATCGGTTCATTACATCTATAGTTCACAAGCAATGAAGTTTCATCAGTCTCAATGTTAATTGATTTATCTTGGAAAAAATAATTTACTACATTGGCCTTTTTATACTGTTTGTTTTTTGATGAACTATTAGTTGAGTATGTACCTTGTCTCGGATCGCCTACAAGTAAAACCTCAGAGTTTGAACTAAATAATAGTTTGAGTAACTCTAGATCATATCCAGCTAAATCTTGGACTTCATCTATGAATATTCTAGAATATATTTTTGAAATTCTGCTTATTACGGCACCATTTGTTTTTTCATTACATCGAAATACAAATTTTGAAAGTTTATCTGAGTAGATTTTAATATTTTTTGAGAAGTAATGATTTTCGAAATCATTTTCCTCACCAAAGTAAATAGGTTGTTTGAACTTGTTATATCCTTTAAGTCCTGATTGGCTATTAACTAAAATTAATCCATTTATTCTTTTTTCAAAAATTATTCCTTGATAAGGTCTAACACCATGTTTTAAAAGAAAAGAGAACCATGTTTGAACAGTAATATTCTCTGGAATGTAATTTAGTTGTTCAATTATTTTTTTCTTTATCTCTGCTTCATTCGCTTGAGTATATGTAGTTATCAAAACCTTCTTTTCTCTGTTTTTAATTGCTTCTTCAATGAGATGAGATGTTTTTCCTGAGCCCGCAGCTGCTATGATAAGTTTGTTATTATTCATTAATCTACTATTGCATCTAAAATGTATTGTGGAAACTTAATATTATCTTTAGAATCGAATATTTTCAATGCACAATCAGTTTTATTTGATTTCATGTGTTTATGCATTTCATCAATATCATTGAAAGTTTTTCCAAAAATTTTATTCATAAGTGAAATACCATTTTCTTTTAAAATTTTTGGCTCAAGAGTATTGTAGTTAAATTCTTTTGTTCCAATTTTTAAATTACCAGAATCAATCACATCATCGAAACATATTTTTATAGTTTGTTTCTTATTTGCTTCTAAATATTTTTTATACTTTAATTTTAAAGCATTTACATCACCATCATTATCCGTAACTACAATTGCATTTTTTTCTAATTTCTCAGCAACTTCAAGAAACCTTAAAAACGAAGTTCCTACCGAAATAACATCAATACCTTTTTCAATAGGAAGTAAACCATTATTAGCATCCATAAATGCTCTTTGCACAACAAGTTCATCCGAATCACCTTCAACCAAAATTGCTTTTTTACAAAGAATCATTCTAAGTGTATCATATCCAGAAAGTTTTTCAAAAAAAAGTTTAGTATCTGCCGACAAACCATTTAGTCGAATTGTTTTCTTATTATTTAAAAGTATCAAGTGTTCTAGGCCTAATTTATTGGATACAAAGCTACTATGAGTTGAAATTAAAATTTGTTTATCATTACTATGTTTTTTGATATCTGATATTAATTGGTTTAGTTTAACATGAGAGAGATGATTCTCTGGCTCTTCAAGTAAAATGATATTCGCCTCTTTCGCTTTTTTATGGCTTAATGCCAATTTAGTTTTAATTATACATTGCTCTCCTTTGCCTATATAATGGAAGGGAATATCGTCTAAATATGTCATTAAGCTATTTTCCCAAGCATTTTTAGAGGATAATTCAACTGATATTTCAACTTTTTTATCAGATATTTTAGTTGCCTCTTTAATTTTATCATTAATCTTTTTTATTGAATCATCTTCCATGAAATAATCTCTCATTTTTCTGTGAGATTGCGATATTTCAACTATTTCATTTGATTCTAAAAACTCTTTAATGATTCGAGAAATATATACATCTGACCCATTTTGAAATTTATTGCTTGCTGAATCTATTAAAGCTGATTTAATTGGGATTGTTCTAATAGTAATGTTTTCATCACGAGCAAAACTTGACCAGAGGATATTATAATATTCTATTGGAAGCGATTTTATTCCACCTATTTTAATTAAATCCTCATATTCTTTTTTATACTTTTCATCAAAGGCTATTTTTAAAGAAATTCCACTAGAATTAGTTTTTTCACTATTTCCGTTTCCTTCAAATTCGGATATATCTTCACCTTCAATAAAAATTTCAATAAGGATATGAGGTGGCATACTATTTATTCCTTTATTCAAATTATCAAGATATTCCGTAACAACTTCATAATTGAAAATATACTGTGTAAGTTCATTATTTAGGTATTTACCATTTAGTAAACCAGACAATGTTAAATGAATCGCTTCTATGATAGTAGATTTACCCGCTTCATTTTCTCCAACTACAATATTAATTCCCCTATCAAGAAAGAGTTTGAATGAACCTTTGAAGCTCTTAAAATTTTCAATGTTAATTTTTGATATATACATTTTATTATGATTTATATTACACCTTATAATTTAAATTTACCATTAAATGATAGATATTTGTATTTGTTCCATGGGCTGTGACACCAATTTTAATCGCAGAATTTTTATAATCAAATTCATCAGTAACATCTTTTGTTTTGTCTTCATTGATTTCAAAACCTGAGGGAAATTCGATTTTTGAAATTGTGTCATTTAAATAAGTATTCCACCTTCTCTCGAAATTAGCTTGAGTGCTTAAATCATATATTAATGTTATGAAATGATTCTTATTATGATGATAATCAAATATTTTTTTTAAATGAGATTCTGTTCTTGGAAAGTCTCTAAAAATAAATGCTTCACAGACAGTCATCGTTTCGCCATTGCTATCCTGAATTAAGATATCTCTTTCTCCAGGACTTTTACCTGTTTCTGAGAAACCTCCTCTAGTTTGGTCTTTAACAATCCAACCGAAAATATTAAACCTAGACTCTAAAGCAACTTGAACTAAGTCGTTGTATTTATCTTCATTTCTAATCTCATCTATTGATAATATTTTATCTAAGGTTTTATTTAATGCAATTGCAAACTCTTTGGTAATAAACTTTTCAATTTCAATTTGTCCGTTTAGTTTTTCTGGAAATATTTGAATTAGCGTTTTAGGCTTTTTGGAAAAAATTTCAAGGAATGTTGACCTTAATAATCGAATATCACTTTTATCATCAATTATTGATTGCAATTCATTTATAAAATCTGGATTACTCCCATCTGATGCTTTGTGATACTCTTTACCTTTTTTTAATAAAAGGATAGCTTCTTGTTGTTTTTCTTGTATTACAGACAATTTAATTTTCATTGAAATAACATCTTCTGACATTTGGTATGGAGAAGGTAACTCTAAATACATTTTTTCAAATTCTGTAAAATCTCTTAAATTATAGAAAACAGTCAATTTATTTATCCATATTTTGTCTTTAATTTCTTCAATTGCGACTTCTGAAAGATGTGATTCAACCTCTTTCCATTCCTCTAATGCTTCATTAAGTAACTTATCTTTATTTGTTTCATTGCCCGATTTTGTTGCCCAATTAATTTTTGCGGCAAACCTGTTAATACAAATAGAAGAGTTCACTTTGAATTGATTATAAAGTTCATCAAATATTTGATAAGCTGTTTCTGGATTACTTTCAAAATTTATTAGTCCAATAAAAAACTGCTTATGATGATATGACCTGAATTCTCTTACTCCAAAAGTGTTTTTTTTTGGTTCTTTTAATTCATTAATTCCTTTAATATCTTTTTCATTATAAGCTAACATTAAATTTATAGCGAAAGAAACTTGTTTATCTTTTTCATCTTTACGTTTGGTAATTATATTTTTCTCCCAGTAATCTAATGCTATTTTTGTCTGTTCAACTAAATCTTTATATTGGGAGAGCTTAGTTAATGTTAGTTCTATTTCGGGTAACCAACTTTGAGAATCAAAAAATTCAATAATTTTAGTTTTTTTTATCTTTTCGATTATTTCTTTTTTTACTCCTTCGGAAGTAATCCAATCTAAAATTATTAATAAGCGTAGAAGATCACTTGAATTTATTAAAACATTAATAATCTCATTTTTATCTTCAAACCAGTTGATTGCTTGTGCAACTTGAGGCAATAATTCTTCTTCTTTTACATTTCCAAATAATTGAACTTCAAACGAAGAACTTAAAATATCAATTTTAGACGGTTTACCAACAACAGCATATTGTTTTAATAAAAGCATTATTTGTTTTTCAACTTCTGCTTTTATATCCTTAAGTTCACTCTGAACTAAAAAATAGTCTTCATTAAGGGAAGTAATTCTATTAAGAACAGTTAGTAATACGAATAAATGAGTACGAATCTTTTTCGCAATAAATCTATTCTCTTCGTGATATTCACTGTCCGCTTTTTTTAAAGAAAACCTTGGGTTTAAAAAATTGTGTAGCTGATTTGTTTGTTTCATTAACACCATAGGATAAATCCAATCTACCAGTGCTAATCTTTCGTTTCTTTCGCTCCAACTTGGTAATCCCTCAATCAATTCACGACTGTAAAAATCTTTCTTAAAGACTGATTTTTGTTCAATTTTTTTTAAATATACCTCATTGAAGAGATTAGATAACCCTTCTTTTATTTTTTCAATATCGGAAAATTGATTTTCATATTTACTATAATTGATGCATTTGGATAGCCAGCTTAAACCATCAAGTTTTAGTATTGAAAATTGGATAGTGCCATTTAGGTTTTTTTCTCTTTCATTATAATCTTTAAATAAATTAACAAGACCTGATATTATTGACGGTAACAAATATTCTCTATTTGTTGTATTTACATTATATCCATTGATAGGATAATTTTCAATTAAAGTGATTAGTAAGTTTTCTCTTTTTTTGTGACTTTCTCTAATTGTGTATTGTTCGTCAAGAGTTCTAACATTTGATAATGATTGAAATTTGCCTCTAGTGATTTCTTTGTAATATTGAAATATTAGAAGACTAACTTCGCTATTTGAATGAGCAGAACTGGATAGTATTTTATCTAAACTAAGTTTTATACTTTTTTCATAGAGTTTGAGCTTAATTTCTTCATTTATATTATTGATAGAACTTTCTATTTTTACTTTATTCATTAAATTAAATGCTAAAGATGAAAATTCAGGCTCAACAAGTAAATAAGGAATTATTGTCGGTTTGTCTTGAATTAAAAAATGGCATACTTCCCATAGTAAATATGGCTTTTCTAGTCCGCTTTTGAGTAATTCTTTTGTTAATGGAAAATGTTCAGTCCTAATTACATCACCGTCACCAATATTTGAAAATTCATAATCACAGCAGATTATTGTTTTGATTAAAAAGGCTAGATGATTCCTAACTTCTTGTACATAAAATAAATTTCCTTGATATTTATCAGAAAGAGAATGCATTTCTTGATAAAACTCATAAAAGTCTTTAGAGGGCTTTAAATCATCCTCACTCAAACTTGTATTGGCAAGAAAAGCATATCGGGAAGTAATATTATCATCTAAATAACATTTATAGAACTCTTCTTCTATTCCACTAAGGTCAGTCTCTTCAAGAACTAAATCTAAAGCAGCTTTGGTAAATAATTGCTTTGAAGATTTAGTGATATGTTTATAGAATTCTGGCCAACTATTTTCCCAATATAGAATTTTATTTAAAAATACTTTTACCCTTTCTTTATCATCAGGAATTGCTTGATTATTGATTATGCCTTCCCAAACTAAAGCGGCAATTTTATCATTTAGACTATCCCAATATGAGACTTTAGCATTGTAAAAGTTTAGATAATAATCTGATCCAATTTCACGAATTATTTCTTGCTGTTTTAATTCTTCAATTGATGGTAAATTGGTAAAGTATAATTTATGTGCAGTATGAATGTCTTCAAAATCTATTTTTGATATCGCTAAACCGTTAGCCTCGACTTTTGATTTTTCGTTTTTAAAAGTGGATATGAATTTAATGTCATCCCAATAATCAAGTAAAGTATAATAGTACTCAATACTTCCTATTTCTACATTTTCATCTTCTTCATTTTTAGATGTTATCCAGTGTTTTGATAACCAAGTTTCATCTAATGTAAGTTGATTAACTTTTTTATATTGCTTTAAATATTTCGAATAGTCTGTTTTACTAATTTCTTGTTTAGAATTGTTATACTTGTACAATTCTCGAATATAAATGAGCTCTTGTTTGTAGACTTGTTTTTGTTCAAAATCATATGTAATTTTTCTGACTGCATCTGGTATTTTAATTTGACCGAGAACTTCACGTATCCAATTTTTATCTATTAAACTATTAATATCTATAACAGTATTGTTTTTTGAATTATAGTCTATAGAAAAATTAACTAATTTGTCTTTTGACCAATAATAATCAGACGCTTTAGCTTTAATTATGATTTTTGAAAAAAATATTGAAGCATTCCAATTTATATCTGCTTCTGACACTTTGTCATCTTTAAGATTCTTCCATTTAGATTTGAAAGGCTTAATTATATTTTGAATTTCTTTGATTTTGTCAATAATCATAATTATCAATATTAATTATCTATCTTTAAAATTCTTTTTATTAAGCCCTAGTATTATTTTCAGTTCTAATTTGCACTTCCTCTCTTAGTTTAATATTAGAATGCAAAAAGTTTCTCTCAGCTAAAAGTCTTGATACTTCGTTATACACTTGCTTTTGAGCTTTAGTGTCTCTAATTGTAACGATTAGTGTAAAATCTTGGTTCAGTTCTTCACCATCTTGAATTGCTAATGTTTCGGCAAAATCGCGATAAGTTCCTTTGATTTTAGCATACCATTTTCTGTTTCCTGCTAAACTATCACGTTGTCTAGCATCTTTCATTTCGCTTAGATTAACCGAATATTTTTTTACTGGTTGATATTTTTTACCATAATTCAGCAGCACTCTTTCACGAGCATATTCGCTTTCGGTATCTTTAATATGTGCACTTTTGTAATTTGAATCAAGTAGAACATTTTTTGTGTCGTCTGGACCAATTTCATTGAGGATATTAGACTTGGTTGTGTCTCGCTCTTTTATGTTTTCATAAGTACCAAACATTAATTCTAAATTTGATTGACAATATTCTGCCCCTTGTTTTTCTCTCAATACAGGTTGTCCAACTAATGTGACTTTAATTTCTCCATAGAAAAAGCCATCATCATCAATTAAACTTTCAGGAAAAGGAAATTCTAATATTTCAATAAACTCGCCACGAGCAATATTTTCTTGCAAAATCAATGTTATTTCGTGAGGATCATTGTATATAATTTCATCAGCTGAATCAGGAATTCCAAAACCCATTTGATTTACTCTTTCACTTATAGGAAGACTAATTCCTGTTGGATATTTTGCAGAATGAATGGCTAAAGCTTTTAAAAGAGTAGGATTAAAAGTTTCATTAATTTTAAAATTTAATTCTGACAATAATGATGTTACTCTTGGTGTCGCAAAACTAGTCCCAATAATTTTTACTGAATTACCATTGTGAGCAATAGCGTTTACACCATTTTCTATCCTTCTTCCGTCTTTCATACCAGCATTGCCACCAAATGATACTATATCTGGTTTGATACTATTTGCTGGGCCAGGACCAATTCTCGTAAATGGTGATGGATGATTTATATCCGCGATATCATGGGTACTTTTTGAGTGAGCAACTGAACCTACCACTAAAGAACGAACTGAATCGCCCGACCTTGCTACTCTGCTTTTAGGATGACCTTTTTCAAAGTTTCTGCAATTGCCTGTAGATTTACAAATGATTACATCATTAGCTAATTGAATATCATCTAATGCCTTACCAAAATCTGAAAAATCATTTATGTCGGATTCAACAGCAGTACCTAATGACAAATTCCAAACTTTAATATGATTATTTTCCTTTATGGCTTCTCTGATATTTTCCACTAATTCATCTTCATCTATTGATTCTTGTTTTTGATCTGGAAATACTGTTGCGTCAAAAATTTTGCAACCCGAATTTCCTGTCCAATTTTCACCTTGTAATTGATCTCCATAAAGAATTATACTTGAAACACAAGAACCGTGCATTGGATCAATTAATTCATCTGGATATGAAGAGAATTTATCATTCAATAACCAAGGTTCTAAATACGGATTTTTGGACACGCCTGTATCTAAAACTCCAACAATTGGATATTCTAAACCTTCAGTTGGGGTTTTTATCTCAACAGTATTTTCAGATTCAATACTATCTGTTTCAACCTGATATTTAGGCATAAAAGTTATAGATTCTAACGCTTCAAAATCTGAAATACTGTCCAAAACTGCTTGTGAAGCATTTTTAATTTTAAATATTATGAGTCCTGGAGAATAGTTTACTTCTTTTACTTCAATTCCAAATTCATTGCAATATTTAATAAAAGCAATTTTGATAGCATTATTGATTTCGTAATTCAGAAAGTCAATTAATGAGATTTTGACTGTTTGATTCTCTTCAATATCCACAATAAATGGTTTGAATACTTCTATTGATTCAATAGCAGAAATACCACGTGGATTTTTTAGAAAATTGGCAATATTGTTTTTTATTTGTAAACCTTCTTCAATGCTATCAACCTTAACAATTGCGCTATTTGAATCAAGAAAACCAATAATATTGTTTTTGGTTACTTTACCATTAAAAATTTTCTGAATGTCTTTTCTATGTGATTTAGCAATTGCATTGTCATCAATGTCAATTTTTAAAGTAGCAGGAATAAAACTTCTTGAAGTATTACGTTTTTGAAATACCTCAATTAATTCATTAATAGGTTCGATGAAGCTTTCAGCCCTTTCAGCTAATAATTGTCCTGATAATTCCCATTTTGGAATACTATCATTACCACCACCTTCAACTCTACGGTCGTCTATTTTTTGCCTTTTTTGAAAAAGCTTAATTGGTAAATTCTTCTTTGCCATCTTATTCTACATTTAAAGCGTTCCTAACTTGTCTAATTGAAATATCTAAATAACTTGCTATTTGTTTCTGTGGAATATGACTTTCATTTAAAAATTTAATCATTTCCTCTGGAAGAAATCTGTTATTGTTTTTGTATTTAAAATATTCTGAAAAGATATCTTCATATTCAAAAACTGATTTTTTTATGATTGAATTATAATATGCACTATTAATGATTTTAATAATCTCTGAATGCGATAAATTGCTCATATAGGTTTTAACCATTTCAAACTTTTTATCATCTGTTGCTAAATCAGAACCAATTTTTTCAAAATAATTCTCCACTAAATTTTTTATTTCATCAGAATTTGGTTTGTTTACATTTACTACTTTTTCAAATCTTCTCCAAATTGCACTATCTAACAATTGTTCGTGATTAGTAGCTGCAATCAATATTCCTGTTTCTAAAAATTCATCAATGTTCTGTAAAAGACTATTAATTACTCTTTTTAACTCTCCAGTTTCTTGATTGTCGTCTCTCGCTTTTGCTATAGCGTCAAACTCATCTAAAAACAGAATACAAGGTTTGCTTTTTGCATAATCAAATAATTTCCTAATGTTTTTAGCAGTATTACCTAATAGAGAAGAAATTAAAGAATCAAAACGAGCCACTACTATTGGAATATCCAATTCTTTAGCAATATGTTTAGCTAATGTTGTCTTTCCACAACCTGGAGGACCATAAAGTAAAAGTGAAAGATTAATATCTAAACCTTTACTTTTAATTTCATTTTTAGAGTTTACTAATGAAATAAAATTATTTATTGGCTCAACAACTCCTTCAGAAACAATCACATCAAACTTGATATCTTGCGGTAATATGATGTCTGCAATATTTAATCTAGTGTCATTATCTACAGGAGCATCAAATAATTGATCTTTAAAAACCGGCATCCCTTTAGCTCCTTGGATTGTTTTCAAAATTTTATCAGCTAATTTATTATCACCAACATCTCTTAATTTTTTTGCTAAATGACTGGAGTAATTAATTACCTTTTTTTGGTCGTTATTTAATCCTCCTTCAATTATTTTTATTAGTTCAGTATACATTTATGTAGGTTTATTTGATTTTTCTGGTACAAATATAGTTAAAATCGTAATTCAAAAACAAAATTGCGTAATATTTTTTCATAAAAACGTGTTTTTTTTACTTAAATGTGTTTTAATATAAATATTTAGTGTGATTTAGATTTATGAAATTGATTTTTTTTAGAGTTGTTCGTATTAATAATAATATTATTTCATTTGCTACTCACTACTGAATATGGGAGTTTTGTAGACATAACATGTATTAAGTTTTGGCAGTAAGTAACATTAATAGCCAAAGTTATTTTTTAATTTCAATGTCTATTTGGGATTTCAAATTATATAATTCAATTCGGTTCTCAATATCTCCTTCCGATTGTCCATTCTCAATAAATGCAAGGCTTAAGACCAGATGCAATTTGATTTCAACTTATTGATTATTATGAAATTAAAAGACTATTTACTAATATTTTACACAATAAATAAAACATTTTATATCTTTGCTGTGGTGTAAAGTAAAAGGGAAGAATCAATTTTACAATACTTTTTAATTTGTTGCACTTATGTTGTACCAATGAAATAAAAAAAGCCTAAAAACTATTTGTTTAAAGGCTATACGGGAAATTTATTTTAACCTTGTCAAAGATTTCTTTGCTTCGCAAAAACTTTGACAAAGTGAATGGTATTATTTCCCTAACAAAAACCCTTTCAGTTCTTCATACTGAGAATTAATTTCTGTGG
>RRZU012487466.1_pt1 | contig 11145 bp, 9 predicted proteins | sample 2165561 | NCBI WGS metagenome assembly RRZU01 (sample SAMN10456909, study PRJNA506462) | wastewater metagenome | isolation source: wastewater sludge | place: USA: Moscow, Idaho | reverse complement strand
TGTTACATCGATGCGAAATTATTGAAACAGGAAATGAGTCTTATCGGTTTAAAAACCGCTCTTAAAGTGGTGCACTTTTAGGTGCCCATAGTGGTGCACTTTTAAGTGACCATTGACAGCGCAATGCCGCCAGAATCGCCGTTACCGGCGCATACAGCGGCTGGTCGGTGGTCAGCCATTCCAGCAGACGGTCGGCCAGACAGTAGGAACGATCGCCGATGCCCAAGGTCTGGTAGTCATCCAACATTTCTTCGTTCTGATAGGCCATGCGTAGGCGGGAAGTTTCAGGCAGCCTGATAAACGGCGTTTCGGCGCCCAATTCCGGGTTGTTCAACATAGCGTCTTGCCCGGATACTTTGGCCAGCCAGGCAAACACATTGCCGGCCTGCGGATGCAGGCTGTCAATAATGAAGGTGACCTCGGCTGAGGCGGGAATGGTGCCGAAGTCCGGGTATTCGATATAGAAGCCGTAAGGAAACAGCGGGCTGGTGCGGAACAGATTGTCCAGATGCACCGATGCCAACATGCGCCGCACCAAGATATGTAGCTGCTTCAACACATCGTCGCGACTGCCTGTAGGCATGTCTGCTGTGGCAGTGGCGCTGCCGGGCAACACTGAAGCAGCTATGCCGGTATGTGGCTGAACCAAAGCCGGTTCGACCGGCAATGGTTCAGTGCCGGTGGTGGTGGGGATATTTGACGTATGGGAACGGTTGGCCGGAGCGGATTCGGCCACGAAGGCTGTAGCAGTATTACCCGTGTCGGCCGATGGTAGGGACGCTGCCCCAGTGGCACTGTTATGCTGCGCATCAACCGCTTCTTTGACCGGCGCCACACCGCCGAAGAAGCGGTTGATAAACACCTGCTTCAGCCATTTGCTTAAAGCGGGTACGTCCAGTTCGTTGGTGTCGGCGTGTTCGGCCGCCCATTCTGATAGGGATTGATTCCAGAAGGTCGGGAAATCTGCACTAAAGTCTGATTGGGCTGATTCATCGGCCAGTTGGTTGTAGAGTTTTCGTAGTTCGATGGTTTTAGGGTTGGATAACTGAATGGACAAGGCACCCAGTGCTTCCAGAGTATCTTTTGCAAACAACAATAATCCCAAAATTTTATAGCTAAGGGATAAGCCATGAGTAAGGAATAATGCCTCTAACTCTCTTGTACTCAGCTTTTTATCCTGCTCCGCCTGAAACATATCCCGAATCGCTGCATAAGCCTGTGCCTTGTCCCAGAAACACATCTCGGCACGCTGCTCATTCTCAATCAAGTGCGCAATCTGGATGTCTGCTTCAGAAGTGTAGTCAACGTAGATGCTCGGAATCACCGCATAGCGTTCTTCGCCTGTTTCGGCCAGCAGTTCCTGCATAATGCGCAAGCGCGTATTACCACCCTGTGCCAGTACAAAGCGGCTGCCACCGGGGCGGCGGGTGATGTGTACCGGTTGCTGGATGCCGGTTTCACGGATGGATTCCTTGATTTGGCCGTACAGTTCCGGGTCGTGATAGGTGCGCGGGTTTTTATCGAAGAAGTCGATTTCATTCACCGCCACGGTCATAAACATGCCCGCGTAGAAATTGGCTTTGCCGCCGATGTCCATCCCCGTTTGTTGCGGCGTGGGCACAGCCAGGCTTAATGCGGCCAGCTCGGGGGTAAGAGTGGGTTTGCGGGGCGCATTACTCATGGCGGCCTCCGCCAGCGGTTTCTGTTGCTGCGGATTCTTCCGGTAACAGATTTTCCAGCTGCTCGCCAAACATATGGCAGCTGCAGCCACGATCTTTAACCGCCGGGAACAGTTCGTAAATCAGGTTCAGCATTACCTGCTTGGCCGGTTCGGCCTTGCCAGGATGGGTGGTTTCGTGGCAATGTACCGGGATTCGCAGGGTAGCCGCTTCTTTATAGGCCTTGGCCGAGGGCACTTCGGTTTGCAATAACTGCTTTTGGCCATCGAGGGAACTGTTGAAGTATTCCCGAATCTGGTCACTGATCATGCGGGCATCTTTGCTGCGGTCGCGGGCATAGATGAGGGCGCTTAAGGGCGGTACCGGCAGCCCCATGATTTTGCCGTGCTGAAGGCGCTCCAATGCACTCTGGGTGCCGGCGATAAATTCCCGCGCACTGAGGGTTTCCGGCATGATGGGGGAGAGCAAACGGGTGGCGGCAAAAGCCGCCGCATCCTGAATCACCCCTACTGAACCTTGGGTGTCGATTAAAACGATGTCGTAGTTATCGGTGATGCAGGGGTGGGTGAGCTTGGTGCGCAATAGAAAGGCACGGTCAGGCCGGTTTTGCACATTGGTTTTAACGTCATCGACAATATTGTTGGACAGAATAATGTCCAAATTGGGATAGACGGTATTGGAAATCGTTGATGTAATGGCCTGTTCGGTGTTGTTGCCTAAAAGCAACTCGACAATGCCGTTGGGCGCCCGATAATGCAGCGGATAGTATTTACTGAGTGAGGGTTGTACATCGGTATCGATGCACAACACTCTGAAGCCCATGTCTGCCAACACAGCTGCACTGTTGGCGACAACACTGGTTTTGCCTGCACCACCTTTGGTGGCGATAATGGTAAGGATAACCATGGTAAGCCCTTTAAAAACAAAGGCATATACTCTAAGAGTATCAATGGTTTACCGTACCACGTTTTAGTGAAGTGAGCTAAACTTCGTTTTAGCTGCGCAGAAACGGCGTTTTGCACCAATCACGTTTTTTATTTAAATTGAAAGGCAGTATATGGGCACCAGCATATTGATATTCAGCGTTGTGGGCGGATTGGTGGGCGGCTCATTGGGCTTGCTGTTGTTGTGGTTGATGGCCGACAAAGCGCAACAGCAATACCCGCACGCCAGCATCATGCTGCCTGAAAACCAACATGCACAGGCCGCTGCCGATTTGGCCGCTTGGGCCGATGCCAACGGCTACCAAGCGCAAGCCAGCTTGGTCGACCGGCAGCCGTGCTACCGCAAAGGCCGCGGCTGGCTCACCAGCGCCACCGAAATCCGCCTGCACCCCAATGGCCAAGTGGATATAGACGAAGTGGTGAATTTTCTTGTGGGCAGCCGCCGTTTTGCGCTGAATGCACCGGTAATGCTCGGCCAGCCGGTACGGCGGCACAAGCTCAAAGCGGTAAACCAATTGCTGGCGCAATGGCAGTTACCGCCGCTGATGATTGAAGCGGCCAAAGTGGCTGTGAAAATCAAAAAATAAGCCCGCCCTTTTCATTTAAGGCTGCCTGAAAACCGAAACCGGCCTATCTGCCCGAATGTTTCGGTTTTAACTGCGTAGGTCGAATTCAAGAATTCGACAACTGAAACGCAGCTTTAAGACGGAATCTGAGTTTCGACATAATGCTGCCTGAAAACCGCTAAACAGCCGTCTATCCGAATGTTTCGGCTTTTAGATTGGCCTAAGGTACAATGCGGCTGCCTGAAAACATATATAGTAAATTAAATTTGAACCAATACTGCGTTGGCTCGCCTTGCCGTATATTTATACTGCCTGTGGCTCTCCGCCTTGTCTTGATTCAAATTTAATCCACTATAAAAACAGTTTTAGCTGTGCAAAAACTTCGTTTTAGGCAGCCTTATTTCAATATTCATGCAAAATAATTTAAACATGGCCGAATCCAATTCGGCCGCCACCGTTTTACCTTTCAGGCAGCCTTATCTGTTTGCCGCCATCACGTGATTTTATGAGCCAAGCACAATACAACGAATCCAGCGTTACCGTTCTTAAAGGTTTAGAGCCGGTAAAAGAGCGGCCGGGCATGTATACCCGCACCGACAGCCCCACCCACATCATCCAAGAAGTCATCGACAACGCCGCCGACGAAGCCTTGGGCGGCTTTGCCGACCATATCGACGTAGCCATCCACGCCGACGGCTCAGTGAGCGTGGCCGACAATGGCCGCGGCATTCCGGTGGGTTTGCACCCGCTGGAGCAAGTGCCGGTGGTGGAGCTGGTATTCACCCAATTGCACGCGGGCGGTAAGTTCAACAAAAAAAGCGGCAACGGCGCCTATGCCTTTTCCGGCGGTTTGCACGGCGTGGGCGTATCGGTCACCAATGCGCTGTCTACCCGCTTGGAAGTGACCGTTAAGCGTGAAGGCAAAATCCACCGCATCGTGTTTGCCGGCGGTGATGTATTGGAGCCGCTGGCCGAAATCGGCAAATGCGCCCAAAAAGACAGCGGCACCGAAGTGCGCGTATGGCCGGATGGGCGCTATTTTGAAAGCCCGCATTACCAACTGCCCGAGCTGGAGCGCCTGCTGCGCGCCAAAGCCGTGCTGCTGCCGGGTGTGCGCGTGCATTTAACTCGCCCGGCCAAAGGCGCAGAAGCGCCGCAAACCCAAAGCTGGCACTACCCGCACGGCCTGAAAAGCTATTTGCTCAACCTGCTGGAAAACGCCCAAGAAGCCGTGCCCGTGTTTGCCGCCGAAAGCCATATCGGCGCCGATAGCGACAGCGATTTCAGTCCCGGCGAAGGCGTGTCGTTTGCGCTCACCTGGCTGGAAGAAGGCAGCGTGGCCTCGGAAAGCTATGTCAACCTGATTCCCACCCCTTTGGGCGGCACCCACGAAGCCGGTTTGAAGCAGGCGGTTTTTAATGCGGTGAGCAACTTTATCAACCACCATAATCTATTGCCGCGCGGCGTTAAAGTGCAGTCCGACGACGTTTTCAACCGCGTGGCCTTTGTGCTCAGTACCCGCGTGCTCGACCCGCAATTCCAAGGCCAAACCAAAGACAAGCTCACCAACCGCGATGCGCTCAAGCTGGTGGCCGCCGTATCCGGCGACCCCATCGAATTGTGGCTCAACCAAAATGTAGACGCGGGCAAAAAAATTGCCGACCTGGCCATCAAACAAGCACAAGCGCGGATGCGCTCGGTGAAAAAAATCGAGAAGAAAAAAGGCTCCGGCGTGGCCGTGCTGCCCGGCAAACTCACCGATTGCGAAAGCGAAGACTTGCGCGAAAACGAGCTGTTCTTAGTGGAAGGCGACTCCGCCGGCGGCTCGGCCAAGCTTGCGCGCGACAAAGCCACACAAGCCATCCTGCCCTTGCGCGGCAAAGTGCTCAACAGCTTTGAAACCCACCGCGACCAGCTCTTCGGCAACAACGAAATCCACGACATCGCCGTGGCCATCGGCGTAGACCCGCACGGCAGCGGCGACCATGTAGACCTATCCGGCCTGCGCTACGGCAAAATCGCCATTCTGTCGGACGCCGACGTTGACGGCGCACACATCCAAGTGTTGCTGCTCACCCTGTTTTTCAAACACTTCCCCCAGCTGATTGCCCGCGGCCATATTTATGTGGCACAGCCGCCGCTGTTCCGCGTGGATGTGAACGCCCAAGGCAAAAGCAAACCGGCGCGCAAACTTTACGCGCTCGATCAACAAGAGCTCGACGGCATCCTTGAGCGCCTGCAAACCGAAGGCGTGCGCGACAGCGCCTACGCCATCAGCCGCTTTAAAGGCCTGGGCGAAATGAACCCCGACCAGCTCAAAGACACCACCATGCACCCCGACACCCGCCGCCTGCTGCAAGTGCGCATCCCCGCCGATGCCGGTGAAAACTCCGAACACATCTTTGTTAAGCTGATGGGCAAAGGCGAAGCCGCCAGCCGCCGCGCCTGGATGGAAGCCGAAGGCGATAAGGTGGAGGCGGATATTTAAGCACCGCCAGCCATTATTCGAACCCTATTTGCTGAAAGAACCTTATGCACACCCCAAAAATCGCCGTTATCGGCAGCATCAATATGGATTTGGTTACCACCGCCCCGCGTTTTCCGGCGGTGGGCGAAACGCTGTTGGGCAGCGGCTTTGCGCAGTTTATGGGTGGCAAAGGTGCCAATCAGGCGGTGGCGGCGGCGCGGCTGGGGGCTGAAGTGGCTTTGGTGGGCGCGGTAGGCGATGATGCCTTCGGGCGCGAGCTGCTGGCCGGTTTGCAGGCGCAAGGCGTGGATACTGCGGCGGTGAAAACGCTGGCCGATACGCCCACCGGCATGGCCAACATCACCGTGGCCGAGGCCGACAACCACATTATCGTGGTGTCCGGCGCCAATTTCGGCCTCACCGTGGCGGATATTGCAGCGCAAGAAGCGCTGATTGCCGCGGCCGATGTGGTGCTGAGCCAATTGGAAATTCCGCTGCCCTGCGTTGAAGCCGCTGCGGCCTTGGCGCAAAAACACGGCAAGCCGTTTATTCTCAACCCCGCCCCGGCACAAAGGCTGCCTGAAAACCTATTGGCTCAAACCAGCCTGCTCACCCCCAATGCCCACGAGCTGGCCATCAGCCTGGGGCTGCCTGAACACACCGCTGCCCATGACCTATTTACCGCCGCCAATCACCGCGTGGTGATGACTTGCGGTGCCGATGGTGCACTTTATTACGACACACAAACAGGCCTGTGCCAACAGCCGGGCTTTGCCGTGCAAGCAGTGGACAGCACCGGCGCAGGCGACACGTTCAACGCCGCGCTGGCGGTGTATTGGCCGCTGGGTTTGCCGCAAGCCGTGCGCCATGCCTGCGCCGCCGCCGCGCTGTCGGTTACCCGCATGGGCGCGCAAGGCGGTATGCCCGATGCCGCTGCATTGGCCGCGTTTCTGGCCGGCCAGCCTTAGTCATCGCTTTGCGGTACAATGCCGCTCTGATTTTGCTTTTCAGGCAGCCTTAAAGGCTGCCTGAAACCTTACTGCATCTTTTATTTACTGCCCTAAACCATGAATATATTGTCTGTAGACCAAGCCAGCTTTGCCGTGGGCCATGTGGCCCTGCTCGATCGCGCCAACTTCCAACTTGATGCCGGAGAAAAAATCGGCTTAATCGGCCGTAATGGTGCCGGTAAATCATCGTTTCTGAAAATTCTGGCAGGCGAACACAAACTCGACGACGGCCACATCACCCAGCAAAACGGCCTCAAAATCGTGTATGTACCGCAAGAGTCATTTTTCGACGACAAGGCCAGCGTATTCGACACCGTGGCCGAAGGCTTGGGCGAAGTGCGCCAGCTACTGCAAGATTACCACCGCCTCAGCCAACAGCTTTCAGGCAGCCACAACGAAGCCGCCCTCAAACAGCTCAACCACCTGCAAACCGAGCTGGAAAATCGCAATGGCTGGCAGTTTGATGCCTTAATCCAGCAAACCATCGGCGAATTGGGGCTGCCTGAAAACGCCCTGATCGGCAACCTTTCCGGCGGCCAGAAAAAGCGCGTGGCACTGGCGCAGGCTTGGGTGCAAAAGCCCGATGTGCTGCTGCTGGACGAGCCCACCAACCACTTAGACATCGACGCCATTATCTGGCTGGAAAACCTGCTGCAAAACTTTTCAGGCAGCCTATTGGTGATTACCCATGACCGCCGCTTTCTCGACAACATCGCCACCCGCATTGTCGAGCTCGATCGCGGCATCATGCGCAGCTATCCCGGCTCGTTTTCGCAATACAGCGTTAAAAAAGCGCAAGAGCTGGCCGTGGAAGCCGAACACAACCGCCTGTTCGACAAATTCCACGCCCAAGAAGAAGCGTGGATACGCAAAGGCATCGAAGCGCGGCGCACCCGCAACGAAGGCCGGGTGCGCCGCTTGGAAGAATTGCGCCAACAGCGCGCAGCACGGCGCCATGTGCAAGGCCAAGTGTCGTTTAAACTCGCCGGGGGCGAAAAAAGCGGCAAGATCATTGCCGAGCTGGAACATGCCGACTTCGCCTATGCCGACAAAACCATTATGCGCAACTTCTCCGCCGTGATTCAGCGCGGCGACAAAATCGGCTTAATTGGCGCCAACGGCATCGGCAAAACCACCTTTCTCAAGCTGATTCTGGGCGAATTAGCCCCCACCGGCGGCAAAATCCGCCTGGGCAGCAAGCAGGAAGCGGCTTATTTCGACCAATTCCGCAGCGCACTGAATGAAAACGACACCGTGTTCTACACCCTAGGCCAAGGCAACGACTATGTGGATGTGGGCGGGCGCAAAAAGCACGTTATCGGCTATTTGGAAGATTTTTTATTCTCCCCGGCGCGGGCGCAAAGCCCGGTAAGCTCCTTATCCGGCGGCGAGCGCAACCGCCTGCTGCTGGCCAAACTGTTTACCCGCCCGGCCAATATTCTGGTGCTCGACGAGCCCACCAACGATTTGGACATCGACACCCAAGAGCTGCTGGAAGAATTGCTGCGCGACTACACCGGCACCGTGTTTTTGGTTAGCCACGACCGTATGTTTTTAGACAACGTAATTACCCAAAGCATTGTATTTGAAGGCGAAGGCTGCCTGAAAGAATACATCGGCGGCTATCAGGATTATCAAGACGCCAAAACACGCGAACAACAGCTTCAGGCAGCCCAAGCCCCCAAAGCCGCCAGCGGCGGCGAAGCCGACAAAGCCCGCCCCAAAGCCAATCGCACCGTTAAGCTTGCCTATAAAGAACAACGCGAGCTGGACGCCCTGCCCGATGAAATCGCCGCGCTGGAAGCCGAACAAAGCGAGCTCAACACCCGCCTAAGCGACCCGGATTTATTTAAAAACGACTACCAAAGCGCCGCCGCCTGGCAAGCACGCATCGGCGAAATTGAAGACAGCTTGCTGGAAAAACTGGAACGCTGGGAAATGCTGGAAGCCAAAAGCAAAGGCTTGGCTGAATAAAACACCTACGGTCATTATTTGATGAAAATAGTTAAATTTTACTTCAGGCTTTTAGGATTCCTACTTATCGCTCTTTTTTTTATTTCTTTCCGAGAAAGCCCCAGTAATGTAGAAAAAGCAGTGAGCGAAGAGGGTTTGTCGAATCTTAAAAATACAAAAGAAATAATGGATCGGACGGCAGCCGACCTTCATGCAACCCATTGGCACTATGGTGGGCAAAAAAGCACTTCTTTTGATAGTTGGATTTTCGTTAATGCTTATTTTGACATTCCTGATTGCGTAGATTACCTAACATTTAGGGATTTTATGATAAAAAATGGCTTTAAAACGGGATACAGCCATACAGGATATTTTTGCACAGGTGATGTTGATGTCCACTCAATAAAAGCGCAAAGCTATCATGAGGTTTGGCGAGAGCAAAAAACACAATCGTTAATGTGTGAAAAAATTTCCTTTACCATCAGCTGGAGAAAAGAAAAAAATAAAGATTACGAGTATTGCTGGTAAACAATAAATGCTTTTAATTTAAAGAGTAATGTATGCGTATTTCATTTTATCTTCGTACAGACTAACTGAAACTATGCTTCAGCCCGAACGTTTGCCTACGCAACCTGAATTCTATACCGCACTCAATCTAATCGTAACACCCTGTTTTTCATGGGTTCCATACCTACTCAAAAATCACCTAAAGTACCGAATCGCCTACGCCCCTTGTTTTTTAGAATTCTAGCTCTATATAATACCGATAGCGGTATCCGCCTGATGGCCTCAATCGAAGCATGGGCGTCCGTATGCAACTTATGCTTCATTAAACTGTCACACCCTTGGTTTAAACTGTGTTGGCTGATCAATGACAACAAACGCACCAACACGCTAAGCAAGAAGAGTAGAAAGGAAATCTGATATGCAACACCGTCGCCGACAACATATTTTTCAGGCCGCCAAACGCGCTGCCTTTAATCACCCCATCAAAACCAACACCACAGGTCAGAAAAAAAACGCCACCAGCCAAGCCGCTTCCGGCCGCTAAATTATTGTTAACGAAAACAGCCACCGCATTGGTGGCTGTTTTTTATTGCGCCAATCCATCCATCTGCTGCTTATACCAAAACTAAAAAATAACCTTAAATTAAAATACGCAAAATACGGTATAGGATGCGCCTTGGCGCATCGGTTTCTGCGATTTTAGGCTTGATGCGCCAAGGCGCATCCTATGTGTCAATTTTATTTGGGTGCGTTTGAAAATATTTTATTTTTCGAATTGGTATTAAACATGCAAGCGGGCAGCCGCCAAAGCCTGCAAACGGCGGCTTAAGCGTTGCAGGCGCGGCGACTGCATTTGCCAGCCGTGCCAATACAGCGGCACATCCACCCAACAGCCCGGTGCCATATCCTGCAAAATACCCGCGGCCAAGGCCGCATCGCCCTGCCCGTCCGGTATCAAACACCAGCCCATGCCGCATAAGGCTGCCTGAAAATAAGCCTGGCTGGCGGGCACATAATGGGTGGGGCAACGCGCAGCATCAAAGCCGAAATAACGCTGCAAAAACGTGGCGTACAAAGTGTCTTTGCGGTTAAAGCCCAATAAAGGCGCTTGGGCGAGCGCTGCGGCGCTGATGCCGTTGGCAAAATGGCGCTGCACAAAAGCGGGCGTGGCCAGCATGCGGTAGCGCTGCGCGCCCAAAGGCAGCACCATGCCGCCATGCAAGGCTTGCGCTTGGCTGCTGATGGCGGCCAACACCCGCCCTTCGGCCAGCCAGCGCAAGGTGTGTTCTTGATCGTCGCCGCTGATGTCGAACAACACGGCTTCTTCGTCCGCCAATTGTGCCAACACTGGCATCAGCCAAGTATCCAAGGCATCGTAATGGGCGGCCAGATGCACCACCGGCAGCGGTGCATCGTCGGCAAACGCCTGTGCCATTTCTTGTGCGAGCAGCTCGGCATGGCGCAGATACGGCAGCAATTTCAGGCCGTCTTTGGTGGCCACACACGGGCGCTCGCGCGTTACCAGCACGCAGCCGATGCCCGCCTCCAAGGCACGGATGCGCTGCGACACCGCCGAAGGCGACAAATGCAGCGCCTGCGCCGCCCGCTCAAAACTGCCCCATTGCAATACCGCCAATAAGGCGGCGCTTTGTTTGCTGTCAATCATCGTCGTTTGATGCCTGTATTTTTAGGGTTTGTTTATGGTCTTGTGTGGGCGTATCTTCGCACATGCTTCACAATATCAGCCAACACAAATTTTCAGGCTGCCTGAAAATTTGTGTGTTTGTTTGCCGATACCCATTGGCTGCGGCATGATGGCGGCCAATCACCACAACTCAAGCAATCCCTATGATGACCCACGCTTTCTTTGCCGGTTTTATTATGCTCGGCGGCCTGATTATCGCCATCGGCGCCCAAAACACGTTTGTGCTGAAACAAGGCCTATTGCGCCAGCATGTGCTGCTGGTGGCGCTCACCTGTTGGCTGTGCGATGTGGTGTTGATGGCCGCCGGTATTTGG
>RRZU011027431.1_pt1 | contig 11146 bp, 7 predicted proteins | sample 2165561 | NCBI WGS metagenome assembly RRZU01 (sample SAMN10456909, study PRJNA506462) | wastewater metagenome | isolation source: wastewater sludge | place: USA: Moscow, Idaho | reverse complement strand
GATATTGATACATCAGTTAAACTTACAATTGATGAAGATTTATTAGAAAATAAAGAAGAAAAAGAGTTATATTTAAAATTTAATGAAGTTCAATTTAAAAAATATATTACTTTTGATGAAGAATTAGAAGCATTATTTGATTTAAAACCACAACTTGATAACTTCTTTGATAATGTTTTTGTAAATCATGAGAATGAAAAAATAAAAACAAACAGAAAAAACTTAATTGGTTTAGTATATCAAGGATTTAGAAAAATCGCTGATATTAAAGAGATTACAATATAATATAATTCCAACTAATTATAATTATTTTCAAAGCCCTGTTTATAGGTGCTTTGAAGATTTATAAATAATAATCATTTATGAAGTCCGTAAAATTTATAGATAGTATATATGTGACTATCTATGAAACTTATCTATAATCGTTTTTATATTCCACATAATGAGCTGCATGAGCAATAAGCTTATCCACATCTTCTTGAGTTAGTTCTTTTACTACTTTTGCAGGACTTCCCATAATCATACTTCTTGGTGGAAATATTTTTCCAGCAGTTACAAGTGAATTTGCTCCTACGATACTTCCTTCGCCAATTACTGCACCATCTAAAATAGTAGCACTCATACCAATCAAACAATTATCTTCAATTTTGCATCCATGAAGCATAACTTTATGACCAATTGTTACATTATCTCCAATTATTGTTTGAGAATTTGTATCTGTATGAATCATTGATAAATCTTGAATATTTGTATTCTTACCAATTACAACTTTATTAACATCTGATCTAATAACACAATTAAACCACACAGAAGAGTCTTCTCCAATAGTAATGTTTCCTATTAAATCAGCACTTGGTGCAATCCATGCACTTGGTGCAATATTTGGGTAAAACTCTTTAAACTTTAAAATCATAGCTTTTCTCCTTAGCTTTTTATTTATTATAGCAAAGGAACTTTTATTTTGGAATATATTCTAAAATAACAGGTTGAGAATAGTTTGGAACATCATCATAGGTAAATATTGCATAATATTTATTTATATCAGTTGCTCCAAAATCATCAAAAGTATATTCATCAATTCCAGCATATAGTTTTTGTCCATCTTGAGCAGATAGTGGTTTTCTAAATGGATTTTTAATCACTTTTGCACCTTTAAAATCGGGATTTTTTGGATTGTTCCAAGAGATTTTTATTTTGCCATTTTCTAAAGAAAATCTAGCATTTGAAACTTTTTCAACAGGAAATCTTCTTTTTGGAATATGCTCAACTATCAATTTAGGACATAAAGAGTTGTTTAGTACTTCCCAAGAAACAGTTTTGTTTTTTATAATTTTTAAAGCAGAAGTTGGTTTTAACACAAAAGATATATCAGATTTAGTTTTAAGTTTTTCATTTAAAATAATTTTTGAAAAAGAATCAAACATAAAATATTGAGTTTGATTGTTTTTAAGTTCATTTGCACTTACATCATAACCTATATTTTGAATAACTTCTCTATTTGTAATATCAAGATAATTTTTGTCAATATGTTCATCTACAAATTCTAAATGAAACCTAATATCGTCTTTTATATATATTTTTGTTGAGTTTAATTCAAAATAAGCTTTTGTAATCATAGTATCATTATATGGAGGTAAAGAAGAGAGATTAAATTGAAAAGTTGAATATATTTTATCTCCATTTTCATCAAAACCTGAAGTTATAACATCATTTTTTACCTCAAATTTACTTACTGTGTGGATTGATTTTGCATAAAGAGTAGTGATTGTTGGTTCTATTGTATATGTTAATTCTAATCTTGGTCTATATGTTAAACCAAAACCATAAACTCCATATCCAATATCCCATTGCATCATTTGTTTTGTTCTTCCAATTTTTAACTCTTTTGGACCTTCAACTCTTAAGATAATAGTATCATTTTTAATTGATTTTTTTAAATCTTCACATTCTAAACCTGACAAACTCCATGTTCGCCATATTCCTTGAGTTAGTTGATGAGATTCGGTTGGTCGTCCTACATATCTTATAATTTCCATATTACTTACATCATCAAAATTTGTAATATCTTTCATTGTTTCTTGATTTACAAGTCCTATATTCCATTCTCCATATTTTTCAATGGTTGTTGAGACCCTATTTATTGGGTATAAATTAATTGAAGCAGATTTTATAAGTGCATTTGCTGGAAGTGATTTTACATTTATTGAAATAATTGCGTAAGAGATTCCTTTATTATCATCAACTCCGACAAATAAGGAGTTTATTCCAAAATGACTTGCATTATTATTTAGATTTTCAGCCACATAACCTGTTCCTTTTGCATTTGCAAAATAGGTTCTACTATATTCATCATATTCAACTAAAGTACGAATTTTAATTTGTGGATAAAATGGTGATTTTTGATTGGTCTTTTTATTTACAACTCTAATATTGTAATAATAATCTTTGTTGGAGTCAAGATTAATATCATTAAATTCTAAACTTTGAGTTTTTGAAATTAGATTTGAACTATTACAAAATTGTTTATCTTTTGTACTTCTAAAAATTTCAAAATATATATTTTCATTTGCTTCATAATCCCATTTTAAATTTACATGATTTGAGCCAATTTCAGTTGCATTAAAAGAGTTTACTCTTATTACTGTATTATCTTTTGCATAATTGTCCACTTCTTTTAAGGCATAAATAAGAGCTGGAATATGTTCTCTAATATTTTCATTCATATCTTCCATATAATCACTAATGTTTCGTGTTCCAACTTCTACAACTGTTGAAATAATTCCATTTGAATAATAAAACTCTCTTCCACTTCCACCTATTAATTTTGCAGGTGGTTTTCCTTGATGAATTCCATACTCTTTCCCTGATATTTTTCTAATTTCTTCAGCCATATTTGCACATAAAGTATTCATATCAGTGGTATCTAATGTATCTTCATGTCTAAAGTCATGGGCTGGGAAAAACACATTTCCTTGACTGTGATAATCTAAAGCTATTGTAATATTAGAATGACTTAAAACAAAATCTCTAAGGGCTTGTGTTTCTGGTTCTGAAAATGGTTCAGGACCACCATAAACATTTGAAGTTGTAATAGTAGATTTTACAAATCCTATTGGAAAATTTCTATTTAAATCAACTCCATAAGTTCCATCGGCATTTTGCCTTCTATTTTTTCTCCAAAATGAAAAATGTTTTCTTGAATATTCATAACCATCAGGATTTGCACAAGGAACCATATAAACTGTACTTTCATTTAAATAGGTTTGTAAAGTGGGATCAGTTTGAAGATTTTTAAGCACATAAATTGCAAATTCAATTGCTAATTCATGACCTATCCATTCTCTAGCATGGATAGTTCCAGTGTAAAAAAGAGCAGGTTTTGAATTAGCTGTATTTACATCTATAGATAAGGTTATTAGGTTTATATCTCTTTTTTCCCAAGTTTGCCCAATGGATTCCAATTTAAAATTATTTGGATATTTTTCTTGTAAATCTTTGAAAATTTTTGTGGAATCTTTGTATGAACGATATAACCTTTTCAAGAATTATTCTCCTATTTTTAAACGAGATTTTAATTGGACAAATTTGTTTTTGCCAATTCCTTCAATAGATTTCAACTCTTCAATTGATTTGAAACTTCCATTTGTTTTTTTATATTCATGTATAATTTTTGATAGCTTTTTCCCTATACCTTTTATTTTTCTTAAAGTATCCTTGTTGGCACTATTTATATCAATTCTCATGTCATCAATATTTTTATCCCATGATTTTAACATTTGTTCATCAATGGCTTCAAGTTCCAATAAATCGGAACTATCTGTAATAATATTTTCTTGAACATACTCTTGAATTTGTAAAGCTAAATCTTCTTCCATTCCATAAAGAGACATTAAATCAGTTAATGTGGCACTGTTAAAATTTATTCTGTTTTCTTGAATATTCTTAAGCTCTTGACTCTCTTCTAATGTTATACAATTTTCATCTGATTTTAGAGGAACATCCGATTCATTTGATAAAAGTGCTAGTTCCATTTCATAAATATCTTGTTTATCTTTAAAAAAATATTCTCCATCATAACTAGCTGTATATTTACTAAATCCTATGTATCTCATGGTTCTTAGTAAATTTGAATCAATTTTTCCTAGCTCTTCCCATGAGAATAGGGGAATATGAGGTTTGTTAAATCTTCCATTTGAAAAATCCCACATTAAATATTGACAAATCCAATCTCTAATATATGGAAAAGCAGCAAATGCGGTTGCAGACTCTAAAATATAAGCTTTCCCTGTTTTTGCACAAATAGCAATATCACAAGCCCAATATTCAGCTTTTGCAGCCTTTGAAGCTTTTACTGCAAGTTCAAGGGCATTCATTGGAACATTTTCATATGACATTGAACCACCTTGTGAAGTGTTTGTAATCCACTGATTTTTCCCCGAATATCTCCAAAATGCACAAATTGGTTTATGACCAATTAACATTACTCTAATATCCCCTGAGTCTTTTAAATCAATTGCATTTTGAGTATAGATTGGATTATATTTTTTTTCATCAAGAAGTTTTTTTGCTTCATTAAAATTATTTGCTTTATGAACAAAATAACCACCATAATTTGATGGTCCATAAGATCTTTTTATAATTTGAGGATATGAGGCTTTTTCTTTTAAATATTTATAACCTTTTTCTTGATTATAAAATATTTTTGTTTTAGGAATTGCTAAATTGAATTTTTTACAAAAAAGCGTTACGTTCTCTTTTGATTTATTTGAAAATTGTGTTTCAAGTGATGGAACAAATCTTACATTTGGCAACTCTTTTGCAATTTCAACAAATGTTTCATATGCAGTTGCAGGAATATTACCAACTAAAATTTCAATTTCTTTTCTTTTTACTTCTTCGATAAATCTCTTTTTATCATTTTTCCAATGATAAGTTACTTTTTCTATTTTATCAGGCCAACCTTTGAAGTTTGACTTATTAAAAAACTGTAATACAAAATCTAAATATAATAGTCCAATTTTAGGTAGTTTTTTCATATTTTTTTATCCTCTTTAGATGTTTTTCTATCAATTAAATCAACAATTAGACCAATTTTTTTATCATTAAAATCAAGTCCTAATTTTTCTTGCTCAGGAGTTGCAAAAGCTGGAATTCCATTTACTTCTAAAACTATATATTTCTCTTTTTTTCTATCATAAATAATATCAACACCTGCAATATCAAGTCCTAAAACTTTTGTAGCATTAATAGCTAAATCTATAATTTCATCATTTGCTTCTCTTAAAAATACACTTCCACCACTTGTAACATTTGTTTTCCAATGTCCAAGAGCTGCTTTTCTTCCATAACAAGCTACAAATTTTCCATCAACAATATCAACTCTATAATCAGTGTTATCATAATCCACATATTTTTCCACATAAAAGTGTTTAAGATTTATTTGACTTAAAAAAGGAATTAGCATATTTAAAGCCTCTTCACTATCTATTTTCGTAACACCAATTCCTCCCCAACCATCAACAGGTTTATAAACCATTTTTTCCCATTTTTTCATGATTGTATTTAATCTATGAGAATCATCACTATGGCAAAGTTTATAATCAGCAGTTAAAACTCCATGTTTTCGTAAATAAAATGATGTATGAAACTTATCTTCACTTAATTCAAAAGCTTCATAAGAGTTAATCATGGGAATGATTCTATTTAGGGCTTTATATAAATATACTTGATATGGAGTTTGTTCACCTGCGTTATAAGAAAAGAACAAATCTAATTTATCAAGTTTAATTTTTTTATCTTTCATCTCATAAATAATATGTCCATTTTTAGCAATTGCATCTTTTAAATTTATATTAGCAATTACATCAATATCTCGCTCTTTTAGTTTTTTTATCATTTTCTTTTGGATTTGTTCTCCACCACTATTTTGATACAACCACATACCAATATTTCTTTTTGCCATCTTTTCTCCTTTTTTATGAATTTTTTTGTAAATGATTTAGAATTTTTGTCGTAAAATCTATTCTTGATTCAAAACTACTTTTTAAAGCTCTCTCTTTTATAGTATGATCTCCATCACCAAAAGGACCAAAACCATCTAAAGTAGTAACTCCACAAGATGCAACTATATTTGCATCACTAACTCCACCTCTTTTTTCAGTTAAAATTACACTATTTGTAATAGTTTCTAATTCTTCTATTAGTTCTAATTGATTTGTATTTTCTTGCATTACATCTCTTTGGATTGAGCCAGTAAGAGTTGAAATAGTTCCACTAACATAAGAAGTATTTGTGATTTTGTTTAATGCGTTTAGAACTCTTATTTTTTCATCATTTGTTGTATATCTTATTTCAAGTAGAAGTTCACATTTTGGAGAAATTGTATTTGCACCAATTCCACCATTGATTTTTCCTACATTTACAGTTGTTTGAAGTTCTAAATCTGTAAGTTTTACTAGTTCTTGGAGTTTATAACTAGCTTCTAAATTTGCGTCTATTCCTTTATCATAATGATTTCCAGCATGACTTGCAAGACCTTCAATTGTTATTGTAAATGTTCCTACACCTTTTCTTTGGGTTACAACTTCCATATTTTGCCCAGCTGCTTCAAAAACAAAACAGTAGTCATAATTTTTTGCAATTGATGAAGTAAGTTCCTTTGAATCATCACTTCCAGTTTCTTCATCTGAAACCAATAAAAAGTCAATATTATAAATCTCATTATCTATTTTATGTATATTTCTAAGAGATTGAAGTGCGACAATATTTCCACCTTTCATATCACAAACACCAGGTCCATAAACCCAAGTTTCATCTTGTGAAAATCCTTCAAAACTGTTTGGTGGAAAAACAGTATCATTGTGACCTAAAAGAAGAATTTTTTTGCCAGATTTCTTTTTGGAAGAGAAAAATAAATGATTCCCAATATTCTCTTTTTTATGAGTAAAAAGTGTAAATCCAAGAGGTTCCAACCAGCTTGTCATTTTTTGTCCAACTAAATCAACACCTATTTTATTTTTGGTATAAGAGTTGATATTTACAATAGATTCTAAATCTTTTAAGTAATCCATATTTTTTCCATATAATAAGATGGATTATTTTAATCATCAAAGATTACAGTTGAGTGACAATTACAAATTGGTTATAAAATTTAAAAGAAAGAAAAAAGGGTTAGAGTTGAAGGTTTAGCAAAAGTGGAAATTCCACCTTTTGCTTTTTATCTATTTTGGTTTTTACCAGCGATGATAAATCTTAATGCATTAAGTCTAATAAATCCTTCTGCATCTTTTTGGTTATAAACTTCATCTTTTTCAAAAGTTGAATAAGCATCATTATATAAAGATTTTTTAGATTCTCTTCCAATAACAGTTACATTACCTTTGTAAAGTTTAATTTTAACAGTTCCTTCAACATGTTTTTGAGTTGCATCAATAGCAGCTTGAAGCATTTCTCTTTCTGGAGAGAACCAATATCCTTGGTAGATTAACTTAGCATATCTTGGCATTAACTCATCTTTTAAGTGAGCAGCTTCTCTATCAAGTGTAATTGATTCTATTGCTCTGTGAGCTTTTAATAAAATAGTTCCACCTGGAGTTTCATAACAACCACGTGCCTTCATACCAACATATCTATTTTCAACAATATCAACTCTTCCGATACCATTTCTATTTCCATATTCGTTTAATTTAGCAAGTAAAGTTGCAGGTGACATTTCAACACCATTTAATGCAATTGGATCACCATTTTTGTATGTTAAAGTTAAATATTCTTCAACATCAGGAGCTTTTTCAGGAGCTGTTGTCCATAACCACATAGATTCTTCTGGCTCATTTGCTGGATTTTCTAAATGTAATCCCTCATAAGAGATATGTAATAAATTTGCATCCATAGAATAAGGACTTGCTTTTGGATTTCCATTCTCATCAACATGTTTTTGAGCAATTTCAATTCCATTTTTTCTTGCATATTCAAGTAAACTTTCTCTTGAATTTAAATCCCATTCTCTCCAAGGTGCAATAACTTTAATATCTGGTCTTAAAGCTAACGCTCCAAGCTCAAATCTAACTTGGTCATTTCCTTTTCCAGTTGCACCATGTGAAACAGCATCTGCTCCTGTTTGGTTTGCAATATCAATTAATTTTTTTGCAATTAACGGTCTTGCTATTGAAGTTCCTAATAAATATTCACCCTCATAAATTGCATTTGCTCTAAACATAGGGAAAACATAATCTTTTACGAACTCTTCTTTAATATCTAATATAAATACATTTTCAGGTTTAATTCCACAAGCTATTGCTTTAGTTCTTGCTGGTTCTACTTCTTCACCTTGACCTAAATCAGCTGTAAAAGTGATAACTTCAGCATTGTATTCATCTTGAAGCCATTTTAAAATAATAGAAGTATCAAGACCTCCACTATACGCTAAAACTACTTTTTTAACATCTTTTTTACTCATAAATTCATCCTATGGTTACATTATTTTAAGGCAAGTATTTTAACGAAAATAAGTTATAAACAAAGTTAAGCAATTTCAACTCTATTTCTACCATTTCCTTTTGCTTTATAAAGAGCATTATCTGCTAATTTTATTAGTTTCTCTTGAGTTATATTTTCATTATAAGTAGATACTCCAATACTAATAGTTACTCTATCTTTTTCCATTTTAAAATCATTTTTTTCAATGAATTCTCTTAAACTATTTGCAAGTGTTAATGCAGCTTTTAAATCACTATTTGGAGTTAAAATCAAAAATTCTTCTCCTCCCCATCTAGCACATATATCAGTGTTTCTAATATTTTTTTGAATTAAAGATGAAATTTCTTTGATAATTAAATCTCCTTTATCATGTCCATATAAATCATTGATTCTTTTGAAAAAATCAACATCTATTATAAGTATAGAAAAAGGAGTTTTATACCTTTTGAATTTTGAAATTTCTTCTTGTAGTTTTTGGTTTATAAATCTCCTATTATACAAACCACTTAAGCTATCTGTTTGTGATAAATTTTTTAAAAGTTGATTTTGTCGTATTCCATTTAATCCTAAAATTACAACTATAATTGAAAGAATAGCTAATGCTGAAATAATATTTTTTTGATCAGATATTGTATTTTCTTTGATAATAATATTACTTTTTTGTTCTTCTATTTTAGAATTTAATAGTTCTAACTCTTTTTTTGCTTTTTCAAATTCTTGTTGTTTTTCTTTTTGTAAAATTACAAGAGATTCAACAATATCTTCTTTCTCTTTTACATCTAAAACAGCTCCTGAAAGCTTTTGTTTTTCTTGTTGAATATTTAAGTAGATATTATTTAACTCTTTTTTTTGTTCTTCTACTTGTTTTGTTTGTTTTTCAAGTAATTTTTCTTGAATAGATAATTTTTCTTCATAAGTTTTAATATTTTTAGTTTGATTTTCAATTAAAGATTTTTGTTCTTCTATAGAATTTATTTTAGAAGTTAATTCTAAATTTTTTGTTTCAATTTTTTGATTTAGAGAATTTATTGTCTCTTTTTGTTCTTTTAAAGCATCTTGTGAACTTTTATATAATTTTGCAACATCTATTTCAGTTCCACCTAAAAGTATAAGATTTGGAGAAATTTCTAAAGAGTGATTTAAAATATTCGCTTTGTTTAATTCAAAAGTAATTTTAGTTTCTTCTTTTAATAAATTAATCATTACTTGTTTTTTATCTTTATATTCATCACTAATAAATAAAGTATTTTCTTTATCATGTTCAAAAAATAGTTTTTCATATATTTCTGAAAAACTTTCATCAACATAAATGGCTTGAATATTTTTGTAATTCTTTTTTTCATCATAAATTAAGATTTCTAAATTTTTATCTTTTAATTGTTTTCTTGATGCTAACATTGAAAACATATTATTTAAAGTTGCATTTTTTGAAGCAACTAATAAACGATATTTTTCTAGTTTTTGTTCATTTTGCCATGTTATATTTTTCATAAAATTATAAACATAAGCAACTTTTATCTGTTCTTCTTTTAATTCATCAGCAAAAAGAGTATTAACAATAAAAAGAAAAGTAAGTAAATAAGTAAAAAGTTTCATTTTTTTCCTAAAAATTTATAGTATAAGCTAAAGATACCATTCTAGTATTTTGCGGTGTTACATACTTTGATGAAGTATTATATCTTACTCCATAATAGTGTGTGTCAAATAAATTGTCGATTTTTAATGATATTTTTTGTTTTTTATCAAGGGAATAACTACCATAAAGATTACTTATAAAATAGCTATCAACCCTTGCTAATTCACCATCTTTATAATAAGAAGCAGTAACTGGACTAACCCATTTGATAGATGGAGAAATAGTATAATCTTTTAATTTAAGAGTTGTTCCTGCTTTGAATATATTTTGTGCTAAAAAGGGTAAATCATAGTCGTAGTCATAATCAATTTCTCCATCAATATAACTATAATTAAGCCAATAATTTAAATCATATCCAGAAAAATATGAATATCCATTATATGAAACATCACCACCATATATCTCAGAATTAGCTGCATTCTCAGCACCTCTTGGATCTAAAATTGTAGTATTTGGTAGATAATTTGTTTGTTCAGGCATTTTTTCTTCTATTAAAATTAAATCTTTGATAGTTGAATAATAAATAGAAAAAGAAACTAAATGATTCTTACTCAATAAATAATCAATATTATATTCATAGTTTTTACTTTGTTCAGGTTTTAAATTAGGATTTGCAACCCTAAAAGTATCAGTTTGATATTTATTTCCATCTCCTAAAGTATTTGTTTCAAGAGGTGTTCCATAAATTTTATATTTGTTATAGTTTGATGGAGCTAAAAAAGCTTGTGAATATATCAATTTTTGTGTGAGTGAATCTTCTGAATAAATTAAAGCTACTCTAGGAGTAAAAGTTGATTTATAAGATGAACTTCTATCATAACGCCCAGCTAGAGATAATTGAAAATTATCATTTAAAGTAATTTGATCTTGTAAATAAAAGGCTATATTATTCCCTTTTTCATTGTAAATAGGAGCTTCTATTTCTTGATTTGAGCCTTTAATATAGACATTTGATAAAGATTGCATTGGTAAATCATAAGTCATAGGAGTTGATTCAAACCATTCAATAGAAGTTCCAAAAGTAAAGTTATGATT
>RRZU011709129.1_pt1 | contig 11147 bp, 10 predicted proteins | sample 2165561 | NCBI WGS metagenome assembly RRZU01 (sample SAMN10456909, study PRJNA506462) | wastewater metagenome | isolation source: wastewater sludge | place: USA: Moscow, Idaho | reverse complement strand
CCCGAAAGCTGTTCGCCATAAAGGCCGTAATTGCATTTCTGCGGGCTGTTCATGCCCTGCGGCAGCGCGCCGGGCAGCGCCTCGGTTTCAAAATCATTGCCGAAACCGGGCATATAGCCTTCATGCGTGCCGGTGGTGACGGTGGCGCGGATCATGCCGCGCGGAAGATCGTGGCTGGTCATTGGCGGAACCCCTCCCGGATTCGTTGCGTCTGCAATGAAAATATCGTTGCTGTCGCAACAAAGTCAAGCCCCGGTTTGCACGTCCCGCCCCGGCGCCAGCAGCAATCGCGCGAAACGCTCGCGCAGCGGATCAAGATGCGGATTGCCCTGAGTCACCGCCTCGAACAGCTCGGGCGCATCGGCGCCGACCATGTCCAATGCCTCGGCCAAAAGATCGAAACTGCGGGTGCGGATCAACGGATGCGGCCGGAAATCGGCCATCGCGCGGGCCAAAAGATGGGTCAGCCCCTGGGTCAGCGCCGCGTGACGGTCATGCTCGTCGGGCGTGGTCACGATAACCCGAAGGCCCGCCACCCGGCGCAGAAATGCCGCGATCCTACGCCAGCGCAAAGCCCCCGCCCCGTCCCGCACCGGGCACAGCACGACACGCCCCCCCGCCAGATCCCCGGGCATGCTTTGCGGCCCGAACATCGGATGCGCGCCCAGAATGCCGACATCCCCCGGAAGGATCCGCCGCATCAGATCGGCCGGCCCCTGCTTGACCGAACAGACATCCATCACCATCTGCCCCGGCCGCAGATGCGGCGCCAATGCGCAAAGGCAATCGCCCAGCGCCGGCACCGGAACAGCCAGCACCACCAGATCGAAATCGCCCGCCTGCGCGACATCCGCCAAGGACAGGCCCAGCGCGCCCGCATCCGCGCGCGCCACGGAATCGGGGTCGCAGATGGCGACGCACAGATGCGGGCGCAGATGCCGGGCGATCAGCCGGCCAAAAGCGCCGAAACCAAGGATCAGAACACGGGGAAAGACAGGTGACATGGCGATCTCTTTCACGGGGAAAAGGGGCCAGAGGTCGGGATGCCGGGAAATGCCGAACCGCTGGCGGGACAGCGGCGGCATGGGGAAACGCTCCGCTGCTAGGGCAGCGGATAATAGAGCGACGAAAGGGGGGCCGTGCGTTTCATGCCGGCGGGGCTAGCCCGGTTTCCCAGCGCCGTCAAGCGTCGGGATCCCGTGCGCCGCCCCGATCCCGCGATGGCGGCAGGCCCGCCCCCGCCTTATATGCCCGCCAGAATGCGGTGCTGTCGGCATAGCCCAAAAGCCGCGCGATTTCGGCATTGGACAGCCGCGCCTCGCGCAGATGGGTCCGCGCTAGATGCAGCCGGCTGTCGCGCAACATGTCGCGCAACGATGTCCGCAAGCCCGTCAGCCGCCGTTGCAACGTCCGCGTCGACAGGTTCAGCTCGGCCGCGATCAGGTCCAGCGTGACCGGCCTTTGCCCCAGATGCAGCGCGATCAGCCGCCGCACCCGCGCCAAAAGATCGCCATCGGCCTTGGGCCGGCGCAGATCGGCGACATGCCGGGTCAGAATGGCCATCAGCCCCTCATCCTCGGGGCGCTGGACGCGCTCGGCCGCCGCCAGATCAAAGATCAGCCGGTTGGCCGACTGACCGAATTGCGGCCGCACGCCCAGGATGCGGGTCAGAACCGTCGCATGATCGGGTTCGGCATGTTCCAGATGCGCCTCAAGCAGCCGCGCCGCCGGTCCAAAGGCCGCCTGCGCCAGCGCCAGCGTCGCGGCCAGCGAATATTCGCTGTCCTGCCGGCGCGGCCAGAGGTCGGGATCGTCGATCTGATAGCTCCAGACAAGGGCGCCGTCCTCGGGCTGGACCCGGATCGCGGTCTGGTCCTGCCATGAAATCAGGCTCATCGCCAATCGCTCCAGCCCGCGCCGCAGCGTCGACGAGGCATCGAACAACAGCCCCACCGGCCCCAGATCGGCGGGCCGAAAGCTGGTGCCCACGCCGGCGCAAAAGGCCGCATCCCCCGTCACCCCGGGCGTATCCTCAAGAAAGGCCAGATAGCGGCGCAGCGGGATTTCCACATAGCGGTCGCTCAGCTGCGCCCGCGTCAGCGCATGGCGCGACAAGAGCGCGGCGGCGGAAATGCCGCGCCGCTCGATTTCGCGCAGCACCGGAGACAGCGACGAGACGCGAATCATCGGCACCGGCACATCCTGTCGCATTTCGGTCATGCTGGCCGTCCTCCCCCGTGCCGGATGGCGCATTCTATCGAATCAATGGCGCGCTTCGCAATTACGGCTGCGGCACAGCGTCGCATATAATTCGTTTCATATGAAATGAACTTTGGCGCAATGCCGCCCGCTGACAACAGCACCACCGCCAACCGCACGCCGCCAACAGCAGGGAACATCCACATGTCACGCACCCGATCCGGGGATGCCGCGCCCGCCGCAGGACTTGCCCGCAATTCCGTCGGCACCGCCCATATCGTCTTTTTCGTCGTCGCCGCCGCCGCGCCGCTGGCCTCGGTCGTGGGCGCCTCGCCCGCGGCCTTTGCCTTTGGCAATGGCGCCGGGGTGCCGGGGGTCTATCTTCTGGCGGGGCTGCTTTATCTGGTGTTTTCGGTGGGTTTCACCGCGATGAGCCGCGAAACCGGCACCACCGGCGGCTTTTACACCTATATCACCCGCGGGCTGGGCCGTCCGGCCGGGGTCGCGGCGGCCTCGGTCGCGCTTTTGACCTATAAGATGATCCAGCTGGCGGTCTATGCGCTCTTTGGCATCTTCGTGTCGGGGGCCCTGGCGGGGCTTGGGATCGCGATGCCCTGGTGGCTGCCGATTCTGGCGGTGATGGCGGTGATCTGGGCCTGCGGGTCGCGCAATATCGTCTTTTCCGGCCGCCTTCTCGGCCTGTGCATGCTGGCCGAGATCGCCATTCTCTTCGCGCTGGACATCGGCATCCTGTTGCGCGGCGGCGGCCCCGAGGGGATCACCCTGACCTCATTCGCGCCGACGACGGTCTTTGCCCCCGGGCTGGGCGCGGCGCTGGTCTTTGTGGTCGGCTCTTTCATGGGCTTCGAGGCCACCGCCATCTTTGCCGAAGAGGCCGAAAATCCCCGCCGCACCATCCCCCGCGCCACCTATGTCGCGGTGGCGCTGATCGCCGGCTTCTATGCCTTTTCGACCTGGGCGATCACCCAATATTACGGCCCCGCACAGATCCAGACCCAGGCGCAGACCGGGCTTGAGACGCTGTTTTTCACCGCCGCCACCGATGTTCTGGGCGGCTGGTCGGTCACGGCGATGGAGCTTTTGCTGATCGTCAGCCTGTTTGCCTCGGCGCTGTCGTTTCACAACACCATCAACCGCTATTTCTTTGCGCTTGGCCGCGACGGGCTGTTGCCGCGCGGGCTGGGGCTGGTCCATGCGCGCCACGGCTCGCCCCATGTCGCGGGCCGCGCGCAGGCGCTGATCGCGGCCGGGCTTCTGGCGGTGGCGGTGATTGCGGGGATGGATCCCTATGCGGTGGTGTTTTCCTGGACCTCGGCCATCGCAGTCATCGGCATCCTTTCGGTGCAGATGCTGGTTTCGGTCGCGATCATCGCGCATTTCCGCCGGCATGGCGGCGATCTGGGCCTGTGGACGCGGTTGATCGCGCCGGCGCTTGCGCTGGCGGGGCTGGGTGTCGGGCTTGGGCTGGTGATCGCCAACCTGCCGCTGCTGGCCGGATCGGACAGCCCGGTCGTCTGGGGTTTTCCGTGGCTGGTCATGGGCTTTGGCCTGATCGGCGCCGCCTATGCCATCTTTCTGCGTTCCCGCCGTCCCGCGCTTTATGCCGCGCTTGGGACCGCCATCACCGAGGTCTGACCCATGAGCCTGATCGACCCCAAGACCATGCGCCAACTCGACGCGCTGAACTATTACACCGCCACCCGCAAATACGACCTGTCTTTCCCCCGCCTGACCGAGGATCTCGAGGCCGATATCGTGGTCATCGGCGGTGGCTTTTCCGGGATCAACACCGCGCTGGAACTGGCCGAAAAGGGCATCACCAATATCGTGGTGCTTGAGGGGCGGCACCTTGGCTATGGCGGCACCGGCCGCAATGGCGGCCAGGTGATGGCCGGGATCGGCCATGACCTGAACGCGGTCAAGAAACATGTCGGCGAGGCCGGACTGGAAACCCTGTTCAAGATCGCCAATCTGGGTGCCGGCATCATCCGCGACCGCGTGGCGAAATACGCCATCGACGCCGATTTCTGCCGTGGCTACGGCTATCTGGCCTATAACCAGCGGCAATTGGAGACGCTGCGCGGCTGGCGCGACGAGTTCCGTCAGGTCGCGCCCGACGAGGATATCGAACTGCTGGAAGGTCCGGCGCTGCGCCAGATCATCGGCTCGGATGTCTATGCCGGCGGGTTGAAACATATGGGCGGCGGTCATGTCCATTCGCTGAACCTGCTTCTGGGCGAGGCGCAGGCCCTGACCGGGCTGGGCGCGCGCATCTATGAAAACTCGCCCGCCATCGCGGTCGAATACGGCGCCCGCATCACCGTGCGCACCAATGCCGGTTCGGTCCGCGCCCAAAAGCTGCTTTGGGCCTGCGACAGCTTTCTGAACCGGATGGAGCCCGCGATCGCGGCCAAGACGGTGAACACCTATGCCTTTCAGATCGCGACCGAGCCGCTGCCGGATGCGTTGATCGAACGCATCAGCCCGATCCGCGGCGCCTATTCCGACATCCGCCCGGTGATCGATTATTTCCGCGTCACCAATGAAAACCGGCTGCTTTACGGCTCGGCCACGCGGGCGCTGGACCATATCCCGCAGGATCTGGCGGGCTGGAACCGGGACCTGATGCTCAAGACCTTTCCCTATCTCAAGGATGTGCGCATCGACATGGCCTGGGGCGGGCCGATGGCCTGTTCGGCCAATCTGTTCCCGCAGATCGGCACCCTGCCGGATCAGGGAAATGCCTTTTACGTTCAGGGCTATTCCGGCTTTGGCGTCACGCCCAGCCATATCGTCTGCAAGGTGCTTGCCGAGGGCATGAGCGAAGGCTCGGCCCGCTATGACCTGATGGCGCGGATCCCGCATGTCTCGATCATCGGCACCGACCATGCGCGGGGGGCCATCACCTCGGCCGCGAAATGCTGGCACCAGCTTTCCGGCTATTTCAACGGCCGCCGCTGAATTTCACAACAAGGAGAAAACCATGATCACCAAGATCGACACCAAGATCCCCGAACTGGAAAGCTGGGGCAGCATCGCCAATCTGGGCTCGGAGGTGCTGGAGGGCGATGTGCAATGCATGGGCCATATGGTGCATGGCGCGCCCACGGACCCGGTTTCATGCGCGTTTTTCGGCGTGACGCGGGGCAAGTTCCGCATGACCTATCCCTTTGACGAACATGCGACCGTGGTCGAGGGCAGCGTGACCTTGACCGACGAAAGCACCGGCATCGCCCAGACCTATCACGTCGGCGACGGCTGGTTCGTGCGCAAGGGCACCCCGATCCTGTGGGAGGTCACGAGCGACCGTTTCGTCAAGAACTATCTTGCCGTGGCATGATCCGGCCCGCGGCCCGCGCCCCCTTGGGCCGGGCCGCATCCATTCGCAAAGGCCACCCCCATGCGCCAGCCGCAGACGCCCCGCACCGATCACCGGTCAGCCCATGACCGCCGCCAACAGGTCGCTTGCGCGCGACAGGCCCAGCTTCTGATAGGCGCGCTGGCGATAGGTCAGGACGGTGCCGGTGCCAAGGCCCAGCTCTTGTCCGATGTCGCGCGCGGTGCGCCCGATCAGCGTGCGGGCGCAGACCTGTCTTTCGCGCGGGGTCAACACGGCATGGGTTTCGGCCAGCCGGCGCTCGACCTCATCGAGCAGCGGCCTGCCGGCGGCCGGGCGCTGCAACAACCGCGTCAGCCCGGTGATCGCCACCTGCGCCAGCGCGCCCAGCTGCGCCATGTCCGGCGCGGCCCGGCCACGCTGATAAAAGGTGACGACAAGGCAATGCCCCGGTGCCTGCCAGCCGAAACAGATCTTTTCCGAAAAGCGCGGCCGTTCGAAACACAGCTTGCGATAGGGGCCAAGCTCGATCGCATCGGCGGGGATGCGACAAACGAAACCATGGCCCGGCGGCGTGGCCAGCCGCGCCTGTACCGCCGGATCGCTGCGGTGAAAGCGGCGGGCATAGGCCTCGGCCCGCTCGGCCACATCGCCCAGATCGCTGGACGAGGCCAGCGTTTCGGGCGCGCCATCGGCAATGCGATAGGCGAAAAGTTCTTCGATGCCGGCCGCCGAATGCGCGGCCTTGAGCAGATGTTCGGAAAAGCTGGTCAGATCGCGCGCATCCAGCACCGCCGCCGCGCGATCCGGGTCGATCAGCCCCGCAGATACCATTCCGCCCCCCTTGGCCCCGCCCCAGATGGCCATCCCCGATGGCCGCCCCAGATGCCCCCCGCACGGCCGCCTGTCATCAGGTCTAACGACATACAGCATCAATTCGTTTCATTAGAAACGATTCAGAACCCATTCTAGCCGAAAAGCACCGGAGAAAGAACATGAGCAAACCCTTTGCCTCCTCGGCCGATACGAGCCAGAAAACCGATACGCTGGAGGTGCTTGCCGACGGCGTCTATGCGCTGACCGCCGAGGGCGATCCCAATGTCGGTGCCGTCGAGGGCGAGGATTTCGTCGTCGCCATCGAATCGCGGGCGACCCCCGCGGCCTCGCGCGACTGGCTCAGGATCCTGCGCGAACAGACCGACAAGCCGGTCCGCTATCTGATCCTGACCCATTACCACGCCGTGCGCGTGCTGGGCGCAAGCGCCTTTGACGCGGGCGACATCATCATGTCGGACGCCTCACGCGATCTGGTGGCGGAACGCGGCGAACAGGATTGGAAAAGCGAATTCGGCCGCATGCCGCGTCTGGCCAAGAACGCCGAAGAGGTGCCCGGCCTGACCTGGCCCACCATCACCTTCGCCCGCGAATACGATATCGACCTGGGCGGCGATCGCGGCAAGCTTGAGCTGCGCTTTCTGGGGCGCGGGCATACCGGCGGCGATATTGCCGTCTGGCATGACAAGACCCGCACGCTTTATGCGGGTGACCTCGTCGAATCCAAGGCCGCGCTTTACACCGGCGACGCCTATCATTTCGACTGGGCCGGCAAGACGCTGGATAACGTCAAGGCCTACCGTTCCGAAAACCTGATCGGCGGGCGCGGCGCCGTTTCGCGCGGCGTTGCCGAAACCGATGCAGCGGTCGAACAGACGCGCAAGTTCCTGAACGGCATGATCGAACATACCGGCCGCGTCCACCGCGCCGGCGGCGACCTGAAGGCCGCGTTCGAGGCGACGCGCGACGCGCTGGCCCCGGAATTCGGCGCATGGCCGATCTTTGAGCATTGTCTGCCCTTTGACGTGCAGCGGCTCTGGGACGAGTTCGACGGCATCGAACATCCCCGCATCTGGACGGCCGAACGCGACCGCGAGGTCTGGGCCAAATTGCAGGACTGATCCCGCGCAAAAGGGAGGAGGAGAAGATGGCAAACGTTACGGGCATCCCCGTTTACAAAGAGATCGGCGCAAGCCCCGCGCCGCAGGGCGCGCGCGATACGGCGCGCGTGGTGATCGTCGGTGCCGGTCCGGTGGGTCTGGCGATGGCGCTGGATCTGGGCCGGCGCGGGCATGCCGTGACGGTGCTGAACCGGCTGGATTTCGTCGCCCATTGTTCCAAGGCGATCTGCTTTTCCAAACGCTCGCTCGATATTCTGGACCGGCTGGGCGTCGGCGATCCGGCGGTGGACAAGGGCGTCACCTGGAATGTCGGCAAGGTGTTCTGGGGCGCGGGCGACGAGCCGGTCTATCAATTCGACATGCTGCCCCTGAAGGATCAGAAGCGCCCCGGCTTCATCAACATCCAGCAATATTATATCGAGGAATATCTGCTGGATGGCTGTCAGGCGCTGCCCAATATCGACATCCGCTGGGGTCACCGCGTCGATGCGGTGACGCCGCTGTCGCAGGGCGCCGAACTGGCCGTTCAGACCGATCAGGGCGCCTATGTGCTGGCCGCCGAATGGGTGATCGCCTGCGACGGCGCGCGTTCGACCATGCGCGACAGGATGGGGCTGGATTTCGTCGGTCGCATTTTCGAGGATAATTTCCTGATCGCCGATATCCGCATGAAACACGAGATGCCGGCAGAGCGCTGGTTCTGGTTCGATCCGCCCTTCAACCCCGGGCGTTCGGCCCTGATGCACAAACAGCCCGACGATGTCTGGCGGCTGGATTTCCAGCTGGGCTGGGACATCGACCGCGAGGCCGCGACCCGGCCCGAAAATGTCGAACCCTTCATCCGCGCCATGCTGGGTGAAGGCGTCGAATTCAGCCGCGAATGGTATTCGGTCTATACCTTCCAATGCCGCCGGATGGAGCGTTTCGTCCATGGCCGGGTGGTCTTTGCCGGCGATGCGGCGCATCTGGTGTCGCCGTTTGGGGCGCGCGGCTGCAATGGCGGTTTCGCCGATATCGACAATCTGGGCTGGAAGCTGGATCTGGTCCTGCGCGGCCGGGCCGATGACAGCCTCATTGAGACCTATAACCACGAGGCCATCGTCACCGCGGATGAAAACATCCTGAATTCGACCCGTTCGACCGATTTCCTGACCCCGAAATCCACCGCAAGCCAGGCCTTGCGCGACGCGGTTCTGGAACTGGCGCGCGAACATGCCTTTGCCCGGCCCTTTGTCAATTCGGGGCGGCTTTCGACGGCGGTCGGCTATGGCGAAAGCCCGCTTTCGACCCCGGATGCGGATATGTGGCAGGGCGGCGTGCCCCCCGGCCAGCCGGTGCTTGACGCCCCCCATAACGGCGGCTGGCTTCTGGACCATCTGGGCGGGGATTTCGTGCTGCTGAGCCATGGCTGGCAGGGCAAGGCGCCCACCGGTCTGCGCCGGATCGAGGTCGCGGATGCGGCGGCCGCGCGTCTGGGCCTGCCTGCCGGCGCGGCCATGCTGGTGCGCCCAGATCAATATGTCGCCGCCCGCTGGCTGCGGCCCGACACCGCCGGCATTGCCGCCGCCCAACATCGCGCCGAAGGAGGAAAATCATGTCTGCACTGAACCTTGCGCCGAATCTGACCGGCCATGACGATCTTTATGCCGAGCTGGTGCGCATGCATGACGGGCTGAGCGAGGCGGAATCCCTTGGGCTCTGGTCGCGCCTTGCGCTGGTGCTGATGAACCATATCGGCGAGCGCGAGGTGATCGCGCAGGCGATGGCCGTCGCCCGCGCCCGCTGATCCCGGATCAAAGAACAGGTAGGGAGGAAACGCCATGTTCGACCTGACCATCGGCGGCCAACAGGTCGCCACAACCGCCCGTTTCGCGGTGCGAAACCCCGCGACCGGCGCAATCGTCGGCGAGGCGCCGAATGCCTCGGCCGCCGATCTGGACCGCGCCGTCCGGGCCGCCCGCGACGCCCAGCCCGGTTGGGCCGCCCGGCCCGATGGCGAACGCGCGGCGGCCTGCGGCGCCGTCGCCGCCATCCTGACCGAACATGCCGAGGAACTGGCCCGGCTTTTGACCCAGGAACAGGGCAAGCCGCTGAACGGGCTTGGCTCACGCTGGGAACTGGGGGGCGCGGCGGCATGGGCGGGTCACACCGCCAGCCTGTCCCTGCCCCCCGAGATCATTCAGGATGACGAAGCCGGCCGCGTCCAGGGGATCCGCAAGCCCATCGGCGTCATCGGCTCGATCACGCCATGGAATTTCCCGGTGATGATCGCGATCTGGCACATCATGCCGGCGATCCGGGCCGGGAATGCGGTGGTGCTCAAGCCCTCGCCACTGACGCCGCTGGCGACGCTGCGCATGGTGGAGCTGGCCAATGCCGCGCTGCCCGCAGGGGTGCTGAACGTGGTGACCGGCGACGACCGCGACTTCAATATCGGCGCCGCGATGAGCGAACATGCCGGCATCGACAAGATCGTCTTTACCGGATCGACCGCGACCGGCCGGCATGTCATGCGCAGCGCGGCCGGCAATCTCAAGCGGCTGACACTGGAACTGGGGGGCAATGATGCCGGCATCGTGCTGCCCGACGCCGATCCCGCCGCCATTGCCGAGGGCCTGTTCTGGGGCGCGTTCATCAACAATGGCCAGACCTGCGCCGCGCTGAAGCGGCTTTACGTCCATGACGACATCCACGATGCGGTTTGCGAGGCGCTGGTCGCCTTTGCCGGCCGCATCCCGGTCGGCGACGGCATGGACGAGGCCAGCATCCTTGGCCCGGTCCAGAACCGGATGCAATTCGACAAGCTGGCCGCGCTGGTTTCGGACGCCGCCTCGCGCGGGCAGGTCCTGCTGGGCGGGCGTCCGGGGCCGGGCCTGTTCTTTCCGCCGACGATCATCGCCGGGCTGAAAAACGGCGATGCGCTGGTCGATCAGGAACAGTTCGGCCCCGCCCTGCCGGTGATCCGCTATCGCGATCTGGAGGCGGCGATCGCGGCCGCCAATGACAATCCGAACGGGCTGGGCGGATCGGTCTGGTCCACAAATATCGAGGCGGCGCGCAGCGTGGCGCAGCGGCTGGAATGCGGCTCGGCCTGGATCAACAAACATGGCGCGGTTCAGCCCAACGTACCCTTCGGGGGCGTCAAGCAATCCGGCTTTGGCGTACAGTTCGCCGAGGCGGGGCTGCGCGAAAACACCACGCTTCAGGTCATCTTTGGCTGATCCCGCCGGATACCGCACGGTCCGCCGCCCCACCCCGCAATCCATCCGTGATCGCGCGGCGGGGCGGCACGAACCAAATCCGTCACGCCCCCGGCCGCGCAAATCGGATTCCGCGCAGATTCCGCTTGCCTCGCCGCACAGCCACAATTAACTGACGGGCGCCCGGAGGAGTGGCAGAGTGGTTTAATGCACCGGTCTTGAAAACCGACGTGGGGGTAACTCCACCGTGGGTTCGAATCCCACCTCCTCCGCCACTTGCTCTCGCGAAAGCGTTCTCCCGATCCGGCCGCGGCCGGATTTTTGCGTTGTTTTCGAGGGTTATGTGGGAGGGGCTGTTAACCGGTGCCGGTGCCACGAGGGACGAAAGCGGTCTCTCAGGGCCGATATTCTCCGGACCTGTTAACCGCGCGCAGT
>RRZU012078885.1_pt1 | contig 11148 bp, 13 predicted proteins | sample 2165561 | NCBI WGS metagenome assembly RRZU01 (sample SAMN10456909, study PRJNA506462) | wastewater metagenome | isolation source: wastewater sludge | place: USA: Moscow, Idaho | reverse complement strand
TTCGATAGTCCGCTGATAAATTACTCTTTAATTATATTGTTTATATCTACCGGTGTATTTCTCATTTTAGAAATATATAGCAAGCGGCCTTATTTAGACTTAAAGATATTCTCTTTCCGGAATGTCATCATAGCATTGTCCGTGTTTGTTATGCTCATGGTATTGAATTCAAGTTCGATGCTTGTGAGCACATTTGTCGGCATATCGATGAAAATCGATAATTGGCAAAATGCAGTATTAAGCAATTATAGTTTGGTAGGGTATGTGATTGGAGCCATAATTGCTTTTTTTATGGCAAAGTGGAATATGCACTTTAAATACATCTTTAGGATAGGTTTCATATGTATAACAATCGCTGCGGCATACATGTATTTTCAGGTACAAAGTATGGGATTATACGAAAATATGATTTTCCCTGTTACCATTCGTTCAGCAGGTATGCTTATTCTTTATGCTATGGCGGGCATTTGGGGGATGCGCAAATTGAATATGGCGTACCTCACCACCTGGATATTTGTAATGTTGGCCTTCCGTTCGGTTATAGGACCGGTTTTAGGTACATCTTTGTACATAAATGCATTGAATGAAAAGCAGTTGTATTATGTCAGCCGGTTATCACAAAATGTAGATATGCTTAATCCTGAAATTGCAGGGACGTTTACACAAACCCAAATGGGCAGTATGATGCAAGGCAAAAGTGTAGAAGATGCTCAGATAATGGCAACACAATCGGTAAAAGGGCGAATACAGGTTCAAGCCACTTTGGCGGCATTGAAAGAGATATCGGGCTGGACTATTTACGGTGGAGTTGCCTGTATCGTTGTCGTTCTTCTGATACCTTATTCGCATCATAGGTTAAGAAAGAAAAAAGAGGAAGAGGTTTAGCTGATCCGGTATTCCTTAGGTGTCATACCTGTATGTTTCTTGAAATATTTGGCAAAGAAAGACGGATTTGGGAAATTAAGTGTGTCTGAGATTTGTAATATAGTTAAATCCGAATTCTTCAGCTGCGCTTTCGCGTCTAAGATTACCGCTTCATTTATCAGATCCAGAGCAGATTTTCCTCTAACTTCTTTTATTGCAGCACTTAGGTATTTGGCTGATATACATAATTTATCGGCATAGAAGGAGATTATTCTTTCTTCCCTGTAGTTCTTCAAGAGACATTGTATAAATTGATGATATATCGTTTCCTTTCGGTTTCCTATTCCTTTGTCGTCTATGCGTTTACTGTTTTTTTTAAGTTTGATTTCCCATATCCGTAATAGTCCGTAGATGAGAGTTGATATCAGGCCTTGAATGACTTCTGTTGCAGGATTAGATTGCTGTCTTTCGTATATTCTCTGAAATATTTTACAATAATCCAAAAATAAATCCCGGTCTGCTTTCGATTCGATATTTAATACGGGATTATCCATAATAGTAGATAAATGAGGCATTATCGATTGGATCAGGCCTACATTATTCATATATCCCGGTATCATGACCAGATAATATGCATCAAATTCATCACTATAATTATTCATCTGAATGATGCTATTGGGGAAAATGGTAACGATCGATTCTTCAGTAATTGTGTAATTTTCTAAATTAATAGACATATCACATCTTCCTTTAAAGATAATCATAAATAGTCCGGCATTTAATCTGGCAGGGTATTTATATTTCTCTATTTGCTCTTTATTCAGGTTGGAATAAAAAGAAAATTCTTTAGGTAAGACCACAGAACGGATACTCTGAATTTTCATTCTTGAAAAATTGAATTAAGGTCGCAGACCTATTTATTGAGTAGCTTGTGCTCCTCGAATTCGGAGAATAGGCAGAGCCAACAGTTGTTTATCTATCCATGTACGACTATCACTGTTAATTATAGCTTTTAAATATATCATTAAATACTTACTTTTACTTAATGATCAAAGATATATTTTTTCTTTACATAATAATTTACATAATTGATGTAAATTATAATATACAAAATATATTTAGCAAAGGATAGGAATATATAAATCATGCGAATCAATAGTTGAATTATCAATCACGGGAGTGAAGCGTATGTAAACTGTTTGTCGTTTTTTTGTTTGGATAAATCGCTTATTATAAACAAACTAAACGATCTTCAGAAATCAGGAATTTAGTAAAATTCCACTTAATCTGCGACCCGAACAACCCTCCCGCTTTGCTTTCCAAGAACTTAAACACAGGGGAAGCATTGACTGAGCTTATTTATTAGCTATGTTTGAAATGAAAAACACTTAAGCCGTAATGGTGAACTTTAGTTTGAAGACATACAATCATCAAAAGTAATAAAATAGATAAAGCGCATGGGACTAGAAGAGTTATAAACATAACTAATGATATCACCCTCTTTATACGAAGTTTTTGTTAAATTAAATGGAGTATTCAAAGAATGAACCTTCCCATCAATTCCTCTAGCTAGTATTTTATTTTCGGCATCATTTTTCTCAATATAAGAAAAATCATAATTGACTCCATCCTTAAAAATATCATATATTCCCTCTAATTTATCATCTAAAGGTAAGGAGTCTTGGAATAGTATTAGTTTAGAAGACTCAATATCTTTCACCTCACATATTAACTGTGTTGGTGTTTGATTAGGGTGTAGTTGTTCTTCAAATGCTCTAACTGTGGTTCTTACAGAAGTTAAAGGATCTTCTATCAAAAAGACATGATAGCCCTGTGCTGTTTCAATTGTCTTGATTACATTAAAAGTATATTTACCTCCCACCGTATATTTTCGTAAGTCATAAGGTATTTCGAAGAAAAATTTATTTGAGTATTTATTGAAATCTCTCAATCTTAACTCAATAGAATCTCCTATTTGATAGTCTTTAGTATATGAATCAGGAAGAGGGAAATAGTGTGTATTCTTTATTGAGTCAACCACAACCACTGCCTCTAACTCATTTGTATACTCATTCTTGATTAGCTTTCTAATTGTAAAATTATATACCTCTCCAAGTTCCATTCCTGAGTTTTGAATATCATAAACGATATCAAAAAAATACTTGTCAAAGTTTTCATTATAGTCTTTAACTTTTAATCTTATATTACTTCCTTCTTTGATGTTTATGGCTTCATGACCTCTTAACGGTAAGTAATGTGTATTTTCCTGAGGGTCTCTAACTCTTAATCCCTTTATGTATTCATTCTCTGACTCCCATATAATTTCGTCAACTACAAAATCATACTCTTGCGTAATTTGAAGTGTTTCCATGCTTTTACTTTTAATCTAGGTAAAAATAGCTAAAATATACAAAGGAAAAAACTTTGCTTTAAGGATTACAATTTAATTTGCGATTTTTCAACCTCTCCTCCTCCAACCACCTAGCCCTCTTCAATAAAAGTTCCTCATACAACTTCACTCCCTCTTGAATCTGGCGAATCATCTTTTCATCTCTATTATAATGAAAGATATTTTCTAGTTTATAGATACTTACGGAATCAGTCTTATTGAAGGCTTTGATATATCTATACTTTAAATCATTATCTCTCAGTTGTAGATTCTTGTCAACTTGTTTGATATGTAATAACCCTGAAAGGAAAATGATGAAGAACATACCAATTAGAGAGAAAAATGCCCACGAGGATTGGATGTCAATCACTATCCGATGTTGATGTTTCTGGATTTTAGGCTCTAATATTGAATTTTCGAGTTGAGATAACTTCTCCAAAATAAGATTGTTTTTCTTTTCATGGGACACTTCTATTTTAGTTTCCAGTTCTTGTAAGTCAATCGTTGACTGACTACTCGCCTGTTCTTTATTTTGCTCAAGCAACTGTTTGAGAAGTTGTTTTATCTCCTCAAACATGATACTGAGCATTGATATGTTATTTGCACTCATATTTTCTTCTTTTTATAATTTAAATCCACGTCTTTTCTTTTTCTGTCTTTGTTGCTCTTCATAATCCATTCTATTGGCAAATGAAATTTCGTCGAAGTCTTCACCATGTTGCTCAAAAGTGGTTAAGCCTGATAAGTTCTCCAAAGTTGATTCCAAAACATTAGTCTGACTCTGGTATTGTGGAGACGCTTGCTTGATGTTTAGAGCAGAGTTATTCTGTTTTAATTGATAATCTATTTTGGAATAGCTGAACTGCCTATCGACTTTAGACCCATTGTGAGCATATTCATTCTTTATAAATGTTATACCCTGAACTTCATCACTTTGCCCCTTGTACTTGAATTTTATATCAATACCCTGCTTATTCAGCTCATCTTTCAATTGACTCCAATTTTTGCATTTAGGTATAGTATCTTTCAAAACTTGATAAATTTCATACTTGCTTTTATCGGGCTCTTTTAATCTTTTCATTTTCACATGTTCCTTTCCTTTGGCGAAATATAGGCCATGACTCAATGTTAGCTCCTTGCAAATTTTCACATTCCGATAGCGTTCATTTTTGTCAGAGATTGTTTTCCCATCACAATTCGTTCTATTATATGCAATATGAATATGTGGATGTTCTTTGTCAAAATGCCTCGCTACAATAAATTGAGTGTTCTTAATTCCCATCTTTAGCAGATACTCTTTAGCCATTCTAACCATGAAATCATCACTTAATATAGCCTTATCTTCTACCGAAAATGATAGTGAAATGTGTCCCACATTCTTTTTCAAGTTTGGATTAAATCGCCCTTGAATTAAAAAACTTTCAATGATAGCATCCCTACTATTATATCTCACCCCCTCTGCATATAGCAGTTTTGCATCTTTATTTTTATCCAAAATGTAATTGACAACACCCTTAAAGCTATGTCCACTAACTATTTTACCCATCATATTCTATGCGTTTAATGATTTTATCCATCTCACTAGCTAGGCTTAAATTGTCTTTCCAAGCTGTGTTATACCCAGTTGTATGTGCTCGATATGCAAGTTGGTTCAAATTGTTAGCCATACCTATCAACTTGCGAATCCAACCCATTTGTTCTGAATTTATTCTCACTTTCACAGAACTATCCCTGATACATTCTCTTACATACTCACTCACGTTTTTACAAGCTGATTGTTTGACCTTCGCCAATAGTTCATAATAATCTGAGGTGTTTAATTTCAAATTCACTCTATAATCTTTTCGTTCTCCCAACTTTTTGGCTGGACGACCTCCTTTATTTTTCGCCATATTCTCTTACCTTAAATTCATTCATTAGACCAACGGGATTTTCTTTCAGCGACCATCGGAAGTGGAAAGCAAGTGGTTTCGGTATGCCAGAAACACAAACTTGCTACTCCAACTTTCGAAAAAGGGGCAAAAGCATTCAATTGTTATTATTGAATAATCCAATTAGTCAACTTAGCTAACTATACTTTGATTTTGACTTACAGTTTTTTCCAAGCTTCTAAGTCTTCTGAATAGACTTTGAGGTGATGAGTTACAAGATTCTCTAAAAAGCCTGATACACTCATTTTTCGATCACCCAACTTCCGTGCAATTTCATCTACTTGGTCACGCAGATTCTCACTAATGAAAACAGTCTTCCTATTTGTGATTTTAGGTGTTTTCAAGAATGAGTCTTGGTATTCTTCAAATGAAGCCTTACGCTGTTTGGTACTTACTCTTTTGGGTGCAATATCTTCAGTGTTTATATTGAGTATAGTTTTATGTGTTGGTTTACCCAATTCACTTTGTTCACTAATCTTAGTCGGCAAACTCAATTCTCCGAATATTGCCTCCATATCTTCAGCTGAAATTTCTTTTTTCATATACAGTGGTGTTTTGATAAATAAATCGTGAGGGTAGAGTTGGTTAGTATAATGCACTAAATAGTTATACTCAGTACACTTGACCACCTGCACTCACTTTCCTCCACAATAAATTTTTCAAATTCAAATTCCCCTCCCCAAAAAGAAGAGGGGTTTGAAAATGAAAAGTTTATTGCCTTGATTTTTTCTTATTTGAATAAAGAAACTTATCTGAAGCCTCATCTTTCAATTCTTGTCGAGACTTTACGGGATTTTTCATCAACCATTTCTCAAGCTCTTCTCTCTCAAAATAGAGCATCTTCCCTTGTGGTTTGTAGTGTGGAATTAATGCTTTTGAGGTCAATTGGTATAAGTAGCTTTTTGATAGGTTAAGAAACTTACTTGCCTCTTCAAAAGAGAGGACTTTCTTTGTAATGTAGAGCTGGTTTTCTAATTCGGCAACCCTCAATTCTAATTTTTCAATCATAATATATAACAGATTTCAAAAATGATAACATAGGGCTGTACACACCCTTATCACGTCGACAGGGGCAAACGTAGGTATAGAAAATGTGGATTTTATTTGAGATTGATTGAGGTCTCAATGCATTCTCAATGTTCTTTCAATAGTTTGAGGTACTTGTCTATGGTATTAGAATCTTTGGGAGGATTCTCTTTTACATCATAAAGTGTTGATGAGTAATTGTTTTGAGTAAGAACTATTCCTCCAAAGGATAGAAATAGATTATTATTGGCACATATTGCTTGCCACTCACTATCAATGTAATTCTTGTAAGATAGTTCCGATAGGAGATAAATCAGAAGTTTATTTTTGTTTCTTCCTATTCTTATTGATTCAACTACCTTACATGAAAATATAGAATTGATGAGCTCTTCACTTATATCAGACTCTAATATTCTCAATTCATTTATACATTGTGTTAGTAATACTATTTGTTCATTGTTAAGGCTGGAGCTCAAACTGTTATACTCTAATTTATTATCACTTTCGTTGCTAATAGGAACTATTTTAGAGTATTGATTTAGAAGATATATAAACGAGTTATTTATGAGTTGAACTTTCTGTTCAGAGTATATCAGCAATCCATCTAAAAGACGTTTCTGAAATTCAGAATATTTTTCATTTAAGAAGTTAGTAGCTTCTTCATCAGTGTAATTGTTCTCTTCAATAGTAAACTCCAAATACTCTTTTGAGTATTCATTGTCTGTTGTGATGTTGTAGAGAAATTGCAAAGGTGAAATGATGTATAATAGTGGCAGAATGAGTATATATCCCATGAAAAGAAAAACACTTTTGATGCTCTTCTCTTCCTTCAAAGCAGTATATAGATTCCCAAACTTAGCATTGATAAGTTTGAGAATTGCTTGATATCTTCTCTTTTGATAGGTATATTGATTCATGCTTAAGTTACTAGTTGTTTTGATTAATCAAGTTTACTATCACTTTCACCATCACATCTTTTTCTTCCGACCTACTTTCAGCAATCATCAAGGTTAGAGCTACTAAGGTATTATTTTCAATCAATCGGCTACCATCTTCTTTGTATAGTATTCCATTGTTCTCAAGAAACCAAAGAAATAGGAATGCGGCTATTCGTTTATTTCCATCACTAAAAGAGTGATTCTTCACAACCAGATACAGCAACATCGAGGCTTTCTCCTCCACACTTGGATATAACTCATCTCCTCCAAAAGTCTGATAAATAGTGCTGATAGAACTTTTAAAAGATTGGTCTTTCTCATTCCCAAAGAGTGTTCCACTATCAAACTTTACTCTCAATGTATTGATGGCAGACATAGCAGTATCATAATCAGCATGAAATATCTCTTCATGTGTTATACTATCTATCTCTAATTGCTGAAAATCATATTTGTCAAGAGTATCCAAAGCATAGGTATAGTCTTTGATTACATGCAATATATCTCTAGCTTGGTCGCTTTCTACTATTTGTCGCGAGGCTATGCCTGTCAGAACTTTAATAGAATCTAATGCCTCTTGTAGTTGATTGACTTTCGCTTGTTGATTGACAACAAACCCCCTTAATAAATACTCTTTTAACACACTATTAGCCCAAATACGAAATTGAGTTCCTTGTTTCGACTTTACTCGATAGCCAACTGAAATAATAACATCAAGATTGTAGATCTTAACAGGTTTATCTGAATTTGCAATGTGCAAAAAATGCACATTGCTTTTTTCATCAAGTTCCTCTTCTCTAAATATATTATTGATATGTTTAGTTATCACAGATCTATCTCTGCCAAATAGTTCTACCATTTGGGCTTGAGTCAGCCAAACTGTTTCATTTTCAAATTGTACATCTAGTTGGGTCTTACCATCAGATGTTTGATATAATATGATTTCGCCTTTACTTTCCATATTGGTTTTATTCCTTTTGAGTTATCGCAAATTTTGAGACAACTCTTTTTCAGTATGTTCCAAAATGGAACATATGCTCTGCTAGTTTAGGATGGTGTTATTGCTTTAAAGATTGATTGTATTTAACTAAACAATTGATATAATCACTATCAAACTTAAGTAACATTAGAGATTGAATCCTATGTAATGTATAATCATCATCCCAAAGACCTTTAGATGATAGATCTTTGAAACGAATGTATTGTTTTAAAATTTTCATAGTATAACCAACATAACATACTGTTTCATCTTTCGGCTCAATTTGAAATACTGTTTTAGTTTCAAGTAACCAATTCATAAGTTCATTTGTCGTGAGAGGTATATTAAAAGTATCTACAACAAATCTATTATTAGCTTTCAAGACTTCCTCCCAAAACTCTTCTCGTTCACCTCTTTCAATGGAAGTGATATGTTTTCGAGAGAATAATACATAGCCATCTAGCTGATAATCAAAAAGCCATTTCCCCAATATCCAATCTATTCCTACTTCTAAAACCAGAGCTTGTTCTTTTTCAGCTCTATGCTTAATTTTAAAAGAGCATAATTTTCCTTTTTCTACTTCCATGATATTGTGTTTTTAGCGAGTTGTTGCATATTTTGCCACCACTCAATATATTTTAGTATGTTCTAAACTATCTTAGGTTATAGTTTTTGTACAACTCATTTGTCACTACTTCTAAATATGTAAAAGCAATACTATCTTTTCCAAATTCTAAATGAGATCCATCTTTCCAAAACGTAGCATAGTCAAACTCATAGTTGTTTAAGTCGTCAGAATTGCTAAAGTAGATGGTATCAGATTGAACTATATATTTTCCTTTTGCATGATATCTTCCATAATTGTATTCATATTTATTATTTCCATAAAGCGTTAACCATCCAATGTTTCCAGCGACTCCATCCATATAAGCTGTTAGCAATATTCCGTCATATACCATACTCTTTGGCATTAATCCTCTTGGAAACGTAAATGAAAGTGTGAGGACACCAACCATTAATGCGATAATTAAATTACATTTCCAATCCTTTAATTTAGCTTTTATTGATTGTGCAGTATTGAAGATTATGAGGGTTATAGTTGCAAGAAGTGTGATTATATAAACGACAAAGAGTATTTCTTCCCAACCTTGAGGAAGTGAGTCCAACCAATACATTGAAGTGTTGGCATACAATAAAACAAGTATTGCAAGTATGATTTCAATGATATATTGTTTCATAGACTCTCACTTTTCAACTATCGTATATTTTGCAACAGTTGTATTTTATAAATCTAGTTCTAACTCAGGCAATGAATTTACAGCTTTTTCTTTCAAAGAATCTACAGCACGAGTATATTTTTCAGTATGTTGTAAACCACTATGTCCCAAAAGAGAAGCAACTGTCTTGATATCTGTTTGGTATTCTCCCAATAGATTGACAGCAAATGAGTGCCTTGCACAATGCCAAGTAATATGTTTATCAATACCTGCACGTTGCACCCAAGTTCGCAAGGCTTTTAAACATCCTGTATGACTAGGCAAATCAAATATTTTCACATCCTTCTTTTTCGGTTTGTCGCCAATAAGTGCCAAAAGGGTATTGCTCAATGGAATGATAACAATTGAACTGCTTGAATTGCCTTTAGTTTTCGATTGCTCAAATTTTATTCGTTTAGCAGAATAGTCCACATTAGTGTATGTGAGATCTTTCACATCACAGAATCTCAGCCCAGCATACAAGCAAAATAAAAATGCTCTCCTTATTTCCTCGTTTTGATATGGGGTTTTAGCAAGCATTTGAATTTCTTCGATGGTGAGAATATCTTTAGTTAATGATTTAGTGTCTGCCCTACAGACCACACCATCACATGGATTTCTAAGAAACACTTCTTCATCAGTTGCATGTTTCACTACTTTCTTGAATCTTTGAAAATAAGACTTTGCTCCTTCTCCCACAGATTTACTTTGTAGATACTCAACAAATGATTTCATCATCTGCTTATCCATTTGTTCAGGTTTGATACTTTTAGAGAGTGTAGGATAAGACTCAACTAAGAAGTCCTTGAAACGTTGTAAACAAGCTTCAAGCATGCGCAAATCTTTCTTTGTATAGTTCTCAATATAATTTTCAAAGTATTTCAAAAAGTTGACTCTTTTCTTTACTGGACTTATCAATCCAAAAGCAGAATGGTTCAACTCGCTTTCACGCATAGTTCTTACCTCTTCGGCTAAACGAAGAGTCTCTTTGTTCTGTTCACGCTCAATTGTATTCCTTGGCTTATTAACAATATACAGCTTTAGATATTCTTTCACTCGCACACCTTCTCTATAAATATCGAGATATAAAGAGAGATTTCCATTTGCTAATGGCTTTTCTCTTAAGGTTACATTGTTCTTTTTCGTCCCTTTTCTCATGATTTTAGCAGTATTTGTGTTTGTTTATTCTTTGCTTGATGATTTTATATCAATACTTTCAAAGATATAAAAAGAATTGAAACGAGGGACAAATAGGGGACAAAAATTGATAAAATAAGCGAAAATATCAGCAATTTAACATCTTGGCTATTTGATCAATTAATTGATATCTAGATGTTTGATTGTTTTTAGTTGCTCATATTTTAGGGGTTTCATCTCGGCTTTGGGTACGTGTACAAGGAGAAATGGAGCTGATTCTTAAGGGAATACAGCTCTTTTTCATTTTTTGTAACAAGAGTGTTAAAATGGGAACAATAAATGGTGTAGAAAAAGCTCTTGATCTTTTCTATTATGAATCGTGGTGAAAGTTATATCATCCCAAATCGAAGATGCTTTATTTTAGTTTGAATGCTACAAGTGAATGCAATGAACTGCGATTATGTTTTCTTTTTTTGTATTAAAAAAAAAGAAGTTCGCGAAATCACTTCGCAAACTTCCCAACCTTAACACAAACTTTACAAAACTACACAAATAGATAATTGTGGAGAGTTCTAGATAAACTAGGAACCCTGTCTTTAATTATCCGATACAAATATAGAACAGATAGTCT
>RRZU012365506.1_pt1 | contig 11149 bp, 5 predicted proteins | sample 2165561 | NCBI WGS metagenome assembly RRZU01 (sample SAMN10456909, study PRJNA506462) | wastewater metagenome | isolation source: wastewater sludge | place: USA: Moscow, Idaho | reverse complement strand
GTTTTTCGATAAAAAAATTTGAAATGGTACTGATTAACGTACCAACAACCCCTCCAGAAACTGTAATAACAGCGACAAAGACAGCACTATCTTTCAACAAAGGTTGCACTAAGCTATCCCTCCTTGGTCAGTTTCCAACTCAGCTAAAATATCATCTTCAATTTTATATCTCAACTCTCTGAGCGCATCTTCATCTGCGCGCATAACTGTACGATATTTAGCATATAGCTCAGCATCATTCAGCGTTTCATACACAGTTGATACTGCATTATTATTAGTATTGATAGTAGTTGTTTTGACTAACTTTTCTACTTTATCTTCCGTTACCCAAAATTCTGCTGTAGTTTGGCGAGTTTTGTTGATTTTTAACATAATGTGTTCTCCTTTTTTTAAATTAAGAAAATATCAGCTTGGATATGAGTCGTTTGTGATGTAACTAATTGTGCCAGTATATACATGTTGTCCACCAGTTCCATTTGTAAGCCTGATTTTCCCATCAGTTGCAAAATGCAATACAGATGGTACTTTTGTATATAACCCTGCATTTGGGACAATAACCATGTGAACCTCTGCGGTTGGTCTATATCCACTCGGGATAGTTTCTACCATCTCACGATATTCAAATACTTCAATGTTTGTAATGCGTCGATTGAGTGTGACTGTCACTAGATTGTCTTTCCTTGTTAGTGTAGCATTCAGCCCATATGGCATACCTTGTGTAACGGTATTGAGAGGTTTTTCTTGTAGCATAGGGTGGTCAGTTGTTGCATACTCTATCCAAGGAGTCCAAGTGCCGTTGTTACGAGTACGAGTAAACATACGTCCTGCATTTTTTTGGATTGCGTTTTGCGATAGATAATTGTCTGATTCCGAGTACACCGCTACATAAAATTCATTTGCTCCACTTCTGATAATAGGTCCATTTATAGGTGAGTTGCATGAAAAAAACTCATTGATGGTTTTGGTATTTAAATCAACTGTCCCAGATGCGTTGTATGTTGAGCGACCCTCATTGCTTGTCAACCGATGTTGCTGTATCAGCTTCCCTCCAGCATAAATATCACCAGCCACATCCAACGAACCAGCTTTCCCTCGTTCCACAACCTTGCCGATACCAACCCTACCATCTTTATCGTAGCTCATGACAACACTCTCTGTTGCTACTGTCGTTGAAAATTCAACACTTGTAAATTTATCAGACAACGTGCCTATAATGGTGAACGACTTATTAGCAGGATAATTACCTGCCATATTTGCTGGAGAATTAGTCAAAGCGCTTTGTGTTGTCCAACTTCCAGATGCCGAACCGTTATCAGCAGTAAAACTTGTACTGCCTAATGGTGCAACCTTAAAAGATAAGGTCATAATGTTCTTTTGGCTACCAGATAGCGTGATAGGTGCTATTTTAGCGTTCCTAATAATCTGAATGATACTTGGTGTTTCTCTCGTTCGCTGTGCCGTAAAGCTCAAAATAGGGACAAAATATTCTATGACGTTGATAGTGACATCTTTGGTATCAGACCATCTGCCACGACTGTCAACCACACTTGCTCTGATAGTTGCGGAACCGTTAAAGTTCATGATGCCGAGATTGCCACCGTTTGAGTTCGTAACTTGATTTCTGTTCACAATTTCAGCTCTATAGCCAGTTATGCTTGAACCGTAACTGCCAGACTGTCCATTAAAAGTCACTTTGATATTAGAGATAATCTGTAGAAAATTATTGCCACTCAACAAGCTGCCTGCTGCTGTGTTGGTATCTGTTAAAGTAACACTAGAAAATGTAGGTTTTGCGCTATCTGGTACGCTTGCGGTAAATGTTGTTGATTGTGTGCCTGTTTTGGTTGAGCCTGAGTAAGTATCAACGTAGATTGTTCCTATACCACTTGTTGAGCTTGGAATATCATTGGAAAAATCGAGTGGGATAGTCCAAGTTGTAGACGTATCTACATTACTTGCAATTGTTCCCGACTTATTCCCCCAAGCATATCTCACAGTATGCTTAAAACTGGAGCTTTGACGGTTGATATTGATAGTAAGGGAGTTGCCAATAATTCCAGAACCAACAGACACAGAACTTGAACGTGGGATAGTTGGAAGAGTAATATTTCCTGATACTGTAATAACTCCGTGCAAACCGTTGTTAGGATTGAACGTTGCTGAAAACCCAAAGCTCTTAGTACCGTCTGCATTATGTCCAACAGTCGTAGAGCCACTAGCCATCTGAAATTCTTCACCAGACGTGTGCCATCTCGGGTTTGATGTATGCACTCTACCGCCATTTAAATCGAGACTAAGTGTACTATCTCCTTGCTCGTTGTATGTGTAGTATGCGCCTGTACGACTTACCGTCATTCGCCAATTGACGACAGTACTATTATTTGCGTAATTTGGTGCGCTTGGTTCAATATATACATTTAAATACAAAGAACCACTCGCATTACTAAATTTTGCCATTATTCCTCCTTATCCGACATATCTAATTACATTCATATCAGCGTTTAATTCATACTGTTCCGTCCTAAACCTGCCGATTTGTAATGATTTTGTGAATATACCATTGTCAATGTGGATAACCCCTTGACTGATGTACATGACTTCTTCACCAGCCGAAAACATGGAAATTCTTTCGCTTGATACTTTAATGGTTGAGCTTGCATCATTCTTACCGATAATCAAGCCTTCATTTGAGCTTGACATGTAAGTATCAATAAATGTTTTTAACTCTTTTAAACCGCCAAACTGAGTTGTTAGTAGCTCAATTCTCCTACTTGCTTCAATTAAATCTTGTTCTGACTGTGCGCTATCTTTTTCGTTTTTGGCAACAAACGCATAATATGCTTTTTCTAACTCGCTAAATGCTTGCATAGTTGCCTTGGCTTGCATCTCGGATTCTAATATTTGGTTTTTCTCGTTTAGTGCGTTGAGTTGTTCCTGAGTTAGCTCTTGGTCAGCTTTAGTATCAATTTGAGATTGACGATCATTTTCGGATAGAGTATGAGCGGTAGGAATTGTCCCTGTTTCCAGTTTCGGTTGGTAAAATTCGATATATGTTCCAGTGTTCCGAAAATCAAGCGCTGTATGGAGGTCAAACAAATAAAATGGACGTAATTTAATGTCTGGACTATTCCATGTTGTAGTACACCATACAAGGTACTCGTTATCAGCAATTTTTCTAATCTCTGCCTTACGATTCCTATGATAATTTACACTACTATTCGCAACTTCGGGTCCAAACCAAGAGTAAGATAAGTTCCCTTGTCCGAGAAATGTTGCATCTGTTGCAACTCTGATAGCCTGTGTATAGGTCTGATTTCTTTTAATTACAATGTTTTGAGTTTCAAATACTCCTCCTTGAGGAAGTATTTCAACACTCTTTGCACGCTCAATCCCTGTACCAAAAGTTAATCTCGTCCTTTTAGTATTTGGATCCCAAGTAGTATTAGTGATGCCATAGCCCATAACAAATGGCTCACCTGTTTTATCAACAAGGTTTTCTCCTCCGACCTCAATCTTAGCCCAACGATCAGCCCAAGTATACTTAGTCTTATCCGTGCTATCGGCTTGCGTATAGTCCGAGTAGTGTCCCATATACCGTTGACCATTGTCAGATAATGTCAAGCCCGTACCGTCTGCGTTGTCTGAATAAGCCCAGTGAATGTAAGGTGTCCGCCCGTCTGCTCCCTTTGGACCGGGTACACCTTGCGCACCATCAGTACCTTTCCACTTCGTCCAACGGTAACTAGTGGGATTGTCACTATCTGTAGCAACAAAGTCTTGATACATACCGATATATGCTTTAGTTTGGTCAGTTTGACTAAATCCACCACCAGTTGCATTATCTGCGTAAGCAATGTGGGTATACTGCGTACGACCGTCTGCACCTTTGACACCGGGAATACCTTGGTCTCCCTTTTCCCCTTTAATCAATGTCCAGTTGTATTTTGTTGGGTCTTGGCTATCGGCTGGCTCAAAATCAGTATAAATACCGATGTAGAGTTTGTTAACAGAACTATCTAAAGAAAAACCAGATGTGCCTGTTGAATTGTTAGCCCATGCCGTATGCACATAAGGTGTCCGCCCGTCTTTACCTGGTGGTCCTGGTGTTCCCATAGTCCCATCCAAGACATTGACAAAAGAAATCTCATCAACTGCCACCTCATCGTTACCAATATAGGCTGCGATAGTCAAAGTAGCCGTATCTGTCACATTTGCTCCGCGAACAGTGTAAGTCATGCCCGTTGTCACATTGCCATCTAACGACCAACGCCAAGTGACACCAGAAGTTACTGGCTTGCCTCCCTTGTATAATGATGGTGTAATAATACTCTGACCAATTTGGTTTTTAAAGATAACCCCGTTGTCTGTTGATAACTTAATTAAGTAAGGTTTGGATGCCTCAAATAAGCGCTCAAAGGCGGTCTGAATACCGTCAGACAAGTTGTTTTCAAGAGCTTTAAAATTGGCAAAGGTTGTCTTATTGCTGTTAGGATTGGTAAAGCTGATTTTTTGGTCTGACACCCTTGCCTTAACAAGTAGGATAGGACTAAAACCATCATCATAAATCTTAACTGTATCTCCCACATCAACATCAATAAATCCATCAACGTCATAGGTAATAGCTGGATAAGCGTTCTTTTTCAAGTTAGCAATCCCTGCAGCTCTAATGACCGTCGGGTTATCGCTATCAACTTCTAAATCTTTTCTTATCCATTGATCGGCTTGTGTACCAGATGTAAAAGTTGATGGATACATTTGAGCTGCTAAAGGAGCATATAGCCCATCGCCTGATTGATAAAACTCACGGACTCCGTCCGCATTGTTTTCTGACCACGCCGATAAGTTACCAATAGAAATGATTGTTTCATTCTCTCCATTGGTTTTCTTCCCGTAAGGTCTAACCATTGTGTAAATACCTGTCTTGTCAATCTTGCGGGTGATAGATTTGAGGTTTTTTCCATAGGTTAGCTGAATATCGTTTCTAACACGCCCTACACCTTGATGTTTATCGTCGTTTTCATGATACACATTTACCTTAAAAGATTTGATAGAGCTGTCAGCGTTTAACTGTGTATCAAAATCAATCTCTGCATCAAACTTTTTAGCAAGGCTCAATAGGCGGGCAAGTTTAGTATCTCGTCCCTCCCATTCAAGCGTGCGTTTTTGGTCTGAAACTTCATTGATACCAACGGAAAGATGGGTAAAGTTTAACAATTCCATTGCATTACAATACTCAACAAAAGACATGGCTTTAGTAGCTTTGTACGGATTGGCATACTCATTAATAAGTTCTAAGTTAAGATTTTCACAGTAGCAAGTAATGGTTTGCTCATTTTCCTCAACCGTCATCACATTAAATACATAGCTTTTGCCGTGATATCTAAACGAAACAAAAGCACGCTCATTCAGCAAGTTATATGTTTTATTTATAGCTGTATCAGACTTTATAGCTTTCTTGTATACTGTAAATTCAAAAGTTGATGACCCTGTTTCTAGGCTGCGTGTCCAAATATCATCATAGTAGTTTAAAGTTTCTTGTTTATCGTTATCAATAAATGCTACTTTCTTTAGATTTGCATCATGAATTGTTAATAACATTACAACCACCTTTCTTCAAATTCCACTTTCACAGTCGGTTTATTTTTTACCCAACTTGAGCAATAAATTTCCAACTGTGACTCCCCCTTTGGTATAGACAATCTCCAACTAGACCCATCGACTAAATCAGAAGATTTAGATAAGCCATCAACAGTCACACTATCGTTCTCACAATTAACAACGACATTAGACCCTATCATATAGCGATTAGGAATATCCTTTATTCCCTGTACAAAATCTTTACGATAAACGATACTATCAATATAAGCGTGATGGATGGCTGGTTTTCCACCTACTACACCTATTGAAACATGTATCTTAGCGGACTTTTTACCTTTTATTTCTGGTATGGTAAAAACTGGATAACTACCCCACCAATAAACCTGCACTTGGTCATCATTTCGTTTTATATCTGACCACCCTCGTTCGGCATTAAACGGGTTATCACTATCACGATGAGTAGCATTAAAAGTCCAACGTTTTAATATATTAAATCCACCCTTACCATCTGATGCTAAAAAGTTATACTCGCTTTCTATACCGATAGAACGTTTATATGTCTCAACTCCATAAAGAAATTGCCCGTTTTCGTCAGATACCATAACTTTAATAAAACCGTATTGATTGACGGCACCAGCCCAAAATATCTGTCTCCACCAGATATATTCATTTAGTGCCCCAGTTTGACCAGCGCTATCCAATGGTATATCCCAACTAATCGAACCAGCATGGTTAGGTCCGACACCAGCTCCACGATTACCCAAAGCTAAATGCGGGCGACCAAATTCATCTTTTACGTACAAATTCGTATCAAACGATTGGGAGTTGTCATTTAAAATAGCCACATTTTTCTTCCCATCAGCAAAACCCTTGATAATTCCATTATTGGAAACATAATCAAATAATATTTCTGACTGTTGGTAAGTCTGGCTATCCTCCTCCTCGATATTACCTAGCTCAATTGCACCAGTACTATTAACAATGCCTATATAACCATTTTCCGCATTATGCTTAACAGTAATGATTGGATTTGCTGGTACATTTCCATCATTTCGTAAGTTAAACACCATCTTTTCGCCTGTTACAGTTGGATTTTCAAACTTACGATAAGTTGAGCTATGGGCAACACCATCTGGTATGAGTAGCTTAAATTCTGACCGCTGAAACCAACGTGTTATGTTATCTGGTGTAATATCATCCACAGGTATTCCCATATAATATTTATCTGGCTCATCCCCATAAACAATTTTTACTGGCTCTATCACATCAAGAACACCAGCTAACTCATGCTTTAATTGCTCTAAAATCATTACATCGATATTTTTCATGTCAAATTTTATGATGTGTTCTTTAGCTCCACGTTTAACTTGCTGAATATTCACCCCCAATAAAGGAGCGTCATCAGTCGTTACGCTCCTTTTGTTTCCAATTGGGCGGAGAATCTTTGTAATTCGCAAGTAGCGTGACAAATCAACACCGTTGAATGTCATCATTGCTGTCATGTGATTATTCCTTTCATTCTGTTCTCTCTGCGTAGTTGCTCAGCTTGATAACTACTAAACTTATCCCCTGTTTTTGCAACTAAGGTGCCGTCATCAAGTCTCATTTCTGCTGGTCGTTCTACAGCTTTTTCTGCAACATCTAGAGCTTTCTCAATAAGGTTATTTGATTTCTCTTTAGCTACCTCAACAGTTGCTTTTACAGCGTTCTCAAGGTCAGATTTAACTTGGATAACCTTAGATAATTTAGTTTTACCTACACCTATCACATCTTCCGCTTTAAAGTTAAAAGCATTGATATGCTCATACATGCCATCCATAGCTTTATCAACATACTTTGTGTTTTTCTCGACACCGACAGCAACACCCATAGGCAAGAAGCGACCAATTGCATTTTGGAAAAGTCTGGATGGTGAGTGGATTTGTGCTTTAGCCTTTGCTGCTCTTTCTGCCTGCGCTATCAAAGCATTAGCTGCGGCTGTTACAGCCCCTAATGCAGAGTACATACCTTGAGCCAATCCTTGCCCAATCATTGCACCAATACCACGCATAGAGCCTACACCAGACATACCAACAGACCTTACAGCGCTCATTAGAGCTTGCATAGCTCCTTGAGATTGTCCAATACCTCCCCTAATACCTTGAGCTAGATTTTGGGCTGTCTGTTGCCCAATTTGGCGGCCTTGTGACCTCATTTGATTACCAACAGATGTGATAACGGACAGAATGGCTTGCATAGATGACTGCACTTGTCCACGCATGGAATTAAAGGCTGAAATGACAGCCTGTGTACTGCTTGCCATCTTAGTAACTTGTATAGAAGCGTTGCTAGCACTTGATGATACTTGTGTAAATCCTGCTGATACAACCACTAGAGCTGTGCCAAGCATTGTGATGCGACCACCAAGTCCAGATAATGCACCACCAACTACAATTGCTTGTGCGCTAAATGAGGCAAAACCAACACTTGCCATCATCAAAGCTGGTGTAATTGTCATGATTTGGCTCTTAAACATTGCAATAGGGGCATTGATAGCTGATAGACCTGCTACACCAGAAACCGCTTGAGCCGTAAAGCTCGCAAACCCTGCTGATGCCGTGGTAAGCATAGCTGGCAAGGTGGTTACTGATGTTGATAGTGTGGTAATTCTAGTAGCAAAAGTTGTAAGCCCTGTAACTGCTGTGGTAGCTGATAAAGATACCATTTGCATCCCTTTACCTAATGCTGTCATACCATTACCAGCACTTGTTAGACCAGAGCCAGATGCTGCAATGGCGGCAACGCCAGTAGCAACTGCTGTAAGGGATGCACCCATATCAAAGAGATTGAGCTTAGTAATCTTGCTCACACCAGTAGCAAGCTGATTAAAGCCATTGCCAGCGTTTAGAGCTGCCTTACCTACGCTCTCAATAACCCCAGAAATTGAGTTTAAGATTGCAACCAATCCGCCACTTATCGCATTGATTACTTTAGTAATTGCATTAGCGAATGCTGTTACACCCGGTTTGCACACATTTAGCGCCAAGCCAAAAGCAGCAACGCCAGCGGCTGCAACAAGCATACCTGCACCAAAGACAGTTGCCCCGGCTCCTGCCACCAACAAGCCAGCACCCAATACCAATGCACCTGCACCTGCAACAAGAGCGCCAGCTCCCATAACCAGTAAACCAGCACCTAAAGCAGCAATGCCAATAGCAGCACTAGCCCCATGAGTAGCAATAGTTGGTAAGTGACCTGCCAACATAGACAGCCCTGCGGATGCCACATAGACACCAACACCAATAAGGGCAATGGCTGCCCCAAAAGCAACAATACCAATTGCGCCAGCAGATAATGCTGGACCAAGTAGTGCAAAGATACCTGCCAAAGCAGCTATACCAACACCTAAACCAACCAAGGCAAGTTGGGCACTTGTTCCTGCGCTACCAAGTTGTATTGCTGCTTGCACCAAGATATAGATACCACCAGCAACTAAAGCGACCCCAGCACCAACCATGAGCATTGCGGCACCCATTGAAAGCCATTGGGCTGGGCTTGCCATTGCTGCCGCTTGCCCAAATCCTTGTGCAACGGTTGATAAGGCTGTTGCCAATCCATTTAATACAGTCGATATACCAGTTGCTACTGATTCAATTAATGTCCCCATGCCTTGGAATAATTGACTTAAAAGACCTGTACCACTGCCTGCCTTGTCTGTCCCTGCTTTACCTTTGTTGCCAAATATGGAAAATTTGTCTCCTAATTTACCAAGAATTGAACCAATAGGACTTTTACCTGTGATAGCCGAAAATAGCTTAAACCCACCAATTACAGATGCAAAGGTAGCAATCCATGATTGCAATTGTCCCGGTTTCATCTTTGCGATAAATCCAGAGATGGCACTAGCAGCCTCTGAAAGTTTGGCAACGATATTACCAAGAGTAGTACCGAAATCTGTCCAGTCTCCCTTACCACCACCTAAAGCAGCAAAGAGATTACCAAGAGCAGCCCCAATATCTTTCAAAGCCTGTCCAGCCGCTGATAAAGCCCCTGTGTCTTTGAATTTATCGAAAAACTGACCTACTTTAGTAAGACCCTCATCAATTATGGCTGCAACCTCATCAAAGTTGATTTTCCCAGCCATTTCACTAAAGGCGTTAATCATTTCAGTAACTTTTGGCTTGATTTTGTCCATGACTGTAAGCAAACCAGAGCTTATTGTTGCCCTCAAGTTGCCAACAGCACCCTCAACAGTTGCGGTACTTGTTGCTGCCTCTTTTTGGCTCTCTCCAAGTGAAATGATAGCGGCATTAAATTCATCTGCTGTAATCTCGCCTTTTTCCATAGCCTCACGGAAATTACCAGTATAAGCCCCTGCATCAAGCATGGCTTTTTGTAACTTACCACTTGCACCCGGTATGGCATTTGCTAGCTGATTCCAGTTTTCAGTAGTGAGCTTTCCAGCCCCTGCTGTTTGAGTCATAACCATACCAACAGTTTTGAAAGTATTGGCATTACCACCAGCAACGGCATTAAGGTTACCTGCACTTTCTGTAAGCTGCTTAAAGTTAGTAATACCATTGGCTGCTAGCTGGGCGGTTGTATTAGCGATGTCCTCGATGTCATAGACAGTTTCATCTGCATACTTCTTCACATCTGCCCGTGCTTGCTTGATGGTTGCCCCATCATATCCACCAAAGCCCATTGTTTGCTCAAATTTATACAAGGTATCACTAGCACTTACAGCCTCGCCCATCAAGGATGTAATACCAGACTTTGCCGTACTAATAGCACCCATGAAAGCACCACTAATAAGGTTTGCACCTAGTACAGATTTGAATATTGAGCCTACTTTTGAGCCTGTACCACCTAGACCTTGCAAAAGGCTTTTGAGGGTTTTAACCTCTTCTTGTGCCTGTTTACCGTCAAGGTCAACATTGATGGTTACTTTTCCATCTGCCATGTTCTACCTCCTTTCATTGTTAGATTTAGGTAGTGCATAAAGATCTTGAGCCTCACGCATCTTTTGTTTTTCTTTTGTACTTTCCCCTTTTGATGGTTTCCATGCTCTGATTTTCATTACCTCAACTAACTTTGTGCCATCTGGCAATCCAGCTAGTAGGGCATTGAATTTTTGCCAATGTAACTTGCCCTGTTCCTCAATCAAATCAATGTGATAGGCTTGCATAAACGATGAAAAAATGTACTCACCATCATATTTGATTATGTAAAGGGGCTTTTCATCGCTATCTAGGTCATCTTTGGGCTTTTTAGGTAAAAGGTTGCCCTCAATGTCATATCTATCAACCTCATCAATAGCCCTAGTAACCTGTATGTGCTTGTTAAAGACATCCTCATAGATTGCCATAGCCTCCATTGTGTCCATATCCTTAAAACTTGTATCATCGGTTAATTTGGCTAGTGCTAGTTTAGGTTTTAACTGTGGTGGTATTTCTTCCTTGCTCCACATATCAAATACCCACAAGACCCTATCAAACGACAAGAAAAGCTGATACTCTTTTCCATTCAGTACCAGCTTGTCATCCATTTTTTTGGAAATATCAAACATTAT
>RRZU011451650.1_pt1 | contig 11149 bp, 9 predicted proteins | sample 2165561 | NCBI WGS metagenome assembly RRZU01 (sample SAMN10456909, study PRJNA506462) | wastewater metagenome | isolation source: wastewater sludge | place: USA: Moscow, Idaho | reverse complement strand
GGTCGCGGACACCCTGGGTGTCAAGCGCGCCGCGGACGATGCGGTAACGAACGCCAGGGAGGTCCTTGACGCGGCCGCCACGGACCAGGACCATCGAGTGCTCCTGGAGGTTGTGGCCTTCGCCGGGAATGTAAGCGGAAACTTCCATGCCGCTGGAGAGGCGCACACGGGCGACCTTACGCAGCGCCGAGTTCGGCTTCTTAGGGGTTGTGGTGTAAACGCGGGTGCATACGCCGCGACGCTGAGGGGAACCCTTCAGCGCGGGGGTGCTGGCCTTCCGCGGCTTGGGCTTGCGGCCCTTGCGGACCAACTGTTGAATTGTTGGCACTACTGCTCCGTCTCTTCTGTGGCAGGCCGTGCGTTTTCAGGTGCGCGACCCATTTCGGTTTTTGGTCGACTTAGCTGATCCCCTGCGCACACACCACCGCCAGGGGCCGGTGTGCCATGACTGAAACCTGGATCTGGGATCCTGGCCAGGAGGATGACACCCGGAGCTCCGACGGAACTGGAGCCCGCTGCTGCACGCTGCCCCACCTTCAAAAGACGGTGGATCTGGCCCCGAGGCCGGTGCAGGCTGGGAACCCGACAAATCGAGTACCGGGAAACAGCGTAGTTGCGCGGGTAAGTCTGGGTCAATGTGGGGGTGTGTGCGATGGGACGCAGTGGGCGGCGGGGCGGGCTCTCCCACGGTCCCCCGGAAGCGCCTCGGTCCCCCGCGAGCGCCTCGGTCCCCCGCAGGGCGATTCTGCGACCAAATCCGTCCTCGTACCCCACCTCCTGGGGACCAACCACCCCCGCAGGGACCAACCACGACGGCCACTACAGAGAGCCACGCCCGCGGCGACGACAACTGCGACGAAGACAGAGAGCCACGACCCGCCCCCGGCCGTATCATCATCGCCACCCGGGCCCTCATGCCGTACCTGCCACCGTGCCACTCCTCTCCCCCGGTCCCCCAGAAGCGCCTCGGTCCCCCGCAGGGCGATTCTGCGACCAAATTCGCCCTCGTACCCAACCTCCAGGGGACCAACCAACCCCGAAGGGGCCGCCGGTAGCGGAGGGAGCGGAGGGGAGCCGGACCACAACGTCAGGCGAGCGGAGGGGAGCCGGACGACAAGGTCAGGCGAGCGGAGCACGGCGGCACCCGTGGGGACGGGCACAACACAGCCCCACACTCAACTCGGAGCATGGGGCTGGTTTTGGCTCACCCCGTAAGCAGGGTGAGCAACTCGGCCGTCTACAGCGGCACGCCAATCTTCTTCAGGGCGTCACGCACCGGCTGGAACTGGATGGCGACAACCGCACCACCAGCAAGAAGACCTAGACAGAAAATGGATTTGATGAACTTCTTCATGGCACTACCTCATTCTTAGAAAGTCCGCTTGAAGCCCCCGTTTGGGGCCGCGTACATGATCTCTAACCCCATAAATAGTAGTACGGATCACGGTCTGGGGCGCGGACTCTGCCCAGCGCGTACAGAACCCACCCGTCCCCGGAAGCAGCTTCCCCAGGACGGTCTCTCCGGCGTTATCCCCAGATCGGCGTTGCTTAGGTTTCCAACCCGCACTGCTTCAAGCAGAGTGTTGGTATGGAGATTCGACACTCAGACCTGGTGGTTACGTCCTCGACGAACCGCGTGTCGACGGCGCGCGCTCTCCGCAATGGATTTGTCCAGATCGGGCATTGCACCCATTTGAGTCAGCGCAAATTGCACGCCTCTGAGAAGCCGTGGGTGACTCGGCAGAGGGTCGCGGAAGCGCGGATTCTCACGGTTCAGCACCTGATTTCCACCCGTGCCCGTAACGCCGCCGAGGACGGTGACTTTGTCTTTAGCGGGGAATCCGCCCTCGTCATCCTTGGTTTACAACCGTGGTGGAACAATCCCGATGTCGTGGTTCGTCGGGTCCGGCGGTCCGGACACAAGTGCGTGTTGCCAGCGGTTCCCGTCCACAACGCGAGGGTCCCTGAGGTGCGGTTGGTGCAGATTCGGCACAAGACCAAACAGTTGCGGGGTAGTGGGGAGACTTCCTTCGGGCATCGCCTCGCCGCTCAGGGTGTGGAGGTTGACCCTTACGAAACCGGGGTTCACTCGGGCATTCGGATCGCGCCGGCGCACCTGATTGTGTATGACTTGTGTCGGCTACTCCACCCTCTTCAGGCGTTTCACAACGTTTCGTTGCTGCTGCGGCATCTCGCGCGGTGGGATAGCCGCGACTTGGCCGGGTCGCGACAACGGGTGCAGATTGTCAGGCAGGCTCTACGTCAGGACTTGGATACTTTGGGCGCCGTTCCAAGGATTCGCAGGACGAGGGCGCTCTTGGCCAGCGCCGATGGCGGCCTTGAGTCTCCGGCTGAGTCCATAGTGCTGTGGTCGTTGCGATCCATCGTGAAGAAGTCCGCGAGCGTCCTCACCCAGGTGCCGGTCACGGCGGGGAAGCAGAGTTTCCGCATAGACATTGGGGTTCCAGCCGCCAAACTGGCGATCGAGGTGACCGGCAGGGGCAAGTTCGGGGAGTCCTCGACCTCGGCCTACGGGGTTGCCGACAGGTTTGTAGCGAGGCAACAGATGCTGGAGGCGGCGGACTGGCGGGTCATCAACATCACCTACGACCAGGCGAAGAAGCTGACACCCCTGATGGACTGGCTGCGCAAACTGCTGTCGCAGCACGGAATTGTCACGGGGGTGCCCGACCCGTTGGTGTGGGCGGAGGCGTCACCGCTCTTACTGGCGAAGTCGCGCCGGTACTGACGGCAGGCAAGCAGGCTGCGGGAGAGGTCGCCCTGTTGAAGTCTGTGTTGGCAGGCTCGCGCAGAGATCCGCGGAGGTTCGCCGAAGTTCGCCTGTGATCCTGCCGTAGTTGCGGGGTGGTCTCGCGGAAGTTCCTAGGTGGTCTCGCGGCCGTTTACGCTGGTCCACAGTGCGATGCACCCCGCAGAAGAAAGCATGTGTGCCCACGCTCGTGCTCCCCGTCCTTAGCAAACCGTCTGACGCCGATACCCCTTCTCTCGAGTGTCGGTCCGCCATTGATCCGCCGCCGCGGATTCTCAACGCCCTCATCAGGGCCCTAAACCACCTTCTACCTGAGCTTTAGGCGAGCCCTCGGGGCCCATCGCAAGTCGTCGGTCGGCGCCCCCACCCGCAAGCTGGCAAGCGTCCGACGCTCCATCAGCTCCGGCAGACGCCCGACAGCCGCGGCACGTCCTCTACCAAACGGACAGCCTCGGTCCCCTACGGTCTCCTCGGAGCTGGTGAGGGCGAGAAACCCCACCAAATCGACCTCGAACACAACCTGCAGGGGACCAAGGCACCCTAGGGGGACCGACCAGCAACGCAGCGTCCGGACCACCGGCGGACACCACCTACCGGTCTCCTCTACCCACGCGGGTTCCACTCCCCCTTGGCAACGGCAGGGACGAAGTCCTCGAGGTCGAGCGGCCAGCTGATGGTGCGGCCCTGCTCGGCTGACTTGTAGGCCGCCATGAGCATTTCGATGACTTCGAGGCCGGATTCTAGGCCCTCTAGCGGCTGCTCACCTTGGAGGAACATGGTGGTGAGGTGGGAGTTCTCGCCCGTGTAACCGTAGGAGACGGCCTCGTCTGAAAGCAGGGGCATCAAGCCCTGCTCGGCATTCTGCTTCTCGATCATGTCCTCGCCCTCGGCCTGCTGCAAGTTCCGGGAAAGGAAGAGCTTGGATTCGGTGGAGAGGGTGTCGTTCTCCATGGAGTACTCCGGCCCCAGTAGCTCGAATGACAGCCTGAGACCGGCACCGACAAACGACCAGGAGGTGGTGGCTTCTACGACAACAGGTTCGCCATCACCGTTGATGAACTCGAAGACGGCGTGAGCGTAATCCTCAGACGGGGTCTTGGTGTAATCCACGACGCCCTCGTAGTTGTCCTGCAACCACTTGGCGTACTTGGGACGACCGAACTTCAGGGAGGCGATGGTGGCCGTCACCGACACTGGCGTCAGCCATTCGGAGAGGCGAGTGCCGGGAGGGGTAAGAAGGAAGCGGCCCGCCTCCACAGAGTGACACATCATGTCGTTGAGGACACCCCCGCCCTCTGTCGCCCCATTCCAGAACCAGGTGTTGTGAGGACCCGAATGCTCCTCCGCGGCACGTGCCAGGTAAGGGGAGCCGGACCCGGCGGCTCCCCGGGCCCAAATGATCTCGCGTGAACGCACCAAACCCGGAGCATAAACCTGGTTCTCCAGGTAACCGTGAAGGAGGCCAGCGCCCTGAACCATCTCCAAAACCACCCGTGCTTCGGCCACATTGCGTCCCAGGGGCTTCTCGATTGCAAGAGCCTTGAGTTCCGCGCGACCCGAAATCACCTCATCCGTAATCGCTTTGATGACCTCGACCCTTGTGAAGTTGGGCGTCAACACCCAAATCGCTTCAACCCGGGGGTCCCGCACCAACTCGACGATCTCGTCGTAGGCGGTCACGCCAGAGCCGACGCCAAGTGCCTCCGCCTTCGCGGCCAGGTCAGCTGCGCGCTCAAGGCGACGGGAGCACACCGCCACGATGTCGCCATCACGGACTCCACGGAATGAGTCAACGTGGAAGTTCCCAATGAACCCCGCTCCGAGTATCCCGACACCCAGTGTTCTACGTTCTGCCATGAAAAATCAGTCCTTTCAGGAATTGCCCGCGCGCGAGCCACGCGGAACTACAAAATCACCTACGCACGCAGCTTCCGCTGCCTGCCGTAAACCGCAAGTAGAAGGATGAGAACAACACCGTTGATAATGATTCGTCCCGACTCCGGCATATTGATGGTGGTGAGGAATGAGGACAGCACCGTCAGCAGGACGGCGCCGATGGCCGAGCCAACGTAACCGCCGATTCCCCCTGCCACCAGGGTTCCGCCAATCACCACCGCTGCCACCGAGGGCAGAGTCAGGTTGTCAGCCAGGTTGAGGAAGACGGTCTCCGTATAACCCAGCAGCATCAAACCACCCACCACTGCGAAGAGTCCTGAGAGAACATAGGACAGCAGAACCGTCCTCGTCACCGGGATGCCTGAGAGTCGAGCGGCCGTGCGGTTCGCTCCCACGGCAAAGATGTTCCACCCGGTCCAAGTTCTTCGCAGGAAGATCGTCACGAGGATGGTGGCGATGACCCACAGGTAGAGGACCCCCGGGATGTTGAACAACCAGCGCCCGTTGACGAGGGCGGTTAGAGCCGGAGCACTTCGCCCTCCCGCAACCCCGCCGGTGTAAGCAAGGATGAGCCCGGTAACCACGCCGGACATGCCCAGCGTCATCACGAAGGGGGGAATCCGCAGGAGCAAGATGCCAAGGCCATTGAAGAAGCCAATCGTGCAGCCGACCGCAAGCGGAATCAGGATCCCTAAGACTAGGTTGTCGTTGGAACCCTCCATGATTTTCGAGGCGACAATCGCTCCTAAGGTCGCCACCTTCCCCACTGAAAGGTCGATACCGTCGCCACCCGAAAGGATGACGATGGTCTGCCCGATGGCGATAAACCCTAGAAAAGACGCGACCCGCAGCATCGCGAGAATCTGGTTGTAAGACCCGAAGCCGGGGGAAACGATTTGCCCCACGACGATCAGGAGTACCGTGATGACGAGGGCGATGAGGACGGGGTTCTTCAGGAAATCGAGACTGCGCTCCCGGGCCAGTTCCTCAACGGGAGTGTCGATTGCGGTACTCATGCTTTTCTCCTCTTCGTCGTCATCACGGAAAGAGCCAGCGCCACGATGATGATGAGGCCGGATGCCAGGGCCCGGTATGTCGTAGGTACGTTCAAGAAGAAGAGGATGTTGGAGGAGATCGCCAAAATCAGCGCACCCGCGACAGCCCCAAATGGTGATCCACGTCCGCCGGACAGGGCAATACCACCGAGGACGACGGCGGCAATGGAGTCCAGCGCCATGTTGGCACCAATGAACGGGTCGCCGGATCCGGTATTCGCGAGGACGGTCAACGCGGCGATGCCAATGAACATCGATGCAAACACGAAGCTGCGGAACGTGACCGAAGTCACCGGCACCAGTGAGGCGTAGGCGGCTTCACGGTTACCACCGACGGCGTAGAGCTGGCGCGTGTAGCGCGTCCTCGACAGCGCCCACCACGCCAGCATGCCGAGGGCGACCAGCAGGATGGGCACCGGTATTGCCACAACGGCCATGCGGTAGGCGGAAACCATGGAAGCCGGGACCGCCCCACCCGGGGTTGGCAAGACCACCAGGGCGAGGCCGGCGAAGACGGACGAGGTGGCGAAGGTGGCGATCAGGGGCTGCAGGCGGATCACCGCGACGATAAAGCCATTGAGGGCGCCGCAAGTGGCACCGGTTACCAGCGCGGTGATGACTCCCAGCCAGATTCGCGAGTCCTGGCCGTCCATTACCTTCAGAGTCACGACGCTAATGAAAGCCACCTGCGCCCCCAAAGAGAGGTCGATGCCGCCGCCGATGATGACTATGGCCTGAGCGATTGCCGCGAAGACCAACGGGGCAAAGGTCGCGAAGTTGCTGGTCAGGGAGTACTGAGTAAAGAAGGTGGGCTGCAACGCGGCGTTGATGACCACCGCCAGGATGAGCAGCCCGAGGGTGACGGCATAGTTGAGGCGGAAGTTGAACCGCTTGGTCCACGACCCATCGCGAAGGACGTCCATCAGGCCGGTCTTTGTTTCGGTCATTAGTTCCCTCCCTTTGTTCCAGCGGAATCCGCTGTACCGACAAGCAGTGCGGCTGAGACCAGGTTGTCCTGGGTGACTTCGGAACCACTCAAAACCGTGACGACCTCGCCCTCATACAACACGAACACGCGGTCGCACAGGGCCACCAGTTCCTGGTCATCGCTGGAGTTGAGGATGACCGTGACCCCCGTTGCCGCCAGGGTGCGGATAATTTCGTAGATTTCAGCCTTCGCACCGACGTCAACGCCCTTGGTGGGATCGTCGAGGAGGACGACACGCGGGTCGTTCATCAGCCACTTGCCGAGGACGATCTTCTGCTGGTTACCACCAGAGAGGGTGGATACAGCGTCGCGTAGGTTGCCGATCTTGATTTGGAGGCGATCAACTTCGGCGCCAGCCGCCTGCTTTTCGCGTCCCATGTTGATGAACCACTTGGCTACAAGACGCTTGCGTCCGCTAATGATGGAGAGGTTCTCGAGGATGGGGCGCGTCATCAGCAGACCCTGGCTGCCGCGATCCCCGGGGACGAGGGCGACGCCGGCGGAGATTCCCCCGCGGGGGCGGCGGTAGTTCTGGGTTTCACCGGCGATCTTTACCTCACCAGAGGTCTTCGCAATGTCCCCAAAGAGGACGTGAAGGAGCTCTGATTGACCCTGACCCTGCAGGCCACCGAGTCCAACTACCTCACCTTTTCGGGCGTCCAGGTTGATCCCCCGAAGGTTGGCGGAGTGAAAGTTGCGAGTCTCCAGCTGTACCTCTTCGCGGAGGACGGCGCGCTGGGTCTGTTCGGTCTTCTCTGTTTCATCCTCGACCAAGTCGCCAACCATGAGGCGAACAAGGCGGGCTTCTGACATGTCTTGCATATCAACGGTGGCAACAGTCTTGCCGTTGCGTAGGATCGTCGCCTTCTGGCAGATTTGGCGTACCTCTTCAAGGCGGTGCGAAACGAAAACCACCGCTACGCCCTCGTCAACCAGCTGGCGCACCCTGGAGAAGACCAGTTCGACCTGGTCTCGGCGCAGGGAGGCGGTTGCTTCATCGAGGACGAGGATGCGGGGATGGCGGCCCACGGCCTTGGCGATCTCTACCAGCTGCTGCGATCCGGGTGAGAGGTCCCCAACTTCGGTGTTCAGGGTAATGCCGTCATCCATTCCCGGAAGAAAATGGGCAAGGGCATCTTCCGCGTATTGGCGTGACCTCTCTTGGTCGACGAATCCGGCGCGGGAAATCTCGGTGCCGAGGGACAAGTTGTCGGCAATGCTCAACTCGGGAACCAGCGACAACTGCTGGTACACAGAGGCGACGTGATGACGGTGAGCATCGATGGGTCGCGTGATCCGCACCGGCTCGCCAGCAATAGAGATTGTCGCCTGGTCGGGATTAACAGTGCCTGACAGCACCTTGTTCAGGGTTGACTTGCCGGAGCCGTTGGCGCCCAGCAACCCGTGCACCTCCCCCGCATTGACCTGCAGGCTGGCACCCTGAAGAGCCCGAACGCCACCAAAGCGTTTGGAAACATCTTCCATGACGAGGTAAGGCATTGAGAGTCTGCCCCTTTGCTGATGGTGGGGTGGGCCGGAGGTACCGACCCACCCCGGGTTGGTTACTTGAAGTACGCCATGACCTGGTCGGCGGTCAGGATCGAGTCCAGAACATAGGTGTCTGGCTCGTCTTTGACCGGCTCCCAGTACTCAGCAAAGTTGGCGTCGGTGATGGTCGGATCCAGGGGAAGGATGATGGAGTGCCCGTCCTCTGCCAGCTTCGATTCATCCAGTTCGAGACCCTGTAGCTGGTTGACAGCGAAATGCAGGGCCGTGGCGCCTGTACCCGGAGGGTTGATGACGCCAGCGGTCTTGAAGCCGGTGTCAAGCAGGTCATTCCACATGCGCATGAAGCCAACCCGCGCCTCACCCGTGGTGATGACCGAATCAGTCTTGCCAGCGGCCTCAATGGCTTTCAGCGTTCCTTGTGCCATGCCGTCGTAGGTCCAGATACCAGCAATATCGGGGTAGGTGGCAAGAAGGTCGGTGGCGACTGTCTGACCAGTGGTCTGGTCCCAGCCACCGTCCCCACGGGTAAGAACTTCGATGCCTGCGGCCTCGAAGATCGGCTCCGCACCGGCCCAGCGAGCTTCGGTTGCCGGGTTGCCCGCGGCACCCTCTACAGTGACAATCTTGGCACCATCCCCTACGGCCTCAGCGAACCAGGTAGCCGAAGCAGCCCCTAGATCCTGCTGCGAAATGCCGATGTTAAGGACTTCCTGTGTCTCCACAGCCTGGTCAATGGCGTAGACCTTGATGCCCTGACCGATGGCTTCCTTGAACACCGCGTCTAGGGCGGTAGCTGAGTTGGGGTCGATGATGATGGCGTCGACGCCCTTGTTGATAAGGTTGCGAACCTGCTGGATCTGACCGTTCACATCCGTGTCCGCGTTCTCCATTACCAGTTCATCTAAGATGCCCTGTTCCTGGTACTCATTGAACACATCCTCAATGGCGGCAATCATCTGCGTGCGGTATTCGGAACCCACAAAGGCGTTGGAAATGCCGATGGTGAAAGGGCCCGCACTTTCAGTGGCTTCGCCACTCTCCGTGCTTTCGGGGGAGTCGGTTCCCGCGGGGGTAGGTGACGAACATGCAGCAGCCAGGGTGAGTCCGGCTACGGCAGCGACGGCTACGAGTGTCTTCCTTAGCTTCACTTTGGTCCTCCTTTGGACTTTGAACTGTGCCCCTACGGGACACTGTGCGATTCGCATTCTTCGGAATGCTCACCGGTGTGGCTGAGCCCCCACGGCAATGTGGGCTTCGCCAGATTCAGTCGGGGAACTGAACCTCGACTGCAGCTGAACAAACATGCAGACCATGACCTGTATTAAGGGTTATTTTTGATCCGCAAATAAGGTCTTGAGGTCACACTACACGAGGTATGGGTCACACGTCTGCACCCCGATGACGGTTTTCAGATGAATTGCGTCCTAAAACGGCGCAAACATGCAGTTCACGGCCAAGATCACAAGTTTGTTACCTTTTACTTGCGGGTTGCGCGACCAGGTTGCGCATGAGTTTCTGGTCGGGCGCGGCGTGGACTGGGAGCCATAGCTCACCAGACGTCGGAAACCGCACCGCGGGTGTCAGCTACTCGGAGAGGACGGCCGCGAGCCCTCCGGACCGACGTAGACCGTACATCCCAGCTCCCACCAACTTACCCTCATCACCTAGCGATGCCGTTGCAAGTTCCGGCTCATGTACGACGTTCCCCCGCAGTCTCTCCTCGATCATAGGGATGAGCAGATCCGACCAGCGTTCGAAGAGTCCGCCAAATACCACAATGTCGGGAGCAATCATCGCGCACACGTTCACCAAATGGAACGCGTAATCATCGGCAACTGACTCAACCATGGCGACAGCTTCTTCGTCACCCTCTTCAGCGGCACTGAACACAGCATCGGCACTCTCCACTTCGGGAGAAACGACGCGAGCATTGATTGCCCGCTGTAGGAGTCCGTGTTCTCCGAGCTCCGCCTCGAGATGTCCAAATCCATGGCGCTGATGCTTCAAACCAGAGACATCTCTCAGCATGCGGCCAAACTGCCCCGCAGCACCGTGGTTGCCTCGCCACAGTCGGCCGTCCTCGACAATCCCGGCGCCGACGCCCTCGTACACAGCCATCGCGACAAGCGTTTTGTGTCCGGGATCGTCAAGATTCAAGTACTCGGCGAGTGCAATTAGGTTCACGTCATTTTCAACGACGACCGGGGCATTCGTTGCCCCTCGCAAAGAAGCACCAACGGGTTGGTTGTACCAGTCCAAAGCCGGAGCCATCAGCACCACTCCGTCGTCGTCGACCGGACCGGGTACGGACACTCCGATAGCCGCTATCCTCTTGCCCTCTCTGGCATCCCACTCGGCAACCACCGCCACCAAGAGGTCTAGTTTCTCTTGCGGATCGGTCCCCAATATCGGAACTCGATCTCGTTCGATTTCGCAGCCATCCAAGTCCAGTAGTGCAACCTCGATCGCACCTTCCCAAATGTCGAGTGCCAAGATCGTCCTCGCCTCTGGGCAAAACCTGACCAGCATCGACGGCCGTCCACCTGTCGCACCGTTGCTTCCCGCCTCACTCACCAGTCCTTGCGCCATTAGGGAAGACGTGAGCCTGTTGACGGTTGCGGGGGCCATGCGGGTAAGCCGAGCAATTTCCACACGAGAAAGGGGGCCCACATCGATGAGGCACTCGAGTATGCGCATGCGATTGTGTTGCGCAACCTCGGGAGAGGCCGTTCTGGGAGCGCAGGCTAGTTCCCGCTTGAGCACGCGCATCACCTCGCTCTTCGAACCTGGCTGCCGCCTGTTTCGCCATTGTAGGTCAAACGGAGGCGACCCTGAGTTGCGGTGCGGGTCAAGATTCCCGCACGTCGGCCTGGACTCGCAACCCAGACTCTCAACCCAGACTCTCAACCCAGACTCTCAACCCAGACTCTC
>RRZU012218876.1_pt1 | contig 11150 bp, 10 predicted proteins | sample 2165561 | NCBI WGS metagenome assembly RRZU01 (sample SAMN10456909, study PRJNA506462) | wastewater metagenome | isolation source: wastewater sludge | place: USA: Moscow, Idaho | reverse complement strand
TGCTGACCGATCCTGATCTGCGATGTCTCCGTCGCAAAGCCAATGGCCCCCTTCCGGTGTGTTCCCACTTTGACGACGACGCCGCGATCTACCGGCTTCATCCCCTGCCTCCGCGTCCCGGTATTCCAGGTAGTTGACACCGTTTCACCGGCGGCAAGCCGGGGAATCCACCTCGCCCAGTCCGGGTAAGGGTCGTAGGCGAGCGTCGGGTTAACAAGGAAGAGGAACGCCTGAGGTTCTCGATCCAGCGCGGATTCCTCTAGTGAGCGGAGCGCTGAGGCAATCAGAGGCGTCACTGTGGATCGAGCCTTGCGTTGCGCGCCGCGACCACAGCTGATTGTCCCCTTCGGGTTCGTGACCCACCGCCTCGCTTGTAGGCAGAGACTGTGGGGTCACCTTCAATCCAGTAACGCCACGGGTACACAACACCATCGCCTCCGACCCCGGAGACTCCAACACGCGGCCCAGTTGCGACACGGAAGCCCGCGTCTTCCGGCGTCTCATCACGTGTCGTGAGGTCAACGACGACGCAGTCCGAAGGCACAGAATCGTGATTCTGGTGCTGAGGACCAGGATGTCGCTGAGCCTGCGAAGCTTCGACGACGAAATCCGAAGCCTGCAAGCTGCCGGGAAGCACCACTCCATCCACGCGCAGCAACGAGCCGTCGGCATCCCTGGTAATGCCCAACGCCTTCGTCAGATTTGCGGGGCCACGGGCCAGATCGCGAGAACGCACCACTCCGGGCCGCCGTTCGCGCGCGAGTTCTTCGCCGTCCACGATCTCCCCTGCTCGAATGAGGCAACCTCCCGCCCGTCCCTCCGGCCAACACACCACGTTCATGCAGTAGTGCATCCCATAGGTGAAGTAGACGTAGAGGTGACCGGGGCCGAGGAACATCGTGTTGTTCCTCGGCGTCCGCCCTTTGAAAGCATGCGACGCCGGATCAGACTCGCCACAATACGCCTCCACCTCGGTGAGACGAATAGTTACACCATTGGCGGTGACGAGCGAACCCAAGAGCTGCGGCGCCACCATCAACGGATCGGCAAGAAGATCGATCAAGCCGCGCCTACTTTGCCTCGATACGCGAATCCGTGAACACGCGACGGTTGGTCAAAGCACCCTGAGCGGCGGCCAGCTGCTCGCGCACCCGCTCCGGAGCGGTACCGCCCTTGCCGCGGCGAGCCGACACTGAGCCCTCAACTGTCAACACCTCTCGTACCGCAGGGGTGAGGCGTGAATCGATGGCGGCCAAGTCGGCGTCGTTCAAATCCCACAGTTCGATGCCGCGCACCTCGCAGGCCTGGACGCAGGCGCCGGAGATCTCATGGGCGTCGCGGAACGGCACTCCCTCGCGCACCAGCCATTCGGCGATATCCGTGGCGAGTGAGAAGCCTTGTGGCGCAAGCTCGGCCATACGCTCCAAATTGAGCGTCATGGTGGCGATCATGCCGGAGACAGCCGGGAGCAAAACATCCAGCGTGTCAATCTGGTCGAAGACAGGTTCCTTGTCCTCTTGCAGGTCGCGGTCATAAGCGAGCGGGAGGCCCTTGAGCATGGCCAACAGCCCGGTGAGATCGCCGATGAGGCGCCCTGCCTTACCGCGCGCCAACTCAGCCACGTCCGGGTTCTTTTTTTGCGGCATGATGGAGGAACCGGTGGAGAAGGCATCGTCGAGAGTGACGAAGCTGAACTCCTTGGTGTTCCAGATGATGATCTCCTCGCTGATGCGAGAGATGTCCACGCCGATCTGCGCCATGACGTAGGCAAACTCGGCAGCCACATCGCGCGCGGAGGTGCCGTCAATCGAGTTCTCAGTGACGCCCGAGAAGCCGAGATCGCTGGCTACCGCCTCCGGATCCATGCCAAGGGTGTTGCCCGCCAGCGCTCCCGAACCGTACGGGCTGAGCGCGGCGCGACGATCCCAATCAACAAGACGCTCGATGTCACGCAACATCGGCCACGCGTGCGCAAGCAGATGATGCGCCACAAGAACCGGCTGCGCGTGCTGCATGTGAGTACGACCGGGCATGATCGCATCCCCCGCCGCTGCGGCCTGAGACACCAGCGCCTGCACCACATCGAGCAGCTTGCCACCAATGATGCGGGCTTCATCACGCAGGTACATACGAATAAGTGTGGCGATCTGATCGTTGCGCGAACGGCCAGCACGGAGCTTGCCGCCGAGCTGGGTACCCGCGCGCTCCAAAAGCCCACGCTCCAAAGCGGTATGCACATCCTCATCATCGGGACGTGGCGCAAAAGCCCCCGAAGCGACATCCTCATCCAGGCACTGCAATGCCGTGATCATGTCCGACAGCTCCTGCTCCGAGAGCAGGCCCGCCTGGGACAGGGCACGCGCGTGAGCGCGCGAGCCCGCAATGTCGTAATGAGCAAGGCGCCAATCAAAATGAGTTGAGCGAGAAAGTTCCGTCAGAGCATCGGCCGGGCCGCCGGAGAAGCGCCCGCCCCACAGTGCGATGTGTTCCGTCATGCCTCTATCGTAGGCGGTGCCTCCGACAGATTCTCGCTCCCGTCCATTGCGCGGGTTGCTGGCGCATCCATGGCCCGGGTGTCCCACCGTCCATTGCGCGTTCACCTCTCCACCGCTCGCGTGAGCGCAGTTACACTAACCCCATGAGTTTTCACGGACATTCTTTTCTCAAGGAATCTGACTTCACTCCCGCCGAGTGGGTAGATTTCATCGATCTCGCAGGTGCACTCAAGGAGGAGCGCCGCACCGGTACGGAGCGCCAGCGCCTGGCCGGCAAGTCGATCGCGCTGATCTTCGAGAAAACGTCCACCCGCACCCGCTGTGCCTTCGAGGTGGCCGCCTTCCAGCAGGGCGCACAGACCACCTATCTTGACCCCAACAGCTCCCAGATCGGGCATAAAGAATCGGTGGCGGATACCGCGCGAGTTCTGGCGCGTTTCTTCGATGCGATCGAGTTCCGCGGCGACCGCCAGAGCGATGTCGAGGCTCTGGCCGAGTACTCCGGCATCCCGGTGTTCAACGGCTTGACCGATGAGTGGCACCCCACCCAAATGCTGGCCGACGCCCTCACCATCCGCGAACACGTCAACAAGCCATTTAATGAGGTAACGCACGTGTTCATGGGCGACGGCCGCTTCAACATGGGCCGCTCTACTCTCGTCTCCTCGGCCATGCTCGGCATGGATGTGCGCATCGTCGCCCCCAAGGAGTTCCAGCCGGACGCCGAAGCAATCGCGTTGGCCGAGAAGTACGCGGCCGAAACCGGCGCAAAGGTGACGATTACGGACGACGTCGTCGCCGGTGTTCAAGGTGCCGATGTCATCTCCACAGACATCTGGGTATCCATGGGCGAGCCGAAGCACGTCTGGGAAGAACGTGTGGCCAAGCTACGCGACTACCAGGTAAACCAGCAGCTCATGGAAGCGACCGGCAACCCGGACGCTATCTTCATGCACTGCCTGCCTGCCTTCCACGATCTCAACACCGCGGTGGGCCGTGACGTATTCGAGCTGACCGGCATGGACGCACTGGAGGTGACGAACGAGGTGTTCGAGTCGCCGCGCTCGGTGGTGTTCGATCAGGCCGAGAACCGAATGCACACTATCAAAGCCGTCATGGTCGCAGCGCTGGCGGATCCAACGAGCATCTAACCGCTTGCCGGCTCGAAGCCGTTAGACAAACAACAGGAGGGAGAGCGCCATCACAGCCATTCCGGCGATCAATCCGGAGATGGCTAGGTGGTGCTCTCCGTATTCTTCGGCCGAGGGCAATAATTCGTCAATGGAGATGTAGACCATCACTCCAGCCACCGAGGCGAAAGCCACCCCGAACATGGTTTCGCCAACAAACGGACGCCAAATGAGATAGCCGATAAGCGCACCGAGGGGCTCCGCGAGCCCCGATGCGAACGACAGCCAGAAAGCTTTGGCACGATCCTGCGTGGCGTAATAAATGGGGGCTGAGACGGCAATACCTTCAGGAATATTGTGTAGCGCGATAGCCACGGCAATCGGGATGGCGATCGTGGGATCGTGGAGCGCCGAAATGAAGGTGGCAAATCCCTCGGGGAAGTTGTGAATGGCGATTGCCAGGGCCGTGAACATACCCATACGCATGAGTTTGCCACGCGACGCAGCATCCATGGGCCGCACGGAATTCGCCGGTTCGTGTGGGTTCGCTTCTTTGGGAACCAACCGATCAATAATCGCGATGACGGCGATTCCCGCGAAGAACGACCCCACAGTGGCCCACGCGCCTGCTTTCGTTCCGAGTTCTTCGACCAGAGCAACCTGAGCCTTCGGGAAGATCTCGATCATCGAGACATAGATCATGACACCCGCGGAAAATCCCAAGAGGATCGAGAGATAGCGCGGATCCTGTTTCTTGGAGAAGAAGGCGATCGTGGAGCCGATTCCGGTGGAGAGCCCTGCTAGGAGCGTCAGTCCGAACGCAAACATCACGTCATTCATGGGTTGTGCACGCCTTCCACCAAGCTCGGATTCTGCCCGAGAACACACCATAGATTAACAGAATTTCGGTGCACCGAAACTTTATCTGCGGGAAATTGAACAGCGGATGCAACGCCGACGGCGCCCGCCCTCAGACTCGGGACAAGGGCGTCGTCGATCATCACAGGCAATGCTGGACCCTCACTTCGTTAAAGCGAAATCAAAGCCCTGCGCCTGTGCCACCCGCATCATGTGCGTGCGATGAATCGGCTCCGCAGAAAGCCGCGCCACCACCTGCTGGGTAAAGGAATCGTTGCGACGCCCCTCGTCCCGCAGGTCGTAGTAGGTTTGCATGACATCGTCGTACTCGGCGAGCGCGTCCAGCCACGACTCCGGCTCGCGGTAACCGTTCTCCATAATCCGCAAGGACATGTCCATACGCGGCTTGAGCTGGGGTTCCTGATTCGGGTATCCGAAAGAGAGTCCGAGAACGGGGAACGTAAGCTTGGGGAGGTTAAGGAGCTCCACAACGCGCGCCGGATTGTTGTGGATATTGCCGAAGTAGTTCGTTCCCAGTCCGAGAGATTCAGCAGCAACGACGACGTTCTGAGCCATAAGTACCGCGTCCGTCACGCCCTCGAAGAAGGCGTTCATCGACTGAGCATTGGGAGCTTCAGAACCCAGCTCGTCGAGGATGCCTTGGGCGCGATGAGCATCCACGATGAAGATGAGGAGTTCGGGAGCTTCCGCCATGTAGCTCTGGGTTGCAATCTCGGCGAGCTCATCCTTGAGCTTTTGGTTGGTCACCCGAATGATTGATACGTTCTGCAGGTTGCGTGACGTGGCCGTTGAGCGTGCCACCTCCATCAGCTGCGCGAAAACCTCGGGCGAGACCGGGGCGGAGGTGAACTTGCGAATAGTGCGGTGCGCCAGCTGTGTGGCGATAGTGGCATTTATTGGCTCCATTACTTCATTTTCCCATCGGGCCACGCGCAAACTCTGAACGAACGTCCTATTCTCACATCTTCTTCACGTAACTCGCCCCACACAACAAGGTAAGGTAATGCTTACTTTTTGAATTGTGAGGAGATGCCACGTGAGTATGCCGGACCCAAATGTTTGGACCGATCGATTCGGCCGTGTTCACGTCGAAAAAGCGGTAAACGTTCCAGATCACGATAGTGATATTCCCCGGGTACCGGGAGTTCCCAACGAGGTGGCGGAGTTGTTGCAGTGGACTACGATCGACGATCTGCCACGAAATCCCATCGTGAGTGAGTGTGGGCTGCTTGGCATGTGTGACTACACGTGGCTGGTGGAAGCGCCCAAGGCCTCCGCCGTGCTGCTGTGGGTCAACGGTATTTTCGATCATGGAAAACTGGAGCGTTCCGAGTTTTCGCGACTGCCGGGATCCGGACAGGTACCTGAGTCCGAGTGGTGGGCGCTGACGCTTCGCTTGCCCAGCTCGTGGCGGGCCTCTTATCGGATCGCCGTATGGGAGGGAGAGGGCGCCCCGCCATGGCACTGCTCCACGGATCGTTTTGCTGTGCGGATGGCCGCGATGCAACTGTCGAGTCTCGACCCTCGAGGTGGGGCGATTGTGGGAGGTTCACACGGGCCGTCGTCACTGGCAGAGGGGCCTGATGCTCCCACAGAAAACTGGCATGTGGAAGTCGCTGCGGATCTTCCTTCGGGCACGGTTCACGAACATACGTTTGCTGCCACCGAACGTTATGGAGAGCAGCGGGTGTGGGTGTATCAACCGGCCGTTGTGGACAGGTGTGCTCAGGTTGCGGCGACTCCCCTGCTCGTTCTTTTTGACGGTCAGGTGTGGCGTGGACCGATAGGCCTTCCTGCCATTCTTGATGCCGCCATCGCGGGCGGCGTGCTGCCTCCGCTGCATGTGGCGATGGTGGATTCGGTTGATATGAAGATCCGCTGGGCCGAACTCGGGGTGCCCAGCGGTCAGGTGGATTTCATCCTTGATGAACTCTTGGATTCTGTGCGAGCACACTACGCCGTGAATCCGACCAACGATGCAACGATTGTTAGTGGCCAAAGCTTCGGCGGCCTCGCTGCGGTGTGGTCACTCGCGCTGGGTGGGGATCGCATTGGCCACGCCATTGCACAGTCGCCTTCTCTGTGGCGCTTCGAGATGGCGGATGTGTTACGTGAGCAGCCGGATTGGCTGTCACTTCATCTGCAAGCTGGGCACTTCGAGGGGCACATGCTGGCTGACGCCGAAGCTCTCCGCGACGCACTGCTCGGAGGAACCGAGGGAGGTGTTCCCTCAACCGGCCCGGACTCCCGTCTCGTCACCCTGGAGCCGATGAACGGCGGCCACGACTGGGCATGGTGGCGCGCGGGCCTCCTTAGCAAACTCGCCAAGCTGCTGGGCGAGTGAATTATCGAGTGAGGAAAGCTTCAACTTCGTGAGCGTGCTCGATCTGTACGATATGCACATTGCGGGTACGCTCACGAAGATGAATCCCGGGCCTCACCCCACTCGGTAGTGGCTTGTCACCTCAGCAACGCGATGGTTGTAGTCCGTGGAGTCGTTGTATGCGGCAACACCGGCAATCCATCCGTCAGTGGTACGGAGGTCCACACCGACCGCGCAGAGATAACGCGCGGCGGTGAGAGCGGCGTCGTCAATCTGCTGGGGATCGGTCATGCCGTCGCCGTTGCCGTCGGCGGCATACTGACGCCAGGTGTCGGGAATGATTTGCATGGGGCCGGTAGCGCGATCCCAGACCGGATCTCCGTCGAGGGCACCCCGATCCGTGTCCGGTATGAGGGCGGTGCTGGCCCCGTCGAGTGCGATACCGATGATCGCAGGCCGCTGCTTGCCATCGGCCTCGATTTCACCTCCGAAAATGGTGCCGTGCAGGGACTCCACCTGACCAATACCGGCAAGCGTGGCCCAGTCGAGGCCACATTCGGGCTGCTCACCGCCGAGTTTCATCGCGGCACCAGCATAGGCCGCCAGTGCCCGTTCGGGGATACCAAGCCGCGTCGCATTCTCCGCCACCCATGACGAGGACGCCAGCCGCGCAATACTCGCGGACTTGGACACCTCTTCATCCGAGGCATCATCCGCACCGGATGCAGCGCCAGATACGGCGTCACCACCGACGGACTCCAATAATGTCACGTCACCGCGTCCCGCGGCAGCCGCCGAAGCCGCAGGCACAGACTGGGCCGTCAATCCAACTGCCATAAGACCCACTCCAAGGAGGGCTGCCACTCCGGCCCCTCCCCACAGCAGAATGTTCTTGCGGCGCGCTGTCAATTCAGGCATACTCACTCCTTCCGGTCACCGACATTCACCAGTCCGTCAAGGGGTACCACGAGCGGTCGATCAACGTTGGGGTCCATAATGAGCTGGCACGGCAGCCCGTACACCTGCTCAATGAGTTCGGCGGAGACTACATCGTTAACGGCGCCCTGCGCCACGATCGCGCCATCGCGCATCACCACGAGGTTGGTGGCGTAGCGGAAGGCGAGATTCAGTTCGTGCAGCACCACAACCACGGTGAAGCCGTCGCGTTGCAGGCTGCGAGCCAGATTGAGCACCTCTACCTGATGGGCGATGTCAAGGTAGGTGGTGGGTTCGTCGAGCAGTAGGAGCGGCGTCTCCTGGGCAAGGGCCATGGCAATCCATACCCGCTGACGCTGACCGCCCGAGAGTTCACCCACGTTGCGATCGGCCAGATCGCTCACCTGGGGTCGCTCGAGGGCGTTCTCTACGGCGCGTTCATCGGCGTCACTCCACTGGCGCAGCACACCCTGATGCGGGTAGCGGCCGCGCCCCACCAGATCCTCCACCACGATCCCGTCCGGAGCGATGGGATTTTGTGGCAGCAACCCGAGCCTACGGGCAACAGCCTTCGGATTTTGCCGCCCGATCGGTTGCCCGTCCAGTTCCACGATTCCCTCGGTGACGGGAAGCATTCGAGCGAGTGCGCGCAGCAACGTCGATTTTCCGCAGGCATTCGGCCCCACGATCACGGTGAGCTCACCTTCGGGGATATCGATGTCGAGCCCTTCGATGATGATGCGCTGCCCGTATCCGACAGTGATGTTGCGTGCCCGCAGCGGCGCCAGCGTAGTTGTTGTCTCGCTCATTCTCGGTTCCTTTTCCACTCGGTGACGAGCAGCCAAATCAGGTAGATGCCGGCCAGTGATCCGGTAACCACACCCACGGGCAGCTGGGTGGGGGCGAAGATTCGCTGGGCGACGACGTCGCCCACCAGCACAATCGCGGCCCCCATGAGTGCGGCGGCGCCGATCCCGATGCCAGATCCGCGGGTCAGCTTGCGCGCGATCTGCGGTGCCGCCAGCGCGACGAAGGCGATCGGCCCGGTGGCCGCGGTGGCGATGGAGACGAGCGCGATACCAATGACGATCATGGCGAGCCGTGTACGCTCGACTTTCACCCCGAGACCGGTGGCGAGGTCATCGCCCATCACCATTGCGCCGAGGGCGCGCGACATCCACAAGGCAAGCGGTAGCAACACGGCAACGCTCACACCAACAAGCCCAACCTCCACCCAGCCGCGCGTGTTGAGGGAGCCGGCGAGCCATTGCGCCGCGGTTTGCGCAGAGGAAAGCGAAGCGCGCACCACGAGCAGCGAGTTCACCGCCTGGAGTACAGCGGAGACGCCGATTCCCACAAGAACAAGGCGATATCCTGCCAGGCCCTTGCGCCAGGCGAACACATAGACGACAAGCGCGGTGGCGAATCCACCGATGAGTGCACCCGCCGCCACCGATCCGGGACCGGCCTCGAACACGATAATTTGCAGCAGGGCACCCGTGGCCGCGCCGGTGGTGAAGCCGATGATATCTGGACTGCCGAGCGCGTTGCTGGAGACGGATTGGAAGATCCCGCCGCTCGTCCCGAGCGCCGCACCTACGAGCAGTGCGGTGAGGACACGCGGAAGTCGGATGTCTCGCACGAAGTAGTTGGCAAGGTAGTCGGGGTTGCTGCCGTTGATGGCGGTGAGCACGTCCGGCACACTGAGCGGGTAGTCGCCGATGAGCATCGCGACAATGCCCACCACGATTAGCGCGGCAAGAATCGCGCTCCCCACGAGGAGGGCACGACGTTCGGGGCGCAGCACGATGCCGCCCATTTGAATAACGAGGTGCCTGCGGCGTATGGGACGACGGCGAATCCGGCTCGCCTGGCCCGGAGAACTCCCGTTCATGTAGGTGGCCGAGCGTTCACGTACAGCCTGTTTCATAGCGCCTCAATTCTGCGGCGGCGGGCGATCGCCACGAAGGCGGGGCCGCCGAGGATGGCGGCGATAATGCCCACCTGCACCTCCTGCGGCGCGATGATGATGCGGCCCAGCACGTCCGCGGAGAGCAACAGCGTGGGCGCCATGACCGCGGAATACGGTAGCACCCAGCGCTGATCTGGCCCGCAGATGGCGCGAGCGAGATAGGGCACCCCAAGACCCACGAAGGTGATGGGGCCGACGGCGGCCGTGGCCGCACCGGCAAGCAAGGTCACGGCGATCATGACGAGCGCACGCGTACGGGCTACCCGCACACCGAGTGCCTTACCGGTATCTTCACCGAGAGCCAGAGCATTCAATGAGGGCGCCAGCGCAAAGGCGAGCAGCAATCCCACAACAACAAATCCGAGCACCGCCCCGAGGATGGGATATCCGCGCCCTTCGGCGCTTCCCGCAGCCCAGAGCCGGAACTCGTTGAAGGCGTTCTGGTTGGAGAGAATGACCGTTTGCACCAGCGAGGAGATCGCCATGGTGATGGCCACTCCGGCGAGGGCGAGCCGCACCGGGGTGGCGGCGGATCCGCCGGTTGCCCCGAGCACGTAGACCAGCACGGCGGCGAGAGCAGCACCGGCAAAAGCAAACCACAGGTAGAACCAGATGGATGCGATGCCAAAGAAGGCAACGGAGAGCACCACGGCGAGGGAAGCCCCGGCGTTAATGCCGAGGATGCCCGGGTCCGCCAGCGGGTTACGGGTGAGGGATTGCATGAGCGCACCGGACACGCCGAGCGCGGCCCCTACCACCAGCACCAACAGTGAGCGCGGCACGCGTTGCTCGGCGATGACGATCGATTCAAAACTGCCGTCGGGCTGCGTGAGGAATTGCCACACATCGCCAAGTGGGATGGGGTTGGAGCCTACCGCGAGGCTGAGTAGCAGCACCACCGCGAGCAGGGCGAGGAAGCCCGCGAGCACCAGCAGGCGCACACTCAGCGGTGTGCGCCTGCTGGGCTTGGGCCGCGTCCGGCTCGATTGTTCGAGAACTGACGTGGCGGCCACGGCTACTTCGAGGTCAGGTTGGAGAAGTCGAATGGGTCTTCGCCCTCCACAAATTCCTTCGTGGCTACCGGCGCTTTCTTCGGCTTGCGGAGGATCATCCAGAACACCAGCACGGCGGCAACCACCGCTGCCACACCAATACCGATAGCCGTCCACGGAAGCGCGCTCTCGCTCGCGGAAGCCCCAGCGGCTTCGGCAGCCACGTCGTCGCCGGATACACCGGTGGCGAGTTCCTGTGCTGCGGCGACGGCTTCAGCATCGATAGTGGCCTCGGTCCATCCAAGCAGTTCACCGTCCTCGTTGAGCACGGCGAAGCTGTGCTCGCCCGGTTCAAGGTTGAGGATAGAGAAGCGAAGCGTGCCGTCGTTAGCGACCTGTTGCCAGCCAAGCTCGGTGGGTTCG
>RRZU011754752.1_pt1 | contig 11150 bp, 9 predicted proteins | sample 2165561 | NCBI WGS metagenome assembly RRZU01 (sample SAMN10456909, study PRJNA506462) | wastewater metagenome | isolation source: wastewater sludge | place: USA: Moscow, Idaho | reverse complement strand
TTTGGGGAGAATTGCGTGTAAGTGCGTTCAATGGCGCCACATTGTGCATGGATAATGCCGCTGTAAATGGCGTTGTGGGTGTTGCGGGGCGTGGTTTCGTAGTGGCCTTGCGTGAGGGGCAGTTGCGCTGTGGCTTGTGGCAAGCTGTTTTGCATCAATGTGAGGCCGGGGAGGATAAAGCCGCCCTCAAAATCACCCGATTGACGCAAGCAATCTAAGGTTGTTGCGGTGCCAACAGTGGCAATAAGGCAATCCGTTCTGAACCGGGCATGTACGCCAATGAGGCTGGCCCAGCGATCTGCACCAAGGCGTGTTACTTGTTCGTAGTGGTTGGTAATGCCATAAGCTTTTACGACCGGGCTTAACCATTGTGGTGCGGGGGCTATGTTTTCTAAATGACGTGCGATGTCTGCTTTTTGGGCATCGCTGATGACGCTCACGCCCAAGCTTTGGCTAATCGGCTTATTTAACGCGCGCAGTGCGTCTGCCCATTGCGGGAGCTGTTCATAAGCGCATGCCCCGGTTTCGTACAGGTGGTCTGCGTCGGCCAGTGCCCATTTGAGTCGGGTGTTGCCGGCATCCAGCAGCAAAGTCAGGGTGTGCATGTGCTGCTCCGTAAAGACAAATCGCCCGCAAAAAAGGTTTGTAGGCCGGCTGAGGTTTGGAGCATCAGCGCCCCTTCGTCACTCACGCCCATATAGTGTCCGGTGTGGCTTTGGCTGTCGTTTGAGAGGGTCACCATTTTGTCCTGAAAGGCATCCATGGTCTGCCATTCTGTTTTTAAGGGGGCAAAGCCGTACCGGGCGTAGAGATCAAGATAGTGAGCAATGCTGCGCAGGAGGTTGGCAAGCACTGTGTGCCGGTCGGGAGGGGAGGGTAGGTGTGTGAATAAGCCTGTGGCACTTTGATTAAGTTCCGCTTCGGGTGGCAGAAGATTGAACCCCACGCCAATAACTGCGCGTTGCCAGGTGGCTTGTTGGCTGAGTTCAATCAGCACCCCGGCCAGTTTATCTTCGCCAATGCGTAGGTCATTAGGCCATTTGACTTGAACTTTGGGTGCGCCCAGCGCATGGCAAGCTTTGGCAAGCGCCAAGCCAATGACGAGTGGCAAAGCGGCGGGCAGGTGAGGTGCCGCTTGAAAGCACCAGGCTAAGGAAAATATAAGGCTTTGTCCCGGTTGGGCATACCACGTGCGGCCCCGGCGTCCACGTCCTTCGGTTTGGGTGTTACAGGCCAAAACGTGCAAAGTGTCCGGCGCCCAAGGCATTTTGGCCAGCTCGGTGTTGGTGGAGGTACAGCTTTCATGTACGGTGCACGTAAAGCGCTGGGCATCTTCCCCTAGGGCAGCCAGAAGGGCGTCTTGGTTTAACAGTGTGCTGTGCTCAGGCATCGTCCATTCCCAATTCTTGGATTTTTCGGGTGATGGTATTGCGGCCTATGCCCAGCAGTTGGGCGGCTTCAATACGGCGTCCGCCGGTGGCGGCAAGTGCTCGGTTAATGAGAAGGCGTTCAAATTCTTTGGTGAGCTCTGTCATTACGGAACCGGGTTTTTGCGCCAGGCGTTGGTCTGCATCCCAAGCCAATGCTTCTTGCCATTGTTTGGGACGTTCAACGGGGGGGGCATCGCGTAGCTCAGCTGGCAGATCTGTGATATCAATGTTTTGTCCAGGGGCCATCACGGTGAGCCAGTGGCAAAGGTTTTCAAGCTGGCGCACATTGCCAGGAAAGGGTAGGGTGCTTAAAAAAGCTTGTGTTGCCGGGGTGATGCGTTTGGGTTCTACTTGTAGATCGTGGGCGCTTTTTTGTAGGAAGTGCTCAATGAGTAGTGGAATGTCTTCTTGGCGCTCACGTAGCGCAGGAAGGCGCAGGCGAATGACATTAAGCCGGTGAAACAAGTCTTCACGGAAGAGATTTTTTTGGACATGTTCTTCCAGATTTTGGTGTGTGGCGGCAATGATGCGCACATTAGCGTGAATAGACCGGGTGCCACCAACGCGGTAAAAGTGTCCGTCTGAGAGTACGCGTAGCAGACGCGTTTGTAGCTCGGCGGGCATGTCGCCAATTTCATCTAGAAAGAGTGTGCCGCCATCGGCTTGTTCAAAGCGACCTTGGCGTTGGACGTTGGCCCCGGTAAAGGCGCCGCGTTCGTGGCCAAAGAGTTCAGATTCCAGCAAATCTTTGGGAATGGCTGCGGTGTTAATGGGAATGAAGGGCGCGTTTTTTCTGGGACTGTGGCGATGCAAGGCCCGGGCGACCAGCTCTTTACCGCTGCCCGATTCGCCCGTGATGAGCACGGTGGCATGGGAGTTTGAAAGCCGACCAATGGCGCGAAAGACTTCTTGCATGGCGGGGGCTTGGCCTAAAATTTCTGGGGCCAGCGGTGCGGCTTGGGCGAGGGGTTCTGGTTTGGTTTGGTTTTGTAAGCGTGCCCGACGAACAAGATCAAGCGCTTGGTCGACATCGAATGGTTTAGGCAGATATTCAAAGGCACCACCTTGAAAGGCGGCAACCGCGCTGTCTAGGTCTGAAAACGCTGTAATGATAATGACGGGTAAATGTGGAAACCGGGCTTTTGCTTTTTCCAGAAGATTGAGCCCCGAGCTGCCGGGCATGCGAATATCTGAAATGAGCACTTGTGGCGGAGTGTCTTGACTGGCCAAAGCATCAAGTGCTTCATCTGCACTGGGAAAGCTGCGGTGTTCAATGCCTTCCCGTGCAAGGGCTTTTTCTAATACCCAGCGAATAGAGCGGTCATCGTCAACAATCCAGACTTCGTTCATGATGTACTTTCTACTTGAGTCGCTAAGCCGGGCGTTGAGGTTGCCTCGGTTAGGTGGTTAAGTGGCAATAAGAGAGAAAAGTTGGTTTGCCCAGGTTGGCTGTGAACTTCGATCATGCCTTGGTGCTGTTCAATGATGTTTTGCGCCACAGATAGCCCTAAGCCGCTGCCACCTTGGCGGCCAGAGACCAGAGGGTAAAAAATCCGGTCTTGAATCTCCTTGGGAATGCCGGGGCCGTTATCAATAATTTGCAGCAAAAGAACCAGTTTGTATCGACGTTTGGCCAGCGTCATTTGACGGGCAACGCGGGTGCGCAAGGTAATATTGCCTTTTCCTTCCAGCGCTTGTGCGGCATTGCGACAGATATTGAGTATTGCTTGAATGAGCTGTTCTCTATCTGCCATCAAAGGGGGGAGGCTGATGTCGTAGTCTCGAATAACGGTAATGTGTTCATATTCCGCCAGGATCAGGCGGCGGACATGTTCGAGCACGTCGTGAATGTTTAAGGGGGCCGGGCGTCGACCTTGATGGGTGTATAACAGCCGGCTCATGAGGTCTTGCAGGCGGTCGGCTTCTGCAATAATGACTTGCGTATATTCATGCAGCGCCGGGGATTGAAGCTCACGTTCTAGAAGTTGCGCGGAACCCCGGATACCGCCCAAAGGGTTTTTAATTTCGTGGGCCAGATTCCGGATAAGTTCTCGGCTTGCTTGTTGTTGCTGCAAGCGCTGTTCTTCACGAACGACGCGCAGTTGTGCCTCAATGGGGCGAAATTCAAAAAGCAGGCGAGCACCGGGGGCATCAATTGGGGTGATGGTGCAGTCTAAATGTAGCGGCGGGGTATTGTCGGGCGGGTGCGCAATAAAACCGTGTTCGGTATAACTCCAGTTGTTATTGAGCGCGCGTTCTATGGCTTTTAAAAGGGTTAAGGGACTGCCAAGCAAATGACTGAGTGTTTGCCCTATGAGTTTGCGTTCGCTAACGCTAAAAAGGTTTTCTGCACCAGCATTGACGTAAATAATATGCTTGGTTTCATCGGTGAGCACGACCGCGCTAGATAAAAGCTCTAGCCCGGCAAAAGGCATCGTGGGGAGAGGAGAAGGCATTGACATCCTTCTCAATTAGCAAAATTCGTGCGCAAGCACAGGATATTTATAATTTCTTTAAGGCGTCTTCGAGCGTTTTAACCTTTTGAGAGTGCAGATCAAATTGGTATTTGTAGGGTTGGAGGCGCTCTTGAACTTTTGCGTAGTTTTGTTCATTGCCTAAGCGGGTGGCCTCTTGTGCTTTTAGGTCTTGTTCTGCTTGGTTAAGTGCCTCACGCGCTTGGGCCAATTCTTCTGTGAGCATTTTGCGCTTGGTTTCTTTTTCTAAACGGGCTTTTTCCTCTGCGCTCACGCTTGGGGCGGTGGGTTCAGGTGTAAGCGGTGCCGTTTGGACAACCGGTGGTGTGGCGGGGGGTGTTGCGTCCGCAGCGGTTGGTGGGGTAGAAGAAGGGGTGGCTGCGGTATTGGTTGTTGGGGTTAAGGGGGCTGTTACAGGAACAGGCGGGGTTGGAATAGGTGTAACGGTTGTGCTGGGCGGTGTGGGAACCGGGGCAGGCGGGATGGCTGCAGGGGTTACTGGGGTGGAAGGTTTGAGGTTGAGAGGTTTATAGCCGGGTACAACGGTGACGCCTTCTGAAGCAACGGCTTTGCACCCTTTGCCTGTTCCTGCATTGGTATAGGTAACGTTACCATTTTCGTCGATGCATTTCATGAGAGTAGCGTGCGCGCTCGTACATAAAAGTCCTAGGCTCAGTAGTGCGATTTTGGCCGGGGAAAGAAGGGGAGTTTTCATGCGCGTCCTCTCTAAAAATGGTGCTATAGACGACTGATCTCACGTTTGAGGGCTTCAATATTGCGCCCGCATAGGCTTAAGTCATTTTGAGCGGCTTTTTGTTTCTCTGCATCAGCTGGTGTAGCTAGGACTTCCCGGGCTTTTGCACATTTTGTTTCTTCAACACTGAGTTCGTGCTCCAAAATAGTGCGGCGACCACCATCTCGGGCACCTTGTGTGGCCGGAGTGATGCTAGGGAAACTGCTGGGAGTCGGGGTTTGTGATGCTTTGGGGGTAGATGACGAACCGCCGCTGCGCCGTACAGGGCTTGAAATAGTGCTAACGCTTTCTTCTGCTAAAACTTTACAGCCTGTGGCAGAACCTTTTGCGTTGGTATAGGTGATATTACCGTGCTGATCGGCGCATTTATAAAGCGTTGCATGTGCGGGTAAAGTTAGGCACAGAAGGCTTGTGGTAAAAAGGAATGATCGAGCAAGCATAAGTTAGGCTGTTCTGTTAAACGGTCTTGTTGGGCTGTTGATTATAAACCGCATTGAAAAAAAGACGGGAATTACCCGTCTTTTTTGTTGATAAATTACATTAAATGGCGGCTTAGAGGCTGTAGTACATATCAAACTCAATGGGGTGGGTGGTCATGCGGAAACGGGTGACTTCTTCCATCTTGAGTGCGATGTAAGCATCGATAAAATCATTGCTAAATACGCCGCCCCGGGTGAGGAACTCGCGGTCTTTATCTAAATACTCCAGAGCCTGATCCAAGCTGGTGCAGACGGTTGGGATTTTTGCATCCTCTTCGGGTGGGAGGTCATACAGATTTTTGTCTGCTGGCTCGCCCGGGTGGATCTTGTTCTGGATGCCGTCCAAGCCTGCCATCATGAGGGCGGCAAAGGCCAAGTATGGGTTAGCTAAAGGATCTGGGAAGCGTGCTTCAATGCGGCGCCCTTTGGGGTTGCTCACGTGTGGGATCCGAATAGAGGCTGAACGGTTGCGTGCGGAGTAAGCTAGCTTGGTGGGCGCCTCAAAGTGGGGCACTAAACGCTTGTAGGAGTTGGTGCCGGGGTTGGTAATGGCGTTGAGTGCACGTGCGTGTTTGATAATGCCGCCGATGTAGTACAGGGACATTTCAGATAGACCCGCATAGCCATTGCCTGCGAAAAGGTTTTGGCCGTCTTTCCAAATAGATTGGTGAACGTGCATGCCAGAACCATTGTCGCCTACGATAGGCTTAGGCATAAAGGTAGCGGTTTTGCCATATTGATGTGCAACGTTGTGGATGACGTACTTGAGCGCTTGCGTCCAGTCTGCGCGCTGTGTAAGCGTGCTGAATTTTGTACCGATTTCGCACTGACCGGCATTGGCCACTTCATGGTGGTGAACTTCAACGGGCACGCCAACATCTTCCAGTGCAAGCACCATGGCTGCACGGATATCGTTTAGGCTATCGACCGGGGGAACGGGGAAGTAGCCACCTTTAACACGGGGGCGGTGGCCGGTGTTACCGCCTTCAAACTTCATGCCGGTTGCCCAAGCGGCTTCTTCAGAGTTGATCTGCAAGCGGCAGCCAGACATATCAACACTCCATTCAACGGAGTCGAAAATAAAGAATTCGGGTTCTGGGCCAAAGAAGGCAGTGTCGCCGATGCCTGAGCTTTTTAGATAAGCTTCTGCGCGTTTGGCGATGGAGCGGGGGTCTCGGTCGTAGCCTTTGCCGTCGGAGGGTTCAATGACGTCACAGGTGAGCACCAGCGTGTTTTCACTGTAAAAAGGGTCCAGATAGGCGGTGCTGGCTTCTGGCAGCAGAATCATGTCGGAGGCTTGGATGCCTTTCCAGCCAGCGATGGAGGAACCGTCAAACGGGTGACCTGTTTCAAAGTGGTCTTCTTCGAATGCGGAAATAGGTAGCCCGACGTGGTGCTCTTTGCCGAGGGTATCTGTAAAACGGAGGTCTACGAAACGAACCTCATTTTCTTCGATCATCTTCATTACATCTTTTGCGTTCATAACAGGCTCCTGTTTGGAAGGTGAATAACGCTCGGCAAAGTGCCTCACACTAGCGATGCTCAAATCTAGCAGCTTTTGTGCCACTTTACTGGGTGAGCTGATTCCCATACCTAGCAAAGAGGCTAAAGCCGCATTGTGAGTGCCTAGCATGGGGCTCGCAAGCGGCTTTTTTATTTTTTGAAACTCGTGATGCACCATTTTAGTGATTAATGAATCACCGTGGTGCGGTTTTTAGAGTTTTTTGTAAAGCTGTGCACCTTTTTCCAGAAACTCTACCGCTTTTTCTGTCATGCCTTGTTGAAGGGCTTCTGAGGCTTGTATGCCTTTTTCTGCAGCGTAGTCTCGAACGTCTTGGGTGATTTTCATGGAGCAAAAATGCGGGCCGCACATAGAGCAGAAGTGGGCGACTTTTGCGCTTTCTTTGGGCAGGGTTTCATCGTGGAATTCTCGGGCTTTGTCGGGGTCTAGGCCGAGGTTAAATTGGTCTGCCCAACGGAATTCAAAACGCGCTTTAGAAAGGGCGTTGTCCCGAATTTGCGCACCGGGGTGGCCTTTGGCTAGGTCGGCGGCGTGGGCGGCCAGTTTGTAGGTGATGATGCCTTCTTTCACGTCATTTTTATTAGGTAGTCCCAAGTGCTCTTTGGGGGTAACGTAACAGAGCATGGCGGTGCCGTACCAACCGATTTGGGCGGCACCAATGGCGCTGGTGATGTGGTCGTAGCCCGGGGCGATGTCGGTTGTGAGCGGGCCGAGGGTGTAGAACGGGGCTTCTGCGCACCAATCGAGCTCTTTTTCCATGTTTTCTTTGATGAGCTGCATGGGCACGTGGCCGGGGCCTTCGATCATCACTTGCACGTCGTGCTTCCATGCGACTTGGGTGAGTTCCCCGAGGGTTTTGAGTTCGGCTAATTGTGCTTCATCGTTGGCGTCGTAGATAGAGCCGGGGCGCAGGCCATCGCCAAGGCTAAAGGCGACGTCGTAGGCTTTCATGATCTCGCAGATGTCTTCAAAATGCGTGTAGAGAAAGCTTTCTTTGTGGTGTGCTAAACACCACTTGGCCATGATGGAGCCGCCCCGGCTGACGATGCCGGTCATGCGGTTAGCCGTCAGTGGGATGTGTGCGAGGCGAATGCCGGCATGGATGGTGAAGTAATCCACCCCTTGCTCGGCTTGTTCGATGAGGGTGTCCCGGAACATTTCCCAGGTGAGTTCTTCGGCCTTGCCGTCGACCTTTTCTAAGGCTTGGTAAATGGGCACCGTGCCAATGGGCACAGGGGCGTTGCGGATGATCCATTCCCGGGTTTCATGGATATTTTTGCCGGTGGATAAATCCATCACGGTATCGGCACCCCAGCGGATCGACCACGTCATTTTGTCGACTTCTTCGTTAATGGAGGAACCCAGCGCAGAGTTGCCGATGTTGGCGTTGATTTTGACCAGGAAGTTGCGCCCGATAATCATGGGCTCTGCTTCTGGATGATTGATATTGGCGGGAATAATGGCCCGGCCTGCGGCAATTTCACTGCGTACAAATTCGGGGGTGATGTTGGCCGGGATGTTGGCGCCAAAGTGCTGGCCGGGGTGCTGGCGACCCATGAGTTGCACCAAGCGTGCACCGGCGGGGCCGCTTTTTTGGAGGTTTTCTAAATAGGCTTGGCGGTTAAGGTTTTCCCGAATGGCGACAAATTCCATCTCTGGGGTGATGATGCCGCGCCGGGCGTAGTGCATTTGGCTGACATTGGCGCCTTGCTTTGCTCTGCGAGGGGTGCGCACCAGGCCGGGGAAACGTAAATCGGCCAAGCTGGCGTCCTTGGCCCGGCTTTGGGCAAATTGGCTGCTGATGCCCGGTAGGGCTTGGGTATCGGCACGCGATTCAATCCAGCTGCTACGTGGGGCAGGCAGGCCTTGGCGAATATCAATCTGAGCTTTCGGGTCGGTGTAAGGGCCAGAGGTGTCATACACAAAAATGGGGGGATTGCTTTCTCCGCCAAAGGAGGTTGGGGTATCGGCTTGGCTGACCTCACGCATGGGTACGCGGATATCAGGCTGGCTGCCTTGGATATAAATTTTGCGGGAATTGGGTAAAGGGGCGATGGCAGCGGCATCGACTTGGGCGGTCTGGGCAGAGAAGGGGGCTGGGGTATTCATACGGGGATGTCCTCTTGTTTTAAGTAAGTTTTCGCTTTTAGGCGGTGTTAATGCTGTGCCCACAGTGCGTGAAAGTGGTGAACGGGACCATGTCCGCTGCCCACACTCAGCTGGCCAGAGGTGATAATGGCTTGTGCTAAGTAGCGCTGTGCGAGGCGAACGGCTGTTTCAACCGGGGCGAGTTCAGACCGGGTTTGGGGCAAGAGCGCGGTAATGGCAGCAGAAAGCGTGCAGCCGGTGCCATGCGTGTTTTTGGTGTCGATGCGCGCGGTGGGCAGCTCGATCATCTTGTCGCCATCAAAAAGTAAATCGACCAAGTTGGAGCCGGGCAGGTGCCCGCCTTTGAGTAAGACCCAGCGTGCGCTATTGAGGGGGAGCAGTTCGCGCAGGTTTTCTGCCACGCGGTACATTTCCTTCACATTTTCGGGCCCCCGGGTTTGGAGCAGCACGCCCGCTTCTGGCAGGTTGGGGGTGAGGATAAAGGTAAGCGGCAAAATGGCTTCGCGCATTAGACCAATGGCCCCGGGTTCTAAAAGCGCATCGCCACTTTTTGCGATCATGACCGGGTCGCATACAACTTGCTGCGGATGGTGCGCTGCCAGCGCATCGGCCACGGTGCGCACATTGGCTTCATCGCCTAGCATGCCCAGCTTAAGGGCATCGATGCGTACATCGGCAAATAAGGTGTCAATTTGCTGTTTTAAGAAGGGCGCCGGGGGCTGATGCACTGCCGTGACGGCTTGGGTGTTTTGTGCGGTGAGGGCAGTGATCACGCCGCAACCGTAAGCATCCAAGGCCGAGAAGGTTTTGATATCCGCCAGCACCCCGGCTCCGCCAGAAGGGTCAATACCGGCAATAGATAAAACATTGGGAATGCTTTTAGGAGAAGAGCTTTGTGTGCCCGCCATGCGCGTTGTACCTTTTTAGAAAGTCAAAAAACTGTGCTGGGGGCGTAAGAGGTGTGTGTTTAAGGCACATCCGTTTCCCTACGCCGGTATCAGCCGGATCAGGTTCAAAGGGTCTATCTCAGCCTGTTTGTAAAGTCTTAAAACAGGCACCCCTAACGAGAGCGATTAGGGTACATGCACAAGAGGCCCCACGCAAGGGGGCAATGGTGGGCCGGGCAGATGGCCGGGGTGCGTCGGGCGATGGTGGCGAAGCTGGTAGTCAGCGCGGGTTTTATTTTTTGCTGAATTTTTGCACTAGCTGTACACCCAAGAGCACGATAAAACCCAGTAGCAAGCCAATCAGAAAATCTGCCAGCGTGGGTAGGACAATTTGGCTAAGCTGTGGGAGGCCGCTTAGCACTTGCATTTGTTGGGTTAGATGCTCAATACCGTGGTGGAGCCAAGGCCAATTGTGCGTGATGATGCCGCCCCCCACCAAAAACATGGCCAGTGTGCCCAAAACAGACAGGGCTTTCATCAGCCAAGGGGCGGTTTGGATTAAGATTCGCCCAAGTGTTTGATTTAAGGCGTCTTGACGTTCTCTGATAAGGTGTAGGCCCATGTCATCGAGCTTCACAATCAGCGCAACCAGGCCGTAAACCCCCATCGTCATCAGGACAGACACCAGACTTAAAACAATGGCTTTCTGCATAAAAGGCAGGGTTTGGACGGTGCCGAGGGCAATGACGATGATTTCAGCCGATAGAATAAAATCGGTACGAATGGCGCCTTTGATTTTTTCTTTTTCAAAGTTCAGTAGATCAACTTTTTCGTTCAGCACGGCGCTGGCATGCGCATGGTGTTCGGCATCAGCTTGTTTTTTGTGCAGATAGGTGTGTACGAGTTTTTCAACGCCCTCAAAACAAAGATAAGCCCCGCCGATGAGCAGCATGGGTGTTATTAACCAAGGTGCAAAAAAGTTGATGAGTAGCGCAAAGGGAACAAGGATGAGCTTGTTAATAAACGAGCCTTTTGCCACCGCCCACACCACCGGCAGTTCCCGGTCTGCGTTCACCCCGGCCACTTGGTTGGCGTTGAGCGCCAAGTCATCGCCCAAAACCCCGGCGGTTTTCTTAGCCGCGACTTTTGTCATGGCGGCAACGTCGTCGAGTAGCGTTGCAATATCGTCAAAAAGGGCAAAAAAGCTGGAGGCCACGTTTGTTTTATCCTTGTTTTAGAGTTGTTGTGTCGCAAAAGTATGGCATTGGTTAAGGGGCTTCTGCATAAATTTCCTTTCAATGTTAACCTGCCGACTGATTAATCTAGGCTTATTGGGGTGATGTTTCAAATGAGTCGAGTTGATGCAGTTGGTGTTTTTGAGAGGACGCATATCATGGCATCAAATATCGTTTATTGCCTTCGTTGCAATTCAGATCGTCTATCGTCATGGTAAGAGCGCAGCCGGTCATGTTTCTTATCGCCGCCTTGGCGGCTC
>RRZU012486740.1_pt1 | contig 11151 bp, 9 predicted proteins | sample 2165561 | NCBI WGS metagenome assembly RRZU01 (sample SAMN10456909, study PRJNA506462) | wastewater metagenome | isolation source: wastewater sludge | place: USA: Moscow, Idaho | reverse complement strand
TGAGCGCCGAAACGGTGCGCTGCATCATGCTCTCTGGCAGCGAGGGCCTCAGCCGCGGCATGACCGTCACGGGCGAAGGCAGCGGCCTTCGCGTGCCCGTCGGCAAGGCGACGCTCGGACGGCTTTTCAACGTCTTTGGCGATACCATCGACGGCGGCGCGCCGATCGGCGGCGCGGAGCCGCGCCGCAGCATCCACAGAAAGCCCCCCGCCTTCGACGAGCAGAGCCCGAGCGTTGAGATCTTGGAGACCGGCATCAAGGTCATCGACCTTTTGGAGCCCTATCCGCGCGGCGGCAAGATCGGCCTGTTCGGCGGCGCGGGCGTCGGTAAAACGGTGCTCATTCAGGAGCTTATCCACAACATCGCCGTCGAGCACGGCGGCTATTCGATCTTCACCGGCGTGGGCGAGCGCAGCCGCGAGGGCAACGACCTCTGGAACGAGATGCACGAGAGCGGCGTGATCGACAAGACCGCGCTCGTCTTCGGCCAGATGAACGAAGCGCCCGGCGTTCGTATGCGCGTGGCGCTGACAGGCCTTACGATGGCCGAATACTTCCGCGACGAGGAGCAGCGCGACGTGCTGCTGTTCATCGACAATATTTTCCGCTTTGTGCAGGCGGGCAGCGAGGTCTCGACCCTGCTCGGCCGCATGCCCTCCGCCGTCGGCTATCAGCCGACGCTCGCCAACGAAATGGGCGAGCTGCAGGAGCGCATCACCTCGACCAAGAGCGGCTCGATCACGTCCGTGCAGGCGGTCTACGTTCCCGCGGACGATCTGACCGACCCTGCCCCGGCGACGACGTTCACCCACCTCGACGCGACGACGGTTTTGAGCCGTAAGATCGCCGAACAGGGCTTATATCCCGCGGTCGACCCGCTCGAATCGTCCTCCCGCATTCTGGAAGAGGATATCGTGGGCGAGCGGCACTACCGCATCGCGCGCAGCGTGCAGGCGACCTTGCAGAAATACCGCGAATTGCAGGATATCATCGCCATCCTCGGCATGGAGGAGCTGAGCGACACGGACAAGGTGACGGTCAACCGCGCGAGAAAGATCCAGCGCTTTTTGGCCCAGCCGACGTTCGTGGCCGAAAAGTTCACGGGCCTTCCGGGCGTCTATGTGCCGCTTGAGGAGACACTCCGCGGCTTTGAAGCCATTCTCTCCGGCGAGATGGACGGCTATCCCGAGATGGCGTTCTACAACGTCGGTACGCTTGACGACGCGCTCGCCAAGGCGAAGAAGATGGAAAGCGGGGAAGCGTGATGAAGACCTTTCCTCTCCGCGTCCTCGCGCCCGAGCGCACGTTTTTTGACGGGGCGTGCACATCGCTCACCGTGCCGAGCATCGACGGCATATACGGCCTGATGGCGCAGCACGAGGATATCGTGCTCGCCATCGTTCCCGGCAAGCTGACGCTGCGGGGACAGGACGGCGATGAGCAGATCGCCGCCGTATCCGAGGGACTTCTCAAGATGGAAAACGGGGAAGCGCTGCTGCTGGTGGACACGATCGAGCGGCCGGAGGAGATCGACCTCCACCGCGCCGAGGAAATGGCCGCCGAGGCGCGCGCCGAGCTCAAGGCGAAGCGCAGCGCGCAGGAGCAGGCCATTGCCAATGCCCGCATCGCCCGCGCGATCAGCCGTATCCACGTCAAGCACGACGGGAAATAAATGAGAAAACGAAAATTCGCACCGCAAGGTGCGAATTTTTTGATCTCTCCGCCGATTTTCGCCCGATTTTGCACACTTTTTGTGCTAAAAGTGGAGAAAAAGGAGGGGAAATCCATGGAAATGTCCGCAAGAAAGCCGCTGCTCCCGCGCCGCGTGCTCGACCTGCCCATCGATGCGCTGCGCCCCAACCCCAACCAGCCGCGCATCGAGTTTGACGAGGCCTCGCTGCGCTCGCTGAGCGACAGCATCCGCCGCTATGGCATCCTCCAGCCGCTGACCGTCCGCCGCACGGACGAGGGCTACGAGCTCATCGCGGGAGAGAGACGGCTGCGCGCGGCAAAGCTCGCGGGACTGCGCGAGGTGCCGTGCCTGCTCGCGCGCTCGAGCGAGGAGGAGAGCGCGCTGCTCGCGCTGATCGAAAACCTCCAGCGCCGCGATTTGCACTACTTGGAGGAGGCTGCGGCTATCGCGCGGCTGATCGCGACCTACGGCCTCTCGCAGGAGCAGGCGGCGGAAAGGCTGGGGAAATCCCAGTCCGCTATTGCCAACAAGCTGCGGCTGCTGCGCCTGTCGCCCGACTGTGTGCGCCTTCTGCGCGAGCATGACCTCTCCGAGCGGCACGCACGGGCGCTGCTGCGCCTGACGGACGAGGAAGACCGCCTCAAAGCCTTGCAAGTTATCGCCGCACGCGGCTACAACGTCGCGCAGAGCGAGGCGTATATCGAAGAGCTTTTGAAGCTCAAGCAGAAAACGCCCCCGCCGCGCCTGCCGACCTACATCGTCAAGGATGTGCGCATCTTTTTGAACACCATCCGCCACTCGCTCGGGCTGATGCAGCGCGCGGGCGTCGAGGCCGACATGCAGCGCGAGGACACGGACGATGGCATCCTTTTGACCATCCGCATCCCGAAACGTGCAAAAGAGGCCGGATAATCCTGCAAAATTGTCACCAAATTGTGATTCTTTTTCTCACAAACTGTGGTATACTGAAACGACTGGCAGGGAACTCCCTGTCCGGAAGATCGGAAGAAACAGGAGGAGCCAGCATGGATGAAATGAACGGCGCCTTTGAGGAAAAGAAGAGAAGAAAGGGCGGCAAACGCCTGATGCAGCCGGAAAAGGCCGCAAAGGCGGCCAAGGAGCCCCGCGCGGAAAAGCCGCCGCGCGTTCCACGTGAAACATCGGGAAAGACCGGCAAGGTCGTCGGCATTGTCGCGGGTGTGCTCGTGGTGGCGTACTTGGGCCTTGGCGCGTGGGCGTCGGCCAGCCATAAAATTTATCCCAACGTGATGATGGGCGATACCAACTACGGCGGGATGACCGAGCAGCAGGTCGCCGAGCAGCTCAAAGCGAGCGTCGCGCAGGCGAAGGGCGCGGTCGTCGACTTCGTCCTGCCCGACGGCACGGAGGTCGCGCATGTTTCGCTCGACGAGATGCCGGAGTATGTCGACTTCGACGGACTTGCCAAGCATATCTACAACGTCTACGGCTGCAATGACAGCTTTCTGACCGCGGGCGCGAAGTATCTGCGCGCACTCTTCAAGCCGCAGGATGCGGCGCAGGTGGTCGACGCGGCCTACTCGCCCGATTTGATGGAGAATCTTGTCGACACGGTGTGCGACAGCATCAACTGCGACCCCGTGGAGTTTGCCATCAACGTGACAGAGGATGGCAAGGTCAGCGTGACGAAGCCGCAGGACGGCCGCGCGACGACTGATACCGCAAGAGACCAGATCGGCGTATACTTAAACGGCGCGTATTTGAGCGGCGGCGACCCGTCCGAGATCGTGCTTGAGCCTGCGAGCGAGGGCGGCGTCTACGATGTCATTCCTGCACAGGAGGTCGACCTGAGCGCGCAGCGCGAGGCCGTCATCGGCCAGAAGGTCAACGCGACGTATGACAAGGAGACCGGCGCGGTCACGCCCGGCCACGCGGGCGTGGAATTTACGCTTTCTGACCTTGAATCCGCCTACAACGCCGCGGCGGCGGGGGAGACGGTCGAGTTGCCCAACGCCACGGTCGAGACGCCGGACGTCACGGCAGAGCAGCTCCAAAAGGTCCTGTTCCGCGATGTGCTGAGCACTTACACCACGAAGGTCGGCGGCGCGTCCGGCCGCCGCGCGAACGTCAAGCTGACGGCCTCGCGCATCACCGGCTACATATTGAACTCCGGCGAAACGATGAAATACGGCCCGCTCGTCACGCCCTTTACCGCGGCGAACGGCTACAGCACCGCGCCCGGTTACTTGCATGGCAAGACCGTCGATATGGTCGGCGGCGGCGCGTGTCAGGCGAGCTCCACGCTCTACGCCGCGGCGCTCTACGCCAACCTTGAGATCGTGCAGCGCACGAACCACGGCTTCGCGTCCGACTACATCGGCCTCGGCCTCGACGCGACGGTCGCGCAGGGCGGGCCCGAGTTCGAGTTCCGCAACAACACGAATTATCCCATCAAGGTCGTCGCCGAGTACTATGCGAGCGGCGGCAAGAACTACCTGAAGGTGTCCCTCCTCGGCACCAAGGTGGACGATACCTATGTGAAGATCAAGACCGAAGTGCTTGAAACCATCCCGTTTACGGAGGAGATCGTTGAGACCGACGAGCTCGCCCCCGGCGAGCGCAAGGTCGAGCAGACCGCCTACACCGGCTACAAGGTCAAGACCTACCGCAACGTCTACTCCGGTGACGGCAAGCTCATTTCGTCCACGTTCGAGGCGAGCAGCAATTATAAGGCGCGCAACCGCATCGTGCTCGTCGGCAAGTCCGCGGCGGTCACGCCGACTGATCCTGCCACACCTGTCGATCCCGGCACGACCACGCCGACCGACCCGACAACGCCCGTTGACCCCGGTACCACGACAAACCCGGGCACCACAACTGACCCCGGCGTGACAGACCCCGGCACGACGACAGAGCCGCCCGTCGAGCAGGAAAAGCCCGGTTGGCTCGACACGGGGCTCGACCGGTAAAAACAGCAGAACGAGAAAACGGAGAGGCATTACCTCTCCGTTTTTACGTTGTTCAAGTGTTATTCGCCGTCCGAGTCCATGTAGAGCTCTTCGGCCTTCTGCTGCGCGGCGATCAGCAGCGCGCTGGCCTCACCATAGTTCTGCCTGTCCATTTTCTCCAGCGCGTCAGTCACGGCGTTGAAGAGGAGCAGATACATTGCCTTGTAGTCCGTCATAGAACCACCCTCGGAAAATTATATAACGTTTTGTTATATAGCACAATATAACATTTTGTTTTACGTATACTTCTTTACAGAATCTAAACACGAATTCTGGATGGAGTGAAGCAAAATGTATCGACGCATTCGAGACTTGAGAGAGGACAGCGACCTGACGCAAAAGAGCTTGGCGGACTATCTGAGCTGCTCGCAGGTCTGCTATTCCAACTACGAGACCGGCAAGCGCGACGTCCCGAGCGACGTGCTCATCAGGCTCGCACGGTTTTACCACACGAGTGTGGATTATCTTGTGGGGCTCACGGAGGAGCGGGCTCCTTATCCTAAAAAGAAATAGTACATAGTGCCATGTTCTCGCACGGGTGCGAGGGGGATGCAGCGCGACAGCGCTGCTTTTGTCCCTGCACTGTGCAGGAGGGCGGGGGGAAGGCAGCGCCTTTGGCGCTGCACGAATCAAAGGGGATATTCTCTTTCGCAAAAGAGAATATCCCCTTTGGAACCCCAAGAGAAAGGCTTTGACATTGCGGGCAAGCAGCTCGAAGAGCTGCAATGCTTGCCGACTGCACTTCCCATAGCGCGGCGTTGCCGCGTTTGGGGTTGCTAGATGATTTGACTTTCTCCTATTATCCGCTGTTGCGCAGCCGTTGGCGGCTTTGCCGCCTTACGGATGCGGTACACTCCTTGCGGGTGCCGCTCTGCCCATCTTGTAGAAGTACAGCCTAATTTCCGTCTACCGGAGCACTCCACAATGCGGCGAGCGCAGCAATGCCGCTATTTCGCACGCAGTCTGCCGCCAAGCAAACGTCACACGCGCCTCACGACAGTAAGGCGCGGTTGCAAGACGTAACGAATTGCAGAAGATTCATGGCGAAGCCATGTACACCGCACCTGATTCCGCAGGCTGCGCAGCTCTTCAAGATCGAGACTGCCAATGTCGGGGGTCGAGGGGGACTCCCCTCGCGTTCTCTTGGGGGTTCAAGGGGGTCATTCTCTCACGTGAGAGAATGACCCCCTTGGTGCTGCGGCGCGCACGCCGCATTTTCCCTCCGCGCTCTGCGCGGAAAGCAACCGCTCCCCCGAGGGAGCGCAAAAAAGAAGCAGCCCTTTCGGGCTGCCACTTTTTTACTTTTCACAAATGACCGGCTTTTGGCGGTCAGACTCCACAAAGGCCTTGGCCTTTTCCACCGCTTCCGCGCGGGGAAGCTTGACCTGCTCGCCGGTGCGCATGTCCTTGCAGGACACGACGCCCGCGGTGATCTCGTCCTCGCCGAGGAAGTAGACGTAGGGCACCTTAAGCTTGTCGGCGTAGTTCATCTTGGCCTTGAACTTCTTCTTTTCCGTATAGATCTGCGTGCTGACGCCCGCGGCGCGAAGATCGGTCGCGAGCGAGATGGCCTCGCTCAGGTCCTCGGTCATCGGCAGGATAAGCACGTCCGCCGGCGCGGTGCAGATGTCGCTATTCAGAAGGCCCTGCTCGCCGAGGACATAGAACAGGCGCGTCACGCCGATCGAAATGCCGACGCCGGGGAGCTTGCGGTCAGTATAGTACTCCGCAAGGTTATCGTAGCGGCCGCCGGAGCAGACCGAGCCGATCTCGGGGTGGTCGAGCAGCGTCGTCTCGTACACCGTGCCGGTGTAGTAGTCGAGGCCGCGCGCGATGGTCAGGTCGACCGCGAAGTTCTCCTGCGGCACGCCGAACGCGCCGAGGTACTTGGCGACGGTCGTCAGCTCGTCGAGGCCCTGGTCGAACATCTCGTTGCGGCCGCGGTACTTTTCAAGAGAAGCGAGCACCTCTTCGTTCGTGCCCTTGATGCCGATGAAGGCGAGGATCTCATCCGCCTTTTCGCCCTCGATGGCGTAGTCGTCGACCAAGATCGCGCGCACGAGGTCAGGGCCGATCTTTTCGATCTTGTCGACGGTGCGCATGATATCGCCGGACTTGTCGGAAAGGCCCAGCATCGCGTAGAAGCCGTTTAAGATGCGGCGGTTGTTGATGCGGATCTGGAAACGGGACAGGCCGAGGCGGGAGAAGACGGTATAGATGATGGCGGGGATCTCGGCGTCGTTCGTGATGTCGAGCTCGCCGTCGCCGATGACGTCGATATCTGCCTGATAGAGCGCGCGGAAGCGGCCGCGCTGCGCGCGCTCGGCGCGAGAGACCTTTCCGATCTGGAAACGGCGGAACGGGAAAGCGAGGTCGGCATAATGCAGGGCAACGTATTTCGCCAGAGGCACCGTCAGGTCGAAGCGAAGGGACAGGTCGCTGTCGCCCTTGGAGAAACGGTAGATCTGCTTTTCAGTCTCGCCGCCGCCCTTGGCGAGCAGCACGTCGCTCGCTTCGATGATGGGCGTGTCGAGCGGGGTGAAGCCATAGACGCCGTAGGACGAGCGCAGCACCTCCATAAGGCGCTCCATCTGGGTCTGCGGCGCGGGAAGCAGCTCCATAAAGCCGGATAAGGTGTGAGCTTTGATCGTTGCCATGATAGTGTGTGTCCTTTCCTAATAGAATGTATGGACAGCGTACTGTACTGCGGTGGCACAGCAGCGTATCGGAGTGGTTGACAGATATTTTACGGTACGGCGCAGGGATTGTCAAGCATCCGCGGCCGTTTTTTCCACTTTCGAGACAGTATAGCATTTTCCGCGCGGAATTGCCATAGCTTTCGCCGCCTGCGGTGCAAAAATTTTTCTTTCCGTCGCGGACAGTGTTCACGAAAAATGAAGATATCCGCCAAAAAGCACGAATTGCGCTTGACGGAACTGCCGCTTTTTGTTACCATAGAGACAATATCAACGGGCAAGCTCCGAAAACCGAGGTTCGCCCGCAAGCAGCTTCCGGGCAGCCGTCATTCGGCGTCCGCCGCGGCCACACCGCGCGGGCAGGAGTCGATCCGATCGGATCGTTGAGGAGGAACGTTGGATGTACCAGAGCAAAATGAAAAGCGAAGAGACCGATCACCTGTTCAAGGCGATCTTATCTTTGAAAACGGAGGAAGAATGCTACCGCTTCTTCGACGATCTCTGCACCTTCAGCGAGATCGAGGCGATGTCCCAGCGCTTCGAGGTGGCGTCGCTTCTCGCCGATGGTAAGACCTTCACGCAGATCTCGCAGAAGATCGGCGTTTCGTCCACGACCATCACGCGCGTCAATAAGTGCCTTTGCTACGGGGCGGACGGCTATAAGCTGCTGCTCGAGCGGGCCAAAGAAGAAAAGTAAGCCATTCGTCATTTTGATCAGAGCAGGCGCTAAGCGCCTGCTCCTTTTTGTCTGTTTTGCTTTATTGCAATGCCGTAAAAGCATATCAGCATAACATCACGTCATCCTGATATAGAAGAATTGACTAAAATATTTTTTGGAATCTACGCGAATTTTATTGCTTTTGCTGAACAGGTATGTTACAATTAGTTCACAAATAGATTAGGGCATGGGAAACAGCGTGCAAGAAACCGTTGCCCGACGGTGCTGTTGCCTAAGTTCTGTGTCTGTTTTTCTGTGGGACCCCTCCACAGAAAACGCACGTCCCCGCGTGCGGTGTGCAGCGTGTTCGTCACGGGGAGGAGCGGCTTCCCGCTTCCTGACGGGCAAGTATTTTTATGAAGAGAGAGGTATTTTATCAATGGCAAATGAAAAGAAAGTCGCACGGGAGCCCAGTTTTCTGCTGGCGTTAATTCCCATTGTGGCAATGATCGGGTTCATGCTTTACTGCTTCCTCGGTCATTCCGAATCCGGTTACCATGACGCCCATATGCCCCTGGTCATGTCCATCGTCGTCGCGTGCATCGTCGGTCACTTCTGCGGTCACGACTTTAAGGATATGCTCGCCGGTATGATCGAGCGCCTGAGCGCTTCCATGGAAGCTGTTCTGATCCTCTGCACCGTCGGTTTCCTGGTCGCGAGCTTCATGGCCTCCGGTGCGATCCCCTCCCTGATCGTCTACGGTCTGGATCTGCTGACCCCGAAGCTGTTCCTGCCTGTCGGCTGCATCCTCTGCGCGATCGTCGGTATGGCGTGCGGCTCCTCCTGGACCACCACCGCCACCATCGGTCTTGCGTTCCTCGGCATCGGCGCGGGCCTTGGCATCAATCCCGCCCTCACCGCCGGTATGATCATCTCCGGCGCGTATGTCGGCGATAAGTTCTCCCCCCTGTCCGATACCACCAACCTCGCCGCGGCTGTTGCCGAGACCGGTCTTTTCGACCACGTTACCGCGATGGTCTCCTCCACCGGCCCGACCTTGGTCATCGCCCTCATCCTCTACACCATCATGGGCCTGAACATCGACGCCAGCGCCTATGATCCGACCGTCGCCCAGTCCATTCAGGACGCGTTCCGTGGGGCCTTCGTGATCTCCCCCGTTCTGCTCATCCCCATCATCGTGGTTATCGTGATGTGCATCCTGCGCGTGCCCGGCCTTGTCGGTATCGCCATCTCCGTTGCCACCGCGACCATCTTCATGATGATCTTCCAGTCCACCGACATCTACGGCTCCCGCGCCCTGGGCGACATCTTCAACACGCTGCACTACGGTATCGGCGTTGAGACCGGCAACGAGGTCGCTGACTCCATCCTCGGCAAGGCCGGCGGTATGGACGGCACCATGTGGACCATCAACCTCATCCTCCTCGCGCTCGCCTACGGCGGTGCTCTGGAGCGCTGCGGCTGCGTCGAGCGTCTGTTCGGCGGCCTGAAGCACAGGATCCACTCCGTCGGCAGCCTCATCCTCGCGACCCTGCTGACCTCCATCTTCTGCGACGCCACCATGTGCGACCAGTTCCTCGGCATCGGCGTTCCCGCCCCCATCTATGCTGACAAGTACGACGAGCTCGGTCTCGGCCGCAATATGCTCTCCCGTTCTCTGGAAGATGCCGGTACCCTCTGGGCCGTTATGTTCCCCTGGACCGGCTGCGGCGCTTACCAGACCGGCGTTCTCGGCATGAGCCCGCTGGTGTTCTTCCCGTACGCGTTCGTCAACCTGCTCAACCCCGTTTACGCCTATGTGACCGCTGCGTTCGGCCGCAACATCTTCTGGGCTGACGGTTCCTACACCAATATCTTCGGCAAGACCAAGGCCGGCAAGCCCGCCGGCGCTCCCGAAGAGGCTCACGCCAAGGCCCTTGCGAACCTCGAGGCTCGCCGTGCCGCCGGTAAGGCCCCCAAGATCAACGCGTAAGCCCCCTTCCCCGCTTTACTTAGAAAGGAATCACCGCTGTGAAACAATCGCTTCCCTGGGAATCCGTCCCGCCCCCGATCTACCCCGCGCAGTCGTCGCTCAAGCCACGTAAAAAGTGGGTGCAGACCGGCGGATGGATCTTGGTTGTCGTGCTGCTGCTGTTCGGCATTTCGACCCGCAGCAGAAACCCGCTGCTCGCCTTCGTCTCGCTCGCGTTCTCAGTGCTGTATCTGCTGACGCTGATGACCAAAAAGGACGCCGCTCTCACGAGCCGCGGACTTGAGATCTTCTACGATATGCAGTTCACCACCAACTACGAGTTCTTCCCCTGGGAGGACATCAACGCGATCGTGTGCGAGGACCGCGGCCATGCCGACATGGTGCGCCTGCACATCGGCCACGGCAACACGGAAAAGGCTCTCTTCTTCCCGCGCGAGGACCTCGACGAGATCTACTCGTTCATCAAAAAGAAGAATCCGGCGATCCGCATCATGGATTATGCCGCGCCCGAACCGAAGTCCAGCAAGAAGCACAAGAAGTGAACAACTGTGACCTTTCCACAAAGAATGAAGGGCGCCCCGCTTTTGCGGGGCGCTTTTTTTATCTATTCTGTCCAATTCTATCACTGTACCCTGATAGTGTGTTATCTCAATATGGTGATAACGCACAACAAAGAAAACTTTTTTCGGCAAAAAACTATTGATTTTGCACAAAAATATGCTATACTGTTTCCAGAACGATCCTGTGGGACTTTTCCACAGGCGGAGCGCCATCCACGCACGGGCATGCGCGGAAAGTAAGGGGAACGCTTCGACACGTTTCTTGCACTTGGGCGGTTCGGGCAACCGGACATGCCGACCGGGTCACACCGGAACTTTGAGAAAAGAGAGGACACTACCATGATCATGAATCCTACCGCGATCAAGCATGTCGTCGTCGATGGCCACAGCCTGACGCTCGAATCCTTCGTCGCCATCGCTCGCTACAATGCGACCGTCGAGCTGGCTCCCTCCGCTCTGGAAGCCATGAAGAAGTCCCGCGCCCTGGCCGAGAAGATCGCCGCTGAGGGCCGCGTCGCTTACGGCATCACCACGGGCTTCGGCGAGTTCCAGAAGGTCGCCGTC
>RRZU010174099.1_pt1 | contig 11152 bp, 7 predicted proteins | sample 2165561 | NCBI WGS metagenome assembly RRZU01 (sample SAMN10456909, study PRJNA506462) | wastewater metagenome | isolation source: wastewater sludge | place: USA: Moscow, Idaho | reverse complement strand
GGACGATAATATAATTCGCTGAGTCTTGAAGCTACAATTCCAATAACACCTTTACTCCATTCGGGGTTATATACAACAATTGAATTTTTATTTTCAAAATCTTCGTTGCCTTCGATAAAATCTTTTGCATTTCCAGTTGTTTTTTTGTCCAAATCTTTGCGTTCCTCATTGTATTGGTCGATGCAATCGCTTTTTTCTTTGGCAAAAGTGAAGTCCTTACTGATAAGCAATTCTACGGCTTCTTTCCCTGAACGCATACGCCCAGATGCATTGATGCGCGGACCTATTTTAAATACAATATCACTAACCGTTATCTCTTTTCCACGAAGTCCGCAAACATCAATAATTGCTTGCAAACCAATGCTTGGGTTCGCATTTAATTGTTTTAGTCCAAAGAACATTAGAACTCTGTTCTCTCCGGTTATGGGAACAATATCCGAAGCAATGCTTACAGCAAGCAAATCAAGTAGGGGAGTAATTGTTTCAAAATCAATGCGATTACTCACAGCAAATGCTTGCACCAACTTAAATCCTACTCCGCAACCGGAAAGATGTCCGTAAGGATAGGTGGAGTCGATGCGTTTGGGGTCTAACACCGCAACAGCATCGGGTAGAGTTTCGTCTGGCGTGTGGTGGTCGCAAATAATGAAATCCACGCCTTTTTCTTTTGCATACTTAACTTTTTCTATGGCTTTTATGCCACAATCCAAAACAATTATCAGGGAAAAACCATTTTCGGCAGCAAAATCAATGCCTTTGTAGGAAATCCCATAGCCTTCGTTGTATCTGTCCGGTATGTAAAAATCGATATTTGAATAAAATTGTTGTAAAAACTTATAAACGAGTGCTACTGCTGTTGTTCCATCGACGTCATAATCTCCGTAGATGAGAATTTTCTCTTTTTTCCCCATTGCCTTATTGAGCCTTTCCACTGCTTTGTCCATATCATTAAGCAAGAAAGGGTTATGAAGATGTGCCATTTGGGGTCGGAAAAAGTTTTTTGCTTCTTCCATTGTGTGGATGCCTCGTTGTACTAACAGTTTACACAAAGTAGGACTTATACCCAGTTCATTTGTTAATTTTTTTTGATATTTTTTTTCTTCTGCTGTAAGCTCTTTTACAATCCATTTGTTTGTCATATAGTGGTTTTTTATTTATCAAAGGACGTCACACAATCTAAAAGTTGTGTATATTTGCACTTCATGAATGCCATTGCAAGAACTTGCAACTTGTAAAAATACAACAAAAAAGTAGAAAGTCAATATTGATTTTTTAAAAAAATGTTTACGAGTTTTTTTGTTTGCCATTTTATTTGAATATGCGATGATAACAGAACTAAAAAAAGCAGTCGAGATCTTAAGAGAAGGTGGAATTATTTTATATCCTACAGATACCATTTGGGGAATTGGTTGCGATGCGACCAATGAAAAGGCTGTAAAACGTATTTACGAAATTAAGCAACGAGAAGAGACGAAATCGATGTTGGTGCTGTTGGATAGTAGTGCAAAATTGCAAGCATATTTATCCGATGTGCCCGAAATAGCCTGGGATTTGATTGATGTTGCCGACAAACCTCTTACAATTATTTATCCACAGGGCAAAAATTTAGCAGCTAATTTGTTAAGTGCTGATGGTACGATTGGCATTCGCATAACGCAAGAAATTTTTTCAAAGCGATTATGCGAAATGTTTCGAAAGCCCATTGTTTCGACATCCGCTAATGTGAGTGGAAATCCCTCGCCTGGGAATTTTGCTGAGATTTCTGATGAAATCAAACAAAAGACGGATTATATTGTCGACTTTAGGCAAGGAGAAGAGCAACAAAGTAGTCCGTCTAGCATTATTAAGTTGCAAAAAGATGGAAGTTTTGTAATTTTGCGATAATAAATTATTTCCTTGTGAAGTACAAAAATCAATTAAAAAAATATATCCTTTCTGATTATCTCACGGCTTTGCTTGCCTGGTTTTTGTTTTATATATTTCGCAGAATAGAAATTGACCTGATTGCAATAAGAGATATTCAAATGTTTGTGCCTATGTACAACGCCAGGTTGACGATGCTCGTTGTCCCTGTTTTTTGGTTGGGCGTTTATTGGCTTTCGGGATATTACAACACTTCTTTTCTAAAATCAAGATTGTCAGAACTTTTTACGACTTTTGCAAGCGTGTTTTTTGGAACTTTGGTTATTTTCTTTGCTGTTTTGGTCGACGACCCTGTTTCCTCATATACGTTTTATTATGTTTCTTTTCTCGTACTTTTTTCTATTCATTTTGTTCTTACCTATTTTTGCCGTCTTGTTATTACAACAATTTCGGCGAAACTTATTCATAATAGACAGAAAGGATTTAGAACGCTTATTCTTGGGGTTGGAGATAAAGCTTTCAAACTGAGTTCTGAATTAAACCAAATGAAACAGTCTCTTGGATACATGATAGAGGGATTTGTGGTCGCACAAAAGAAGGAACAACAAAAGGTGGCTTCTAATGCCATACTAGGAACCATATTGGATATTAATTCATTGCTTAAAAAATATAATGTTGATGTTGTAATTATTGCTGTTGATAATATTTCTGAAGATGAAATATACCAGTTGATGTATGATCTTTGCTCTAAGAACGTAAAAATAAAAATAGTTCCTGGTTTGTTCGAGATTTTGACGGGAAGTGTAAAAATGAAAAGTATCTATGCCGTTCCTCTTATTGATTTGGTAGAGGTTCGGATGAGCGATTTCCAGAAAAATGTGAAGCGTGTTATTGATGTCGTTACATCATTGTTTGTTTTGCTACTTCTCATGCCGCTGTTTTTTTTCTTGGCGATAAAGATAAAGTCAGACTCAGAAGGATCAATGATTTATAAGCAAGAAAGAATTGGTCTACACGGTGTGCCATTTATTATATACAAATTTAGGACTATGTATCAGGATTCGGAAAGAGAAGGTATCCCAAAACTTTCTTGCGAGAATGACGAGAGAGTAACACGTTTCGGTAAATTTATGCGAAAATATCGTCTGGATGAATTGCCTCAATTTTACAATGTATTGAAAGGGGAAATGTCCTTGGTCGGACCACGTCCTGAAAGACGCTATTTTATTGACCAAATAATACAACAAGCTCCTTATTACCAGCGTCTGACTAATGTTCGTCCAGGAATCACTTCTTGGGGAATGGTAAAGTTCGGATATGCCAATACCGTGGAAAAAATGATAGAAAGGTCGAGGTTTGACATTTCTTATATGGAAAATATGTCGTTGATCATTGATATTAAAATATTGATTTATACCATAAAAACTATTTTTACCGGTAAGGGTCTTTAGGCTAGTTGATTGAAATCAATAATAGTTTTACCTTTGTAAACTTAACTTTGTTAAAAAAAGTGGAAAATAATTGGTACCTGAGATTAATCTCATGGAGAGAAAAAAATATTAAGAAAAGCAGATTTATTCTTATTTTGAGTTTTCTTGTTGGTGTTTTTACTGCTTTTGCCGCCATTATACTTAAGGGTGCTATACAACTGATTCAGCATTTGCTTACTACTAATTTTAGTGTAAATGAGGCCAATTATTTGTATTTGGCTTATCCTATCATTGGTATTGCCCTGACCGGGCTTTTTGTTCGATACATTGTGAAAGATGATATTAGTCACGGTGTTACGCGTATTTTATTCGCCATTTCTCAGCGAAAGAGTATCCTGAAGCTTCATAATATTTGGACATCTATTGTTGGCAGTTCTATTACTATTGGTTTTGGCGGTTCTGTAGGAGCGGAAGCACCAATTGTTTTGACAGGGTCATCTATTGGTTCTAATTTGGGGAAATTCTTCAAAATGGATCAAAAAACCCTTATGTTGCTTGTCGGATGTGGAGCAGCAGGAGCTATTGGCAGTATTTTTAAAGCTCCTATTGCAGGGGTTATTTTTACCCTTGAGGTTCTGATGCTTGATATGACAGTTACTTCTGTTGTTCCGCTACTTATCTCTTCTGTAACGGCAACAGCAATTTCTTATTTTTTATTGGGTGATACAGTAATATTTTCCTCACATATTTATCAGCCTTTTTTGCTCGAAAGAATTCCATATCACATTCTATTGGGGATTATTTGTGGTCTTGTTTCTCTTTATTTTACACGTGGAATGAATAAATTGGAAACATTCTTTCAAGGAATGAAAAATGTTTATGTAAAGTTAATTGTAGGAGGAATTATTTTGAGTGCTCTTATTTTTCTTTTCCCTCCTTTATACGGTGAAGGTTATGAGTCTATTTCTGCTCTTTTAAATAATCAACCGCAAACACTATTTGATGGAACGATGTTTTATCCGATGAAGGATAGCGTTTTGTGGCTTGTTTTATATCTTTCGTTGATTGTTTTCTTCAAAATATTCGCATCCTCTGCCACCAATGGAGCAGGTGGGGTTGGGGGTATTTTTGCACCTTCTTTATTCATGGGTTGTATTACCGGATTTATTGTAGCGGTGCTCTTAAATGTTTTGGGTGTCGGCATTGCTCCACAAAATTTTGCTTTGGCGGGCATGGCAGGCCTTATGTCTGGAGTAATGCATGCTCCTCTTACCGGCATATTCCTTATTGCAGAGTTAACAGGTGGTTATGAATTGTTTATGCCTCTTATGATTGTTTCTGTGGTTTCATACCTCACTATAATATGTTTTGAACCTCATAGTTTGTATGCAATGCGTTTGGCAAAAAAAGGAGAATTGATGACTCATCACAAAGATAAAGCTGTCCTTAATTTGTTGACGATGGACAACTTAATAGAAACAGATTTGCAACAAGTTGACCCGCAACTTACTCTTGGTGAACTAGTGAAAATAATATCTCAGTCAAAGCGAAATATTTTTCCTGTTGTTGATAAAGAAGGCGTTTTTCTTGGTGTCGTTTCTCTTGAAGAGATAAGAAATATAATGTTTCGTCCTGAACTTTACCAACGATTTGTTGTAAAGAATTTGATGATATCACCTCCCACTCGTGTTTTTGTCGGAGAAGAGATGGAAGATGTAATGACTAAATTCGAAAAAACACACGCATGGAATTTACCTGTTTTAGATGGTGATAAATATGTGGGATATGTGTCAAAGTCTAACATTTTTAATGCTTATAGAAGTGTCCTAATTGATTTTTCTGATGAATAAATGGTTTGTTTTTCGAGAAAAATTCTGTTGATTTTTATCCTGTATGAAAAAAATAATTATTGTTTTTTCTTTTCTTTTTCCCTTTTTCTTGATGGCTCAACAACCTAGTTACGAAAGACCTCGTCTTGTCATCGGGATAACTGTTGATGGTTTACGTGCCGATTATCTTTCTATGTTTTGGAATGAACTGAGCAAGCAGGGAATAAAAAAAATTATTGAAAACGGGGCATTTTGTCAAAATGTTGGGTATTCCTATGAAGCGTTTGACAAAGTAACTGATTTCGCTACTTTTAGCACAGGTGCAGAACCGTATTTGCATGGCATTGTCAATGGCTCTTACTATGACAGACAATCCAAACAAAAAGTTTCTGTAATAGCTGATAATACAGCGACTCCGATTGCCGGAACAGAACGGGTATCTTCAAGAAAGATGTTAAGTTCTACTGTTGCGGATGAGTTGCAAATGAATACTATGGAACAGTCTACTGTTATATCGTTGGCGATGGATTCGAAAGCTAGTATTTTGCAAGTTGGTCATCTGGCAGATGCTGTCTTGTGGATTGATGATGCGAATGGAAACTGGTCAACATCTTCCTCCTATGCTAATCAATTACCTTCTTGGGTGAAAAAAAAGAATGAGCAAAAATCCATTCAGGATTATATGAAAATGAAATGGGATCCGTTGTTCCCTATTAATTATTATGTTGTTTCTCAAGCAAAGAACTTTTCAGAAAAGGGCTTTTCTTATTCATTAAAAGATATTTGTAAGGGTCAAGGTGCATATAAACGATTTAAACAAACACCATTTGCCAATACTTATTTGAGAGAGTTAGCTGTGGATGCCTTATCGAATGAAAGTTTAGGAAAAGATGTTTTTCCCGATATGCTATTGGTTAACTTTTCCTTAAACTCATTTACTTCCCAAGAAGATGGTCTAACGGTTGAATTGGAAGATGCTTACTTGCGTCTTGATAATGATATAAAAATGTTATTAGAGGCAGCAGAGCAGAAGGTTGGAAGAGAGAATTTATTGGTCTACGTTGTTTCTACTCGTGCAGAAAAGTCTCCAATATCACCTGCCGTACAAAAAAAGATTCCCGGAGGAATTTTCAATTCGTATCGATATATGTCGCTTTTAAATACCTATTTGATGGCGATTTATGGACAGGAAAATTGGGTGTCATCCTACGATAAAGGTAATATTTATTTAAATCGACAAAGAATTGATGATAAGGGTATCAGCCTACGTGAAATACAAGATAGAACGATGGAGTTTGTGTCTCAAATACCCGGCGTGATGAGTGTAAGTACTTCGTTTATGTTAGAACAGGCATTTGCTGGCGAGGGAAAAACAGTCTATCCATACAATAAACAATATTCCGGCGATTTGATTCTTTCTTTATATCCCGGTTGGACGGAGGTTGATAAAGATGACAAACCAATAGATTGTAATAATACTGTAAACACTTGTGTGCCAATTTATTTTTACGGATGGAAAATAAAACATCAACGTATAAATTCTTATATAAGTGCTATAAATGTTGCCACAACTCTTTCCGGTTGGTTACAAATATCCAATCCTAATGCCAATAGAGGTATCCCTATCCCAATTGAATTATTAGAAAGTAAATGAAGAAATTATTCTCTATAAGATTGATGAGGAATTATTCCACTTGAAAACTTTCGTGATTTTTTAGTTTCCTTGAAACTCCCATTAAACATTGTATTTTTATTTTTTTAACACAATAAATAAAAATACAAGAAAGATAAACGATTACCTTTGTCGCTCCTTTTATGCATTATGTTATATGAATTTCTGAGAAATGGATAATAATATTAAAGAAGATATATTAAAGGCTGCCTTCACCGCATTCATGAAATATGGAATTCGCAGTGTCAGTATTGATGATATATGTAATGACCTACATATATCAAAAAAAACATTTTATATTTACTTTCGCCAAAAAGAAGAGCTGGTATCTTGCGTTTTAGACTCTTTTAGAGAAGAACACAAAATGTGTCAGAAAGAGATGCCTGTAAACGAAAATGGCAATGTTATTGATAAAATAATGTTGATGAGGGAGGTCGTTTTATCCGGACAGAGTCAAAAAAAACATGAAAAGTTTTTTTATGATTTGGTCAAATATTATCCGGTTCTTTTTGAGGGTTTTATGCAAGATCAGCGTCAGTTTACTATCAAACTTATTTGTTCTCAATTAGAAGAAGGAATAAAGGAGAGTCTTTTTCGATCAGACGTGAATCAATTCTTTTTGTCACAGTTTTTGACTTTTGAGGTGAAATTTTTTATGGATATGTCAGCAAAACAGCCTAGAAAATACAATCGTTCCGAAGCTATAAGCTTTTTGATAGACAGTTATTTACGCATAGCTTGCAATGAAAAAGGACTGAAATATTACGAGTCATTGATTTAATATCTTTTTTGTAGAAATAAAAAAAATATATATGAGAAAAAAAACAATTTTATTTTTATCTATAATGTTGACTTGTAGTGGATTTTTGGGCTTTTCCCAAGATACACTTCGATTAACCTTAGAAGATGCTAAAAGTTATGCTATGGAAAATAGCAGGACAATAAAAAAAGCGAACATCTCTGTTCAAAAGGCTGAATCTGCCAGATGGCAAGCCATTTCCAGTATGTTGCCTCATATTGATGCCTCGCTTGGATATACTGATTATTTTGGTTTTGTGTCGATGGGTAGTTCAATATTGGCGTATGGAGATTTGACACCAAAAGTCTCAGTCGCTTTGAGCGGAGCACAATTGGTGGGCGTACAACTTAGTAATATTTCTCAAAGCATGGCTCAAATCAGTGCTTTGTCGGATGAGTTGATTATTAAAACAAATGTTTCTTCCACGTATTATTCTATTTTGGTAGCAGAAGAATCAAAACGTATTTTACAGGGGAATAAAGACAATGTAAAGAAGTTGTATGAATCGACCGTGCAGTTGGTAAAAGTAGGGATGGCAGAACAAACAGCAGCAGACCAATTGGAAGTTCAAGTGGGAACAATGGAAAATGCTATTCGTTCTGTAGAACGAAATATTGAACTCGCGTATAATTCATTGCGACTAATTTTGGGTGCAGATGTAAATATGCCCATTGCTTTGACTCAAACATTGGAAAGCTTCACTAATAAGGATGTTGCCTTATCAGTGGCTGGAATGTCCTTTGATTTAAACAATAATTATACGGTGCAATTACTTGATCAAAAAGTTGAATTAAGTAAAAAACAGGTAAATATAAATCAATGGGCATATGGACCAACATTGACAGGATATTATCAATATTGCACAAAGGATTATTTTGGTAAAGTACCAGCTTATGAATCAATACCAACTAACACTTTTATAGTTAAATTGAGCATACCTATTTTCTCCAGTGGAGAAAGATATTCTAAAGTGAAACAATCAAAATTTGATTTACAAACAAGTGAATTAGAAAAGCAAGAAACTGTTGATGGTTTACTAGTTCAAGAAAAACAACTTCGTTTTAACTTGAAATCTGCTATTGAAACGTATGAGTTACAGAAGAAGAATTTGGATGTATACCAACGTATATTTGATAAAGCCTCAGAAAAATATCAATATGGAATACTTTCCAGTACAGATTTAACAACCATAAACAATAATTTATTGATAGCTCAGAACAGTTACATAAGTGCATTAATGGAAATGCTTACGGCACAAATTAACTTGCAAAAACTTCTTAATAATTTATAATGTAAAAATAAAAAATAAGTAATATGAATACAATAATTAAACATTTAGTCTCCTTGTCTACAATAGCTCTTGTCTTATCAAGTTGCTCAGGCGACAAGGCGAAATCTACCGAGACAACGACTAAGAAATTTGAGAATGTGAAAACACAAATTCTTGAAAAAAAGCCTATAGCTCGTAATTTGGAGTTTTCAACAACTTTGATTGCTTATGACAAAATGGCTGTTGCTCCTACTTCTCCGGGAAGAATTCAAAAAATTTTAGTCGAAGTTGGAACTCGTGTTTCTAAAAATCAGCTTCTGGTTGAAATGGATAAATCGAATTATCTTCAATCAAAAGTGACTTTTGAAAATTTGGAAACGGATTTTCAGCGTGTGTCAAAGTTGAATGAATCTAATAATATCTCCAAGCAAGTATATGATCAGACGAAGGCTAAATATGAAGCTGCCAAAACCAGCCTACAAGATTTAGAAAAAAACACGTTTCTTCGGGCTCCCTTTAGCGGTGTTATTTCCGCTAAAAATTATGAAAATGGAGAGTTGTACAACGGAAATCCAGTGCTTACATTGGTTGATATATCTTCGTTAAAAGCAACTATCAATATTCCGGAAACGTACTATCCGTTGGTAAGAAAGGGAATGCATGTTGATTTGACTTCTGACATTTATCCGAATCAGACGTTCCCTGCTGCTATAGATATTGTATATCCGACCATTGATGAGTCGACACATACATTTTCTGTACAGTTAAAAGTGCCTAACGCAAAACAGGTGCTTCGTCCGGGTATGTTTGCTCGTGTTGGCATGCAGTTAGACAAGATCGAAACCATTACTGTTCCCTACCAGGCTGTTTTGAAATTGCAGGGATCAAATGAACGCTATGTTTTTTTGAACAACAAAGGTATTGCAAAACGTGTCTCTGTAACCTTGGGCGATCGTTTTGATGATCGGGTGGAAATAATTTCCTCGGAAATAAAACAGGGAGATGAATTGGTCGTATTGGGGCAAGCTCGTTTGAATGAAGGCTCTAAATTAAATGTTGTAAAATAATTTTCATCCAAACAATTAATTTGTTTGAAAATAAAAATCTAAATATATGAGTATTTATAAAAGTGCAGTAAATAAGCCGATTACAACAATCCTTATTTTTGTTGCCGTAATAATAATGGGATTGTATTCTTTGGTTCAATTGCCGATTGATCAATACCCCGAAATGGAACCTCCTTATGTGTCCGTTATGACAAGTTATTCTGGGGCTAATGGTAGTGAGATAGAAACGAATGTGACCAAATTGATGGAAAATAGCCTTAATTCCATAGACGGATTAAAGAATATTTATTCAACATCTAAGGATAATATGTCTTTGATAAATCTTGAGTTTGAATGGGGAACAAATTTGGACGAAACAGTAAATGATGTCCGTTCTGCCATTGATATGGTCTATGATCAATTGCCAGACGGCTGTTCTCGTCCAATGATTTTGAAGTTTAATACCAGTATGATGCCAATCATGCAATATGCTATTACTGCAGATAAGAGTTATCCTGGATTGGAAAAAATCTTGAATGACAATGTGGTAACTGTTCTCAATAGAATTGATGGTATTGGAACTATTTCTCTTTCCGGATCTCCCGAAAGGTATGTTTATATTGATTTGGATCCTAATAAAATAGATGCTTATAATCTTAGTCTTGAGGCAGTTGGGAGTGCTATTGGAAACAACAACCTGACGCTAGCCTCCGGGTCTGTTAAAATGGGAAAAGAACAATATCAATTACGTGTGGAAGGAGAATATGCTGATAGCAAGGAAATTAATGATATTGTTGTAGCAACGCAAGCTGACGGCAAACAGGTTTTTGTGAGGGATATTGCCACTGTCCGAGATACAATAAAAGATTTAACTCTTGAGGAAAAAATAAACGGAGAAAATGGTGTTCGCTTAATTATAATGAAGCAATCAGGAGCTAACACCGTGCAAATTGCTAATGATGTTCAAAAAGAATTGGTGAAGATTCAAAAAACGTTACCTCCGGATATCAAGTTTCAGGTAATTTACGATTCTTCTGAGGTTATCCAAAACTCAGTTTCTGGATTGACTGAAACTATTTGGTATGCTCTTATTTTTGTTATATTGGTAGTGCTGTTTTTCTTGGGAAAATGGCGAGCGACGCTTATTATATCACTTTCAATACCAATATCCTTAATAGCATCTTTTATTTACTTGAAGTTTGCCGGAAGTTCACTTAATATTATATCGTTGGCGTCTCTTTCC
>RRZU010376730.1_pt1 | contig 11154 bp, 5 predicted proteins | sample 2165561 | NCBI WGS metagenome assembly RRZU01 (sample SAMN10456909, study PRJNA506462) | wastewater metagenome | isolation source: wastewater sludge | place: USA: Moscow, Idaho | reverse complement strand
CCTCATCGATCAACCGCGCGCCCGGAGCAGGGAGTTAACTTCAACCCTGCGCCCAAGCTCGGCCGGGGATGAGGAGACCCTTCGTGGCTGACTGGGAAAACGCAGTGACCTGCACAGCGAATTGCATTCGCTCTGAACACCCAATTGCACCGCAACTGAACAGTAGTTGCATTCGATCTGAACAGCGATTCAGAGTCCTGCGTCTGGGAGGTAGCCGAATCAGTGCTGCTGGATCTTGAGATGTTGGGCTCCTGGATTCGCACGGCTCAGATGATGATCGCACCGCTGGTCGATCTGATGCCAGAGCATAGACTCAGTGAGCGGCCAGATCTCGAAGGCAACTGAGCGGGTAGTCAGCTTCCACCTCAAAACCAAGGCCGTAGCGCTGTAGGCGTGCCTAAGGCATGCCCTCAGACCTTTCGGCCACCCACCATTAAACCCTCAACTGCCGCCTCACTTGAAAAGCAATATCTTCTACAACCACCTTCGACCCAGAAACAGTGAGGCCGATGAAGGTTTCTGCTTCTATTGTTATTAAGTCGCTACCGATCCTGACCACTAGGGATTCAATTTCTTGTGACCCCCCGACACCCCAGATTTTATCAACGCCAACTGCACCACTACTTATAAGAACAGCGCGGAGAGCATCTCTGAGAGCCTCGTCATATTCATCGCCGAGAATAATTTTTTCTGTCTCTTTGCTCATTCTTAAAACCTCAAATCCTTGCCGCCAGACCAGCTCGCAGACTCAATAATTTGTTCCCAACTTTTGCCTTTAGCTCTAAGCCAATCGACGGTCGGCCCCAGCTTGTCGCCGTATTTCTCAAGGTTTCTAGCGTAAATCACCTCAAGCTGCGGTGCAGGTGTGAGATCTTTGTACTGAACACCCAAATCTCGGCGCATTTGATGGAGTTGACGAGCGACCTGCTCAGGCGATGCGCCTGCAGCTCGCATGTTGAGAGCAACATCTTCAAGCGCTTTGACTTCATTGACATATGCTTGTCGCAAAGGCGGAAGCACACCCTTTGCACCATCAACTCTTGACTAATACAAACTCCAAAAATATATCGCGATCTGAAATCGACTCAATGAAGTCCCTAGCCGACTTTCTAGACAAGGCAGGAAATGCTTCACCGGCAGCCATCGCCAAGGCAGAAAAATCCGCAATACAGCCTAAGTCAGGAATTCTTTTATCCCCTACAATTTTAAACCCCTCAATTCCGAGTACAGCCGCATCGCGCGCATCACAATAATTCAGCAACTCATGACTATCGCTCAAGTTAAATAAAGGCGTTCCACCCCAAAGCCTGGTTGGTTTCGGCCCAAAACCCAAAAAAATAAACTCCTTCATTGCTCTACTCCCATGGTGCAACCCAGTTTTTATCATTTTTATCTGATACCTGTACGATTGCACCAATCCGGTCATTTCGAACAACGTACGAACCATCTTTGGCTACATAATCAGTTGCAGGATCATTGAGTCGAGTACCCGAGACTGGATCGAACCTGGTGTCTTTAGTCACCACAGTCTTGGTGGGATTCGCGATGACGCTTTCAAGCGAGTCCGTTGTCCAGCCTCGTTTCCCCATCTGCTGAGCAATTTTTGGCTCAATGATGGATTGCATTCCTTTTGGACCAAAGAATTATCGCTTACGGGTAGTAGTCAACCGTATAACCGCCCCCTAATTCTTGCTGCAACCTCTTGGCCAGCTGTTGCCCCTCAGCTATATGCCGAAACTCTATCTCAGGCGAGCCAAACCCAGAGTCAGGTGGATAGTCGCTGTTGAACGTCGCCTGGTACTCACTGTCCCATGCAGTAATTTCCGCCTTCAGCTCTTGAGAAATAGGCAAGTCGTCAACATCAACGTGCCCCATAGCATCCAGCGCTGGACAGAATATCGGTCCAGCCAAATATTCATTCGCTAGTCTCAACTTGATCATGGCAATGCTTTCCAAGAGCTGACCGGATTCGCTCGAACCACGAATCCGTTTGAGCCAACGCCAATTGCGATATTTTGCTCAACACCATTATGCGTGATGCGATAAACATTGGCCGAGCCATTCGTGCCAACAATTTTTCCACGCTCAAGAGCGTTCATTACAACTGTCGGAATCTCGTCACGCAAGATTCCTTTGTTGACGAAATCGACTTCGTGTCGCTTGTAGATATGTTGCAACCCAGCAGCATCGCTGCCAGTTTCAAGCCATACAGTTCGACCATCTGGCAACTTACGAATGTCGACAACACTTTCAGGAGTGATCTTGGTACCCGCAGGTAAGCCAGAGATTAACTCATCTCTCGTCAGAGTCGAATTTGGAAATCCTTTTGTGCCGCCTGTTGCTGCAATGCCACGTCCCGCAGCAGCCAGCCCGGCAGCGCCAGAAAGCAGTATACCGCCCCCCGCACCTGACCAAGTCCAAACAGACTGCAGGTCAGCATGACGGGCCGTAAACTCATCATCGTAGTTGCTGCTTTGGAATGCGAAGAGAATGTCCTGCTCTTCAGCAGTGAACCTAGAACTGGATACCAACTCGTCTAAAGCATTGGACCCGCCAATCGCATCATGCAGCTGTTCGCCACAAGCGGTCGGGCTAGTTTCCAGACAACCATACAGGGCACCGCCCCTACGCTCATCACTGAGAAGCCGATATTTCTGCTCAACTTCGCGCCGACATGTCGCAGGGTCCGATTTTGAGCGACAGTCGACCAGTTCGTCGGCTAGCTCACCAACCTCTTCATGCTTAATGAAGTTGTACTGTGTAGCAGTCCCTGCCACCCAGGCCCCAGTCTGTAGCGCCTTCTCATCGCCTCCCTGGGCAGCAGCGGCTAGTACTCCAATCACCTGGGAGTTCATAACCAGCAAGCTTTCCTTGTTGGCATCATCCATTTCGCCGTAGATCTGCGAGAGACTATCTACAAGGGCTTCGTTAATACCTGCCGCCAGTGCACCCGTCTTGAAGTCGCCACCAGCCGCTTCTGCAGCAAGTCCTCCCATGACCGCATGCAGCAGTATCTTACCCGGGCTACCGTCCTTCAGATCCCATTTCCCGGGAGCCGTCTGATCGCCAATAAGGTTGAAGCCTGCTGCCGCAAAGGTATTCGCTAAGCTGGTGCGAAGCGCGTCGCTCAGCGAGCTATCGCCGCCCAGAGCCCTGTCGAGCACAGCCGAAGTGCCGTTCTGCAATAGCTGATTGCCGGCAAAGCGCCCAATCCCCTGCAGCCTTGACAGCCCGCCAGCACCTGAGGCGACCGTGCCGCTATTGGGCAAGGCGCTCGATGCGCCGGTCTCAGTGCCTAACCAGTTGTCATACACGCCTTGTGTTAGGCCTGCGGTGATCCCCGAGACGACATAGCCACGTACGGCATCCTCCGAGGTCACGTCCTTAACTACAGCACCCAAGTCTCCTCGGTTGTTGATGGTGCTGGTAGCAGCATTCGATGCGACAGCACTGACAACTGTATTCGCAGCAGCAGCCTGCCAAGTACCTTGCGCAGCTCCCACCAAACTAGAGCCTGCTCCCCATGTGAGGTAGGTAACGATAATTGCAATGATGATTGCTGCGGGCCCACCCAACCCTGAGTGACTGTATTTGAAGGAGTCATGCACCTCCTTCACACGCCGCCAGTCCACGTCGCCCCGAGCCTCTGCCTCTTTCAGCCAGGCCAAGTCTGGATCCGCCTGTACCATTGCATTAATGGTCTGGCTTACGCTCTGCTGATTGACCTGCTTGACGTCGATCTTCAAGCCTTCTACGGCCCGAATAATCACATCACCCTTAGCAACGAGCTGGCTCTGCTGTAGCGTTTCGTCTGTCTTTCCTTTGCCTTGGGCCGAAGTCCAGGCCCAGCTATTACTACTCTTCTCGTGGCTCTCTTGGTGCAGATCTTTCACGCCTTCGAAGGTAATAGCACCTCCGCTATCAAGCAGCAGATCGTTACCGCTATCCAGACGAGCACGTTGATAGAGTTGATCACCTTCACTGACCAAATTCAGGTCGCCACCGGTAGTGATGGTGCTACCCACATTGCGGACGTCAGTGACCTCATCTCGCTTCGTCTTCTTGCTGCCCCACGACCCTTTCTTCTTCATGTCGTAGAGGTGATAGTCGCTATCCTGCGAAGCGAGTAGAGCGAGTTGATTGCCTGCGTACAGATACGCTTCATCACCTGCTTTGAGCTGACTGGCACTAATGACCAGGTCGTTGCCAGACTCGATATACAGGTCACTCCCTGCCTCAATCACCGCAGCCTGCTGACGAGTCTGGCTGTCCTCCTTGTTGATCTTCTTGTCACTGCGCTTGTAACGATATTCGCTGCTACGGGCATTGGCGGCAGAGGCAATGGTGGTATCGCGTCCCGAAACCATTGCAATATCGCCCTGCGCCTTGACGGTACTGGCGATTACAGTCAGGTCTTGATCGGCAGTCATCCCCAGATTGCCGCCGATTTGGACGTCACTGCCATGCTGGGTGATGGTGCTAGTTTCCCAGTAGTGGCTCTTGTCCTTTCGCATCTGTCCTTGCTGCTCTTCTGCCGACGTGATCACCAGATCACGCCCAGCCTCAAGCTTCGCATCACCACCAGCTTTGAGGGTGCCACCGATGTTCTGGATATCACGGCCAGCGGATATGGACAGGTTGTTGGCCGCCTCAATCCCAGCCGCGCTATCCACTGTGCTGGTAAGTTGAGTGAAGTTTTTCCCTTTGCGTGCTTCCTGAGTGATCGTGCGCTCGTTCGTGATATCGCCCAGCACTGCAGTTAGGTTGACATCCTTGCCATTGATGATGCCACCCTGGGCATTGTGAATACTGTCGGCAGCCAGCAGCGATAGACGATTACCCGCCTGTACTAGTCCGCTATTTCCGATGTTGGTGGCTGTCGCGACCAGGCTCTCGCTGGCACGCAGCGTGCCGCTGCTGGCCAACGAGCCACCACTGATGAGTGATACATCGCGTCCTTGAATCAAGGCGCCAGATGGCGCAAGACGATCATTGGCCTGAGCCAGATACAACACCGGCACCAGTACCTTCTGCCCGTTCACCTCCTGCTCCTGCATCCACACGATGTCATGGGTCAGGGCGGCGACCTGCTCGGCCGTCAGAGCCACGCCGGGGGCGAGATTGAGTGCCTCCTTGCTGGCGATGGCGTTGTCCATCAGGTACTTGAACTGTGCCTCGTTGGAGGTTAGGCCATCGAGGAAGCGCTTGCCGGTACGGGCGACGACAGCCTGCTCGATGAGGCGTTGTTCGTAGAGTCCGTCGCCCAGGCGACGCTGGGTTTGCTCGCTGCTGAAACCAATCCGACTAAGCAGGTAGTCCGAGTTGAGAAAGCCCTTGAGGCTGGCGAACAGTGGGTTCGTCTCGATCAGGTAGGGATGGCTGGGATCGGTACTGACCCGGAACAGACCATTCTGCCCCTGGGGCAGACTAAAGCCCGGCAGGGCCAACGGGTTGACGGCCTGTTGCTGTGTGCCAGGAGGCAGCTGGGCATTGAGTCGCACGACCAGCGGCTGGCTGGTCAGCCCCACATCGGTGTCCAGCGTCTGTGCGTTGCCCGCCTGCGGCGCCTGGTACATCAGCACGGAGGCGTTGGTGATCGATTGGGTGGCATTGATGGAGACATTGCCGCCGGCCTGGATGACGGCAGCCGCACCCACGCCCGTCGGCGTCAGGGTCTCAATGTCGCTGGTTAGATTCCAACGATAGAGCGCACTGGGCATCTCCTTGGGAAGCGGTTGCGCGTTATAAGGGTAGATGTGCGCATCACGGAAGCGCTCATCGGTGCCGTCAGTGATGCGCCCGGTGTTGAAACGACGCACTCGCTCGATGATGCCACTGGCCGCCCCGGTATTTTCCAGGGAGGCACCTACGATATCGATGTTACCCGTCGCGCTCAGGCTGCTGTAACGGTTGGCAATCGCCCCGCCGCGGATGTTGAGGTTGCCGCCGCTGTGGATGCGTGATGCAGCGGAGTCTTCGCTGACCTGGGTCTCGAAGCGCTCCGTTGCTACGTAATCGACATTGTGATGGTCACCGCCACAGTCATAGCAGACTACGCTGATATGCCCCGAGGTTTGTGTTCGGCCTAACGTGAAGGCTTCCTTGCGATTGATCAGGCTGGCCGCGCGCAGGGTCATGTCGCTGCCAGACTCGATGCTGCCGGAGCGGTTCTCCAACAGACTCATCTGAGCCAGCGTGTCATCCTTAGCGATGCTGAGACTATCTAGGCTGAAGATGTCGCCATTGAGGTTGGTCAGGCTGTCACCACGCAGCTCCATCTCCGCGCCGCTGAAGATCAGGCCACCCCAGTTGACTATGCCAGGTGCCTCGACGCGCAGTGCCTGGGCCGCTCCCAAGGTGCCCAGATTGGCCAAACTGGCGGACTTCAGGCGGAGATCGCCTGCCGCACTGAGCTGGCCAATGTTTGTCAGATCGCCACTCACCTGAATGTCGCCCTGGCCACCTGCACGCAGTTGGGCACCCTGTAGCAGTTCGGCGCTAGCCGCCCTCAGAGTCATGTCCCCCTGGCTCTTCAGCGCACCACTGCCACTGTACTTGCCGGTCAGGATTAGGCTCAGCTCACCATCAGTCTCGATGCTGCCGTCATTAACCCAGGTGTCGCCGGTGGCCACGATGTCCTCCACCGACAGCAGTTTGCCGGTGGCGGTCTGGGTGAAAGTGCCGACCTTGAGGTCGATGCGCTGAGCCTGCAGCACGCTGGTGTTGACCCAGCTACCCACATCCAGCGCAAAGACGCCGTTGGTGATGAAGTTGCCGCCAGCCTGCCCGGCGCGGGCCAGGCTTACACTGAAGCCCTGGTCGCCGACATGGCGCAGGGTGCCCTGCTGATTGCTCAGGGAGCCGCTGGTAAGGCTGAAGCGCGCATTGCCAATTTCGACTAGGCCGCTGTCGTTGCTGAACAGGCCGCCGAGGCTGAATACGCTTTCGCCGGTGGAGCCCAGGGCACGCAACTTGCCGCCAGCATTGCTGGCTGCGTCGGCCGTCAGGCTCAGCGTTTCACCAGCCTCAATCAGGCCGCTGTCATTGTCCAGGTGACTGTCGAGGTTCAGCTCGATCTGTTCTGCACCGACGCTACCGCCCTTGTTGGACAGGCTGGCGGCATCTATCGATACGTTCTGGGTAGCAACAATGCGGCCGCCATCGTTGATCACTTCACTTCTGCCGGCGACATCCGACTCAACTCGCACATCTCCGTGCGTGGCTACCAGGTGGCCGTTGCTGTTATCCAGGCGCTGGCGGGTGGTGATCAGGAGGCTATTGGCCTGGGTGCGTCCCTGGCTGTTGTCGAAGGTCTCGCTGCTGGTTTCGATAGCGCCGTTGTCGGTCTGCAGTACGCCTGCATGGTTGAGCAGATCCTTGGCCTCTAGCGTTACCTTGCCGTTGCCGGCCAGAATCTTCCCGTTGCTGTTGTCGAGGGTCGTGGTGGCCGTTGCCTTAAGGTCGCCGCTGTTGGCCTGGAGCGTGCCGTTCTGGTTATCCATGGCGCCGGCCTCGACGGTGAGGCCTTCCGCCTTACTCAGGATCAGGCCGTCATCGCCGTTGCGCAGCGTGCCGCTGGCTTCGATGCTCAGGGCCTTGTTGCTGGCCAAGGTGCCGGCGCGGTTGTCCAGGTCGTGCCCCTGGACGGTCATGTCCTGCTGGGCGAGCAGCGTGCCGCGCTGGTTGTCGATGGTCTGTGCTACGACAGTGGCGGAGCCGACGGCGACTATCTGGCCATCCCGGTTGTCCAGCCTGCTCAGATCGGCGGACAACGCCCCCTGGGACTGGATCTGGCCTCGATTGACCAGCTCGCCACCTTCCAGCGCCAGTGTGGCGGAAGCATTGCCGCTGCCATCGCTACGCACGCCGGCTTCCAGGCTGCCCTGGTTGTCAATGCGGGCCGCCTCTACCTTCAAATCACCACCAGCGGCCAGGCTTTTGCCTTGGACCAGCTGCACCTGGCCTGCCGCACCGGTGGCGGTGACTGTTGCGTTGCCGCTGGCGTAGGCACTTTCAGTCAGCGCCACATCCTGAGCCTTGATGGCTATATTGCCCGCTGCTGCCGTACGCGCCAGGCTCAATTGGCCGTTGGCATCGATCTGAATATCACCACCGCTGGCGGCCATGTCGCCGGCCAGTTTCACGCCCACGCCGGCCTCGGTGCCGACCAGGCGGATGGCTCCCGCATACATCCCGCCCAACGCCGAGCTGTCGATGGCCACGCTCGGTTTGGCACTGCCATCATCGGCCTTGGCCGTGGCAGTCAGGGTCTGTGCATCCACCTCGTTACGACCAGCTACGATGGCCAGCTGCTGCGCCTGTATCTCGGCATTGATCTCGGCGGCGCGGGTGATCAGCTCGAACTGGCCGACGTTGCCGGCATTGAGGCCGGCACCCTCGATGGCGATCTGGCCACCATCGACGTCGTAACGTTGCAGCTGGCCGTTCTCCACCACCGGCTTGCCAGTGGTCAGGGTGGCGCGCGGGGTGTTGATGAAGCCGCAGCCATTACAGGTGATGCCGTTGGGGTTGGCCACGATGACGTGGGCAGATTGCCCGGCCACCTCGGTGTAGCCCTTGAGCTGGCTGGGGCTGCCGCCGTTCACCTCGTTGAGGATGACACTGGCGGCACGGCCATTGAGGTTGGAGTTGCCGAGGATATAGCCACCCAGCTGGGTGCTCTGCAGGCTATTGGTGGAGTTGTTGAGGATCAGCCCCTGCTGACCGACGTTGTAGTCAGTGAACTTGTTGTGCGACAGGCCATTGCCATTGGGCGTGGCGATGTTGATCACCGGTACGCCGTTGTTGGCGCTGCCCAGTTGAGTGTTTCCGCCTGCAGCGGCATCGACGGTCACTTCCGCCGCAGCGCTGACGATAGGATTGAGGAACATCACGCCCATCAGGATGCAGGCAATGTTCTGGAAGAAGGTGCTACGAACGTCCATGTACAGTACTCCTGCTCAGAGCCGGAAAATCAGAAGAAAAGATCGAAGCGGAAATAGACCGGATGTTCCTGCCGCTCGATGGCGTCCGGTCGCTCCAGCGAGCGGGCGAAGGTGACCGAGGCCGCCAGATACTGACCGCGGGCGTTGAGCTCGATGGCATTGCCGCTCAGGCGTCCACGCAACTCGGGGTTGTAGCGCCCGCCATGAATCAAGCCCATGTCGTAGGCGAAGGCCATGCCGTACTCGTGCACGAAGGGGCGCAATGCCTCCCAGGTGACGGGGCGACGCCAGCGCAGCTGGTTGCGCCAGTAGCCGCCACTATCGCCGGACAGTGATTGCTCCTTGAAACCACGCACCGAGCTGAGTCCACCGATGCTGATGCGCTGAGGGCCGTAGAGCACGTCCTCGCTGCGTTGGGCATTGAGTAGGCTGTCGAAGCTGAGGGATTCACCCCACAACTGGAGTGGCTGCAGGTAGCTGGCCGTGAGGCTGTATTTGTTGTATCGAGCGACCGGTTGACCGCCTTGGGGATGGTCGTCGCGCTGGGCATCCAGGGCGCCGGTGCCACGCTGCCAGCCGAGATCCAGGTTGACGAAAGCGTTGCCGATACGTCGACCATGGTTGAAGCCAAGTTGGCTTTCGGTGAGCCGCTGGCTGGACACATCGATCAGGTTGTCTTCGATGTAGTTGCGGGTGTGCACCTGGCTGATGCCGAGGCTCGCGGCGGTCTTGCTCACACTGTCGCGATGCAGTACGCGCTCGCCGCGCAGTTGCTGGTTCTTGCTCTCTCCGTCGGTCTCGAAAGCGAACCCGGCCCCTTCGTTGCGGGTGCGGTAGTAGCTCTGGCTGTAGCTGTAGCTGAACGTCCACCAGCCATAGGGCAAGCTGTAGTACAGGCTCTGGTTGGCAGAGTGACGCCACTGATCACTCACCGCATCGCCACCGCCACGTAAACTGAGCTGGTCGGCCAAGCCGAGCGGGCTGTCCCAGTCCAGGCTGGCACCCCACTGTTGCTCACCGGTACTGGCGTCGCCATCGTTGTGTCGGTTGAGGCCAACCCGCCAAGGCTTGGTTGGCTCGCCCTTTAGCTGCACACGACTGCCACCAACCTCCTTGCCCGGAAGTAGCTCTAGCTGCGCAGGGCGTGAGGGCAAACGATTGAGCTGATCGACCAGCTGCTCCATCTCCCGCAGATTCAGCGGCTCCCCTGGTTCACCGGGAAAGCCCATGGCGAGTTCGCGCTCGGTGGCGATAGCGGAGCTGTCCAGCCCCTCTACTCGCCCTTCCACCACCAACACTTCCAGCTCGCCATCGCTCAGATCCTGCTGCGGCAGGTAGGCGCGCGAAGTGACGTAGCCCTGGTCGATATAGTGCTGGGTAATGGCCTTGAGCAACTCGTTGAGCTGGTTGGCGCCCAGGCAGCGATTGAGGAATGGCTTGAGCAGTTCCTGCTGCGTGGACTCGGACAGCAGGCTCACGCCTTGCAGCTTGATGGATTTGATCTCGAAGCAGCGCTCGTCCTGAACTGGCTGCGCACGCTCGGTGGGTGCCTCTCGCCCCGGAAGCTGCTGGAGCTCCTCGATGCGCTTGCGCTGCTCTTCGAGCAGCCGCTCCTGGCGATCACGAATCAGATCACGATCAGCAGGCAGAGGCTGCTGGGCGACCGCAGAGGCAGAAAAAAGGCAAATAAATGCAAAAAGCGTGGCGAACTGCTGCTGACGCATCGCGACCAATCCCTGGCAAGAAAAGCTGGCACTTCAATATCAAAGCGGCGAAATTTTAGTCAGAACTGCCTGAACTGCAATCCCATCCAGATTAAAGTGTGATGAATGACCGTTCACATCCTTAAGGGGGCTGGTAGTCAACTTCGGCTCGTAGGCGGGCATGACGCTACCGACCATTTTTGTCAGCAGCCGGAAAAATGCTCACAAGCTGCACAGTGCCTGTCCAAGGTTGGTGGTTGCTAAGGATTTCGTTGAGTGCCTGCAGGGCAGATCGTGTGGTAGCGCCATGTGTCATGGTCAGCACGCATGCAATTGGGTGTGCAGTGCTCGTGCAATTGACTGATCAAGTTGAGCGCAACGGGATGGTCAAACGAGTGCAATTTCGCAGCCCGTACATTCAGTATAGTCACCGAGCATAAAAGAGTTGCAGCGGCCCACCTTGGTACAGCCACCCAGCAACGTCGGGTGGTAACTAATTTCACCGT
>RRZU011070981.1_pt1 | contig 11157 bp, 7 predicted proteins | sample 2165561 | NCBI WGS metagenome assembly RRZU01 (sample SAMN10456909, study PRJNA506462) | wastewater metagenome | isolation source: wastewater sludge | place: USA: Moscow, Idaho | reverse complement strand
GCACGGTCCGGCCCGCTGTCCAGCGAGTACTCGATGCCATCACCGCTGCACCCGCGTGGATACGCAATGATCGTGGAGACATTCTCGCCACCAACGAGATGGGGCGTGCCCTTTACATCGATCTCATGGAGGAGCCGTCCACTCCCCCGAACAACGCGCTGTTCACTTTCCTCAACCCCAAGGCACGCCAGTTCTACATCGATTGGGAGCGCGCAGCAGATGACATCGTGGCCATCCTCCGCTCGGCCGCCGGCCGCAATCCCTACGACCGCGACCTCACCCAACTCATCGGCGAACTCTCGACCCGCAGCGAAGAGTTCCATGCCCGCTGGGCGCGCCACGACGTCAAGTATCATCGCACCGGTCGCAAGCGCCTACACCATCCCGTGGTGGGCGAGCTCGATCTGACCTTCGAAGCACTCGAGCTACCCGGAGATCCGGGCCTGCGCCTCAACGTCTATACGGCCGAGCCGGGCACCCCGAGCGAAGATTCCCTCAAGGTTCTTGCCAGCTGGGCGGCCACACTCAGCGCGGACGAGGACCCTGCGCTGGATGCGGACGATCGGCAAGAACAGCGGGGAACACGGTATCCCGCTGAGTAACAGCCAACCAGCAAAACACTTGCACATTCATGTTGTAAGCGTGGGGTCCAGATACCCCGCACCCACTCCCCTCCTACCAGGGTTTCGCGGCGTCTGCCCGCTCGAAGAGCGCATCGCGCAGAAGCACAGGTACATCTAGAGCCGCAAGCGAATGTGCCAGTGCCGCGCCCCTCGTTTGCTTGACGGTGGACCACGCCCATTGTTTGAGCGAGAGATCGATCTCGGCCTCATCAAGGATAGTGAACGTCTCAGCCGCCACATCAACCTCAGCCGCTGCTAGTCCATTGACCTCAACTGTCATGCCTTCTGTCATGTCCACCTCGCCAAGATCAATCCTCAGCGCTGGGCAAAGAAGCTCATCCTCCATCAGGACCGCATCACTGCGGCCCTCCACAGCCGACACTCCAACAATCTCCACCACAATATGACGCGTCCGCAAAGGCTCCGGCCCCGTCGTCGGTTCGATAGCAAGAGTGAGATCCGCGCATCCGTCATCTCGAACCGATAGCGACTGAACAATCCTCGTGATATGGCGGTCTGTCGCCTGTGGATCTCCCTCACCGCGATCCTCGATAAGGTGCGATATCCCGTTTCCGGGATAGACACGCAGCGTCAGTGTCTCGGGAGCATTGACAATTGGTTCCATTGCATCGGCCAGTGGCAGTACCGATCCAGCTCGCGCGAAGACCGGGATGTGCGTCAGTCCGCGATGCAATGCCGCAACGCCACCCTCGTAGAACTGGCCCGTGAAGATATCGAACCATCCGCCCTCGGGTAGCCATGCCTTGACTGAAGCGATCTTCACGGTCTCATCCATAGGCGCCGTGATCGGAGCGACGAGCAGGTGCTCCCCCAGCATGTACTGGTTCGGCATCCTATGAGAGAAGAGCTCATCGGGCCAGTCGTGGTACATCGGCCGTACCACCGCCATCGCGTCCGTGTGCGCCAACCATGCCGCCGTATACAGCGCGGGAACGAGCCGGTGCCGCAGCCGCATGAACGGAGCGATCGCCGCATACTCAACGGAACCGTGGGCCCACGGTTCTTTCGAGAAGAACGGGTTGGGCGAGGAGTGTAGCCGGTTGATCGGGGAAAATGCTCCGAACTGGTACCACCGCACTTCCAACTCGGCATCCTTCGTGCCCATCATGTGCCCGCCAATATCGTGAGACCACCACGTGTAGCCCACATTGGCGGCATTGCTCGTGAAGGAGGGCTGAAACTCCAACGACTTCCAGGAGGTGATCGTGTCCCCAGAGAACCCGACCGGATAACGGTGACTGCCGAGTCCCGCGTACCGCGAGAACGTCAGAGGCCGTTTCCCGTTGCGCCCGGAATCGTGGAAATGGATATGGTTGAGCATCCATAACGGATCTAATCCCGGAACGCTCGTGGCTCCCCCGGACTGCCAGTCAATCCACCAGAAATCGACTCCCTGCTCCTCCAGCGGATGGTGCAGATAACGCAAGTAGGCATCCACAAAATCCCGCGATGTCACATCGAATTCCACAGGCAACCCGCTTACGGGATCAACGCCCACAGCCCCTGCGACCTGAGCATAGGCCTCTTCGTGACGCCGGACGCCGTCAGCGGGATGGAGATTCAACGTCGTCGCCAAACCCCGCTCGTGCAACGCGGCGAGAAAACTTTCCGGATCGGGGAACAACTCACGATTCCACGTGTATCCCGTCCACCCGGTCCCAATCTCGGGATCCACGTCCACGACGTGCCAGTCCATATCAATAACCGCCACCGAGAACGGAATACGTTCAGCAGCGAATCGGTCCATGAGTGCCACGTATTCATCGGCAGAATAGGGCCAGTAGCGGCTCCACCAGTTCCCGAGAGCGTAGCGCGGAACCACGGGCGTCGGCCCGGCAAGCCGGTAATAATCCCTCAACGCGGACGCGTAATCATGCCCATAACCAAAAAGATAGAGGTCCCTGCTCGCGCGAGTACCCGGATCAGGCCGCCCAGCAATCCACCCGTCCGTCGCGAGGAGCGCCGTCTCAGAATCATCGACGACGGCGAACCCGTACGTGGACAGCACCCCCGGTTCAAGTGGGACCGCGCCATCGGCGTTATCCAAGGTCCGTGCGGTCCCCAGCAGGTTCCCACGATGTGGCGGATTCTCGGGGTATTCGTATCCAAACCGCCACGTCGTGTAGTGAATATCCGTTGCGCCTTTGAGTAGTTTGACCGACAACCCCGCTTCAGAGAACTCCCTGCCGTCATAGCGCAACCGCAGGTACTCGGTGAGGATTTCCACCCCACCGCCGGACAGCCTGGTGACAGTAAACTCCGGCACCGGGAAATCGCGCGCGACCACCAGCTGTGTCCGTTCATCAACGAACTCGCCGCGCTCGTGCCATTCCATCCGAATAAGACGCGGGGTCAGCACGGTAAACCGGTACGTATCACCAACGACGACGGCGTCAGGATGAGCGGGAGCGAAACTCCCATCGGACATTGCAATCATGATTGCTCCTTAGCAGGACAGCGGCTAAATACCCGGTCAGGGCTGGATATGCCGAGGGTAAGTTAGTAGAGATCACGCGGGTAGTTCATGGTCTATCCGCACAATTTCTTAGACGAGTTCGAGAATCCTGGATTCCCAGGGGGCCAGGACGGCGTCGTCGTCGATCTTGTGTGTTCCAAGAATCAGTTCCGCGCCTTCGAGGATGGGAAGCCGGCTCTGGGGTATGTCCACAGAGCCGGACGAGCAGTTGGCGATGACCATCATCCGCCGTTCCCCAAGTACTCGGAGGAAGGCCCAGATCTGCTCGTGATTCGGGAGAACAAGTTCAAAACGGCCTTCGCGAACGACCTCGTTTTCGTGGCGCAGGCGAATGAGCTTCTGAAAGTGCGCGAAGACTGAGTTCCGGTCGTGCATCGCGGCCTGAGCATTGATCTCACTCTTGTTGGGATTGACCGCGATCCACGGCGTCCCGGTGGTGAATCCCGCCTGCTCGCTCTCATCCCACTGGACCGGGGTGCGCGCGTGATCCCGACCCTTGGCAGCAAGAGAACGCATAATATCTGCTTCCGGCATGCCCCGCTTCGTCGCCAACGCGTGGAAGTTCAGGGACTCAACATCCTGATACTCGTCAATCGTGGCGAAGGGAGCATTGGTCATTCCAAGTTCTTCACCCTGGTAGATGTACGGGGTTCCCTTGTGCAAATGCAGAACGGTGGCTAAAGTCTTGGCCGAATTGACGCGGTGCTCGGGGGAATCATCTCCGAAGTTGGTGACCGCGCGCGGCTGATCATGGTTGTCGAAGTAGAGCGAGTTCCATCCAGCATCCGCTAGGCCGTACTGCCACTGCGCAAGATTCTTCTTTAACGCGGAAAGGGCGAGGGGATTCAGATCCCACTTCCCGTAACGCCCGTTGTCCAAGCTCACGTGCTCGAAGGTGAACACCATGTTGAGTTCCTTGCGGTCCAGGTCTGTGAGCCGCCGCGCCATATCGACTGTCGCTCCAGGCATCTCCCCCACCGTCATGAGGTTATGTTCGTCGAGGCCCACCTCGCGATTCATCTCGGCGAGGAAATCGTCCAGTCGATTGCGTCCCGCAGACGAAGAGTAGAGACTGACATCCGGGTCAATCGGCTCACCCGAAGCAAGGAAATCGGGCTTCGCGATGAGGTTGATGACGTCCATCCGGAAACCATCGACACCCCGATCAACCCACCACCGCATCATGGCATAAACAGCCTGGCGAACCTCCTCGTTATTCCAGTTGAGGTCGGGCTGCGCCGGGCTGAACTGGCCAAGATAGTACTCACCGCTGGCGGGATCAAAGGTCCAACACGATGGGGAGAAAGCCGCCGGGGACGTAAACGGCTCCGCCCCTGGTGTACCTGGCTCATGGCCTGGCCGCGCAGGCCGCCAGTAATACCAGTTCCGCTTGGGCGAGGCTGGGTCACGCGATTCTTGGAACCATGCGTGCTGGTCAGAGGTGTGATTGACGACGAGGTCCATCACCAGCTTGATATTGTGTGCATGCGCCTCCGCGATAAGTTCGTCGAGGTCAGCGAGGGTGCCGAACATCAGATCAATATCCTGATAGTCAGAGATGTCGTAGCCGTTATCCACCTGCGGAGAACGATAAACCGGGGACAACCATATGACATCAATACCCAGTTCACTTAAGTAATCAAGACGCGAGGTGACACCCGGGATATCTCCCACGCCATCGCCATTACTGTCCTGAAAGGACCGCGGATAGATTTGATAGACGACGGCGGACTTCCACCAGTCTTTCGTACGGGAGAGAGCCGGTGCCTGCGTTGTCATTCCATTTCCTTTACTGCATGTGGGCATAGCGATGCCCAGTTGAGTATTAATCGTCGGGTTCACATCGTGCGGGAGCCGAGCTCTGCCTTGGCATCCATGCCGGGCAATCTCCCGAAGGAATAAACAGTCATCACCACGGCAAAGAGCGGCACGGCAAAACCAAAAGCCATGAAGATCCCGGGCCACTTGACCCATAGCAATACTGTCAATCCCATAAGAACGACGATCATGAGGCTGCACCATAATCGTCCAAAGATCATGCGCAGCGACATACGCATAACCCACCACGCACTTTCGGCGAAGTTTGATCGAACCGTCCAGGAAACAAGAAAGAAAAGACCGAAGAAGACAAGAACGAGGAGCAGGATTCCCGAGACCGCGATGCCAAGAACACCCATGTAATTCCAGTTGGCGAGGTAATAGTCCCACACGAGGAATACCCCAAGGACCAGCTGGGGCCAGCCAAACTTGTTCGCGGAAACCAACTCTTCGGTCCACGCGGCATGAAATGTCTTCCACGTCTGCTTCATCGTCCACGATCGGTCCTCGGAGAGCGCCCAGGTCCGGAAAGTCGCGTAGGTGGCAGCGAGTGATGGGAAGAACCCTAGGAGAATGGCACCCACCACGGTATGGAGGATAAACGCAATGTTCACCACGCACACCATCATCACAATTCGGGCAAGGAACTCATATCCTTGCGCAACACCCTTCACGTTATTCCTCTTTCCCTTGTTGGTACCTGGTATGGAGTGGTAACCCGTGGTGTTCGTCCGAACCGGTGACATGCCCGAACGAACACCACAGGTGGCTTATCCCTTGACAGCGCCTATCATGACGCCCTTATCGAAGTACCTCTGCATGAAGGGGTACATCACCAGTAGCGGCAGCGTCGAGACAAGAATGACACCGAACTTGATCTGGTCAGCAAAGTCTTGAGCCTGGCCCGCGGACATTCCAATACTGTCACCGGCAGTCTGGTTCGCCATGAGAATCATCTGGAGCACGTTCTGAAGTGGCAACAGATCCTGATTACGGATGTAGATAAGACCTGTGAAGAAGTTGTTCCAATGCCCGACGAAGTAATACAGGCCAATGACCGCAATGATCGCACCGGAAAGCGGTAGAACAATCTTCATGAAATAGCCAAAATATCCGAGACCATCAATTTGTGCGGCATCGTGAAGTTCTTCGGGAATGGAACTCTCGAAGAACGATCTCGCGATAATCATGTTGAAGACCGAGAATGCTCCGGGCAACAAGAACACCCAAATTGTGTCCAGCATTCCGAGCTGCCGCATCAGCAGGAAGCTCGGGATCATTCCACCACCGAAGAACATCGTAAAGGTGAACAGGAACATGATGATGCGCCGCGGCCGAAACTCTCTGCGCGAGAGAGCGAAGGCTGCCGGAAGCGTGACCAACAAGTTAATCGCGGTACCCACCACGGCGTAGAAAATTGTATTCCGATAACCAATCCAGATTCGCGCATCAGTAAGAATCAGCTCGTAACCGCCAAAACCAACGCCTTTCGGCAGCAACGTGACATCTCCGGTAGCAACAGCTCTGGGATTGGAGAACGACGCAATGATGAGAAACCAAATCGGATATGTCACAGCGAGGATAATCACCGCCACGAGGATCCAGATACCAATGTCGACAGCCCAATCGGCAGGGCTCTTCTCCTCACGCCGACGCTTAGCGTTTGTACCTGATACGACAGAGAGCTTCGGTGCGAGGGATTGTTGAGTGCTCTTCATAATCCACGTCCTTAGAAGATGCTGGTGTTGCTTGCCTTCTTCGCTACTTGGTTGGCAAAGATAAGGAAGGCAAAGTTGACGATGGCGTTGAACAGCCCGATGGCTGTTGAGTAGGAGAATTGGTTGCCCAAGATACCCACGCGGTATGTGTACGTTGAGATCACTTCGGACGACATGATGTTCAGCGTGTTCTGCATGAGGTAGATCTTCTCGAATCCAACTCCCAGCACACTGCCCATATTAAGGATCAGGAGAATGCCCGCGGTCGGCAGTAGGGCGGGAATATCCACATGACGAATGAGCTGGAGGCGCCCAGCACCGTCCATCTTTGCCGCCTCATAGAGTGCAATGTCAACGCTCGAGAGCGCCGCAAGATAAATAATTGCGTTCCATCCCGTGTGCTGCCAGATCTCAGAAATCCAATAGATGTGTGCGAATGCCTCGGGGCTTCCCATCAGCGAGTGATCGCCAAAGAAGCGTCCCAGAATTCCACTACCCGGGGCAAGGAAGATCTGGATGATCGAAACCATAACCACCGTGGAAATGAAGTGCGGCATATAGGTGATGGTCTGGGTGAAGCTTTTGATCCGCTTGTTCCCAATCTGGTTAATCACCAGAGCAAGGAACAGTGGCGCAATGAAACCCATAACCAAGGTCCACAGGCTGATCCGGATAGTATTCGTCATGATCTGAACGAACTGTGGATTATTGAAGAACTGCTCGAAGTACTTGAATCCCACAAACGTTCCACCCGTGAGTCCCTTGGTGAAATCGAACTCGCGGAAGGCAAGCTGGATTCCATACATTGGCACGTAAGCGAACAAGATAACGAAACCGATGGCCGGCAGCACCATCAGCCATAGGATCCAGAATTGACGAAAATGTTCCTGAAAGGTGCCGGCCGAGAGTTTCCTCTGCCGCCGTTGCATGTTCTTGCGTGCAACGCTCACCGTTGCAGTCGCAACCGCCCCTGGGTCAGTTTGCGTGACGCCACCAGATGTGACACTCATGCTACGACCTCCTTTGTTTCAAAGTGTTTACTTTCGGCAACATGATGTGCCGTTGATGCTGTACATGGAGGGTAGAGCACCTCGAAATACAAGGTGCTCCACCACTGTCACTATCGAGAGATCGTCTTCGATCCATCAGGATTGTCGGTAACCGTGATGGCATCGCTATTCATATCAGCGTTGAGATCCACCTTGTTGTCCTTCATGACCTTGACGAACCGGTCATAGGCAGCCTGCTGAAGTTCAATCTGGCGGCTCAGTTTGTTGTTCTCCAAGTCCTTGACGTAGGCATCCCATTCGGTCTCAACTCCGCCCTTGGTGACCCACTGGGCCCATTTGCTCATCGCCGTCTGAACGATGCCTGTGTTGTTCAGGGAGTATTCGGAGTTTTCCTCGGCTGTGAAGGAAACGCCACTGTAGAGAATGTCCTTATTGAAATCAACACTTTCGAAATCGACATCGTAGACGGGGTCTACGTCACGGATCTCCACGTGCTGCCAGGGCAGGGTCAGCTTGACACCAGGCTGGACGAACCAGCCAGGGGCACCATCAGAGATCGAGTTAATGAACTGCCAGTCCGAGGCGTTCTTGGTCGGATCGGAAGGTTCCAACACGGTGTACTCCATCTCACCGGTCTTCTCGATGGCAACATCGAAGGAGCCGTAGCGAGCCTGAATGCCAATGTCTGGGGTGTAGAAAGCATCCACGAACTTGAGAGCTGCTTCCTTGTTGCCCACGGTCGCGGAGACAGAGATCTTGTTGGGCCCGTAATCGAGGGAATCCCCGTTGAACCACCATGACGGAGCTGCGGACTGGCCCTCGTCAACGAGCAGTTGTGGAATGGCAATGTACTGATCGGAGATTTCCGCTCCGAAGGCATCGGCGGGCGTCCACCAGAACGTCATACCAACTTTGGCAGTGGTTCCTTCGCCCTTGAGGGTGTTGATGTACTTGGTGAAATCGTGATCAAACGCCTCGTTGGAGATCAGCCCCTTGGACCACAGATCGTGCATGTAGACGGTGAAGTCCTTGTAAGCGGGCTCCACGAGGTAGTTCTTGATGACGCCGTCGTCGGCATACATACCAACACCACCACCGGCGCTCAGAGTTATACCGGAACCGCCGAGCAAAACATCGGGATTGAACCATCCCCAGCCATCCGTGGAGGGAGCGAGGAAGTCCAATGGAATCTCATCAGCTTGGCCATTTCCGTTGGGATCGCCCGTCTTAAAGGCTTCAAGGACGGCGGTCAGCTCGGCGCGGGTGGTGGGAACTTGCAAACCAAGCTTGTCGAGCCACTGCTTGTTGATGAACATGTGGGCAGAGGAACGAGCCATCAGGCCTGAGTTGATGGCGGGGCCACCGAGAATCTTGCCGTCGTACTCCGAGGCCACGCGCGCGAACGGGACTGCGTCGAACGTCTTCTTGAGGTTGGGCATAGATTCCAGCTCCGGACCCAGGTCCATGAACAAGGTATGGTAATCACCCCAGTCACCCGAGCCGAAACCGCCAATGGTCACATCTGCAACATCACCAGCTGCGAGGGAAGCCTGCTTCTGCTGGCCCCAGGACGAGGAGGCAGTCTCTTGCCACTCAATAGTGCACCCACACGCCTCCTCCAGATCCTTGGTCCACGGCATGTCCTTCATTGGCAAACCGCGAGCATCCTTGACCACTTGAACGGTAATAATGGGTTTTCCATCAGCACCTGTGTTGGCAGAACCTCCTCCGCCCCCACACGCTGTCAATAACAGAGACCCAACAGCTGCCGCAGCAACCATCGCCCTCCGCGAATACTTTGATGTCCTCATAACTCGAGTCTCCTTTTCCATCATTGGAAGAAGTGTGTTGAGTTGCCAACTGGCGAAGCTGTCTCTTCAGCGAAAACATGCCCATCTAGCTGCCGTTAATTCTGGAGATAGCTCCGACAGCACAACCACGATGAACTGCAAGTGTCTCGATGGACATTCCGACATATGTCCTCCTCGACAGTCGGTTCTTCGACCTCTAGATTTAGAGGCTAAATTTGAGATTAGGGCACAATGTTACACATGTCAACCGAAATTCCTTCGAGCTCGAAGATCATCGCTCCATCGCCACTGACCTCCCAACGTCAGATGAGAGATCTCAATTCCACGGTGATACTAGATCTCCTCTGGGATGCCCCCATTGACACCGGACTGACAGCATCAGAACTCGTCGAGAAGACAAACATTACGAGAGCAACAGTTCTTTCCATCTGTGGCGAGCTACGCGAGCAAGGGTGGGTGACCGAGGATCGCGCACCAACAGAGGTGCCGGGCCGAGGACGTCAGGCACGCAGATTCACCTTCAACCACAGAAAGCATCTGGTTGCCGCAGCCGACGTAGGTTTCCGCTCCGTCACGGCGGTCATAGCAGATCTCAAGGGCACCGTACTTGGACGCGCGCAGCGGCTCGCTCTTGACAACCTATTTCAGCAGGACCGCACAAAGCTTCTTCTCGAGACATTTAACGAAGCACTCCACCAGGCGAATGCTCCACGCGAGCAAGTTAACAGCGCCTGCATTGGAGTCGCCGCACCGGTGACTCACGACGGAACCCCATACCCAAGCGATCCTCCCAACCCATTCTGGGAGAACATGCATATCGACCAAAGTCGATTGCACGACTTCTGCCCACTATGGAACTCACACATTGAGAATGACGCAAATTTGGCCGCAATAGCGGAGCAGCACGCAAGAGAATCCGAACATTACGGCACCATGGTGACTCTTCTTGCCGGCGTTCGCATGGGTTCCGGAATTATCATCAATGGAGGCCTGTTCAAAGGATTTCATGGAGGTGCCGGCGAACTCGGATACCTTGATTATTTCTCAAGAACCAACATGGTTCCTGGCCTGTCTACCGGTTCTCTCGGCCCACTCGGCACTGCCACTAGCCTTATTTCCCAGCAGAAATACGACTTCACACTCCAGGAGACCCACGATCCAGAGCAGTCAGACTTTGATCACGTCCTTGCTGCAGCTGCGCAAGGCGACCTGCTCGCGATGGAAATTCTCATGAGGATCCGCGGGCAACTGACAGCAACCATCTTGACACTTGGTCATCTCGTGGACCCCGAGCTCGTCATTATCTCCGGAGGTGCCGCCCAGAAAACCGCCTCCCTCGTCCCCGGAATAGCATCCGAGCTCGCCAAGACAATGCCCTTCCCTCCAACCATTAAGGTATCCGACCTCGGACGAGATGTGGTGGTTGTAGGTGCCATCCACAATGCCGTCCAACAGGTCAGAAGAAACACCTTTCCCAGCTAATCAGGAAGAGACCTGCTAAGAGCAACTCACCTTCGCCCCACCAACTGTGCAAAACCACTCCTCTTGACGTTGTATCAAGCTACTCACATCACATTTTCCCTCTCACACATTTTATTTAGAGAATAAATTTATCTAGGATAGGGAACATCGTTCCTCACCCTCACTGGAAGGACACCCCGCGTGATTTCCCAACCTCAG
>RRZU010443851.1_pt1 | contig 11157 bp, 7 predicted proteins | sample 2165561 | NCBI WGS metagenome assembly RRZU01 (sample SAMN10456909, study PRJNA506462) | wastewater metagenome | isolation source: wastewater sludge | place: USA: Moscow, Idaho | reverse complement strand
GGCCGGCCAGCCAGACCTCTCCCCCCTCGCTGGCCAGCCGGGCCAACTCAGCCGCCTGATAACGGCGGCCGGAGAGGTTGAACTGATTAGTCTTCTGGCTGAGCTGTTCGGCTCGCAACTGGTTGCCCGGGGAGAGCGGCTGCCAGTCGGCCTGCAGCGCCAATTGCTGCAGGAAGGCGTGCTCGTCGCCCAGTTGCCGGCGCACCGCCTCGGCCTCGGCCTGGGCCTGATAGGAGTGCTGCCGCAGGCCGTCATCCCGGCTCTGGTGGCGACTGCACAGGGCCGGCAGCGTCAGCAGGGCATCCGGCCAGCTCCAGAGATCGGCCGGCGGGGTCATCACCATCACCTCGGGGCAGTTGGCCCGCACCTCGGCCCGCTCCAGCTCGCTGTCATCCCAGAAGACCAGGCTGTCCAGCCCGACATTGAGGCGGGCGGCCAGCCGCCGCAGCCCCTGGGATTTTGGCTCCCAGCCGATTTCGGCGGCGGCGATCTGCGCCCGTGTCAGCACCATGCCCGGATGCGCGTCAAACAGCCGCCACACATCGTCCGCCAGATTCTTGGAGCAGAGCGCCAGCACTATGCCCTGCCCGTGCCAGTGGCTGGCTGCCTGCTGAAAGGCCTGGTAGAGCCGGCCCATCCCGTCCTGCCCCAGCAGGACGCCGCCGACACCGTCTTCGCCGACCACGCCGCCCCACAGGGTATTGTCGCAGTCGAGCACCAGCACCTTGTGGGCGGGTTGCTGCAACCGCTGCAGCAAGGGGAGAATCCACTGCGCCAGGCTGGCCAGACCGGCCATGGAGAAGGGGCAGGACATCAGATAGAGGTTGCGCCGATCGAAGCAGTGCTGGCGGCCATGCTGTTGCAGCCAGAGCGGCAGGTGCAGGTCGTCCAAGCCGGGTTGCTGCAGGCGCAGGCGGGCCATCTGCTGCTCGAACGCACCGGCCAGCGCAGCGAGCACGGCAGGGGCCGGGCCATAGACACAGAGCGGGGCATGGCTGCAGGCCCCCACCAGCAGATGATCCTGCGGGCGGCGCTGCAGATGCTGCAACAGAGGCTGGCAGAGCGCGTCGACAAAGGCGGCGACCGCCAGCTGCTGCTCATCCTGCGCCAGACGGCCCCACTCCTGCAGGGTCCGGGCTGGCACCAGATCTTCCCACAGCCAGATGATGATGTGGGTCCCGGCCGCAGCCTCGGCGCTCTGGTGCATCAGGGTCTGCAACCACTGGCCATGGGGGGCCACCTGCACTTCGCCGTATTCAGCCAGGGGTCGCCAGGCGAGGTTGCCCGGCATCAAGAACGAACTGCCACTGAGATGAAGCATGGTCATGACCTTCCCCACTGCGCTACCGGAACCATCCCGGCGACCGACAAATGGGATGATCGTGTTTGATCTTCATGAAAAACAAAAGCTTTTTTGACCGTATTCAGTAGTTGATGCTGACGTAGGGTACCTCGTCCACCTGCCACAGCTGCTTGAGGTAGACGGTCAGCACGAAGAAGAAGTTGGCCAGCAGATTGGCGAAGCGATAGAGGATGGGATCGAAGCGCACGCCGCTCTCTTCCAGGCGTACCAGCAGACGCACCACCTTCTTGCTGCCACAGCGGCACAGGTGCAGGGTGGGAATGGGCTGGGGCCCCTGGGGCAGCACGAAGCCGGTCACCCGGCCGCGACTCGCCTCGTTGTAGTGATCGTACCGTCCCTTCAGCCAGTCCAGATCCTCCTCGAAGATGCCGAGCCGTCCCCGCACCGAGCCGTTGAGGTTGTAGATGAGCCGCTGCAGGGTCGCCAGATCCGCCATCACGGGCCGGGTATCCTCATCCGGCATCAGATGAGAGAGCACGGCCCCCACCTGGCAGCAGAGCTCGTCGGTGGCGATCTCGTAGTCGCACTGGAACTGGGTTTCGAAGATGAAGGGGTAGCAGAGCTCGCGCTTGTCTCTTGGCTTCTTGGGGTTCATGGCATCGCCGGGCTGGGGAAAAGGGCAGTGTGCCAGCCCGGGGACGGGCTGGCAAACACCCCGCCCCCGCCGGCATCACGGGGGCGTCGCCAGACTAGCCGGTCGCCATCTGCTGGCCAAGCAGCCGCATGGCCTCCAGCATCCGCTGGTTGAAGCCCATGAAGCCTGCCCCCTGGGTCGCCCCGTCCTGACCCCGCGCCGCCAGCACGGTGGGTGTCAGCGCCTCCTGCTGGGAAGGGGGCAGCAGGGCGTCGGCCTGCTGCTGCAACCGGCTGAGCCTCGGCAGGTAGTCCGCCAGGGGCTTGAGGCTCTCCTGCAGGGAACTGGCCCCCTGGTAGGTCTGACTCAACTTGGCCGATTGCTTGAGCTTGAGGGAGTAGGAGACCAGCTGGCTGTCATCCAGTTGCAGCCCGTTCAGCCCGTCCGCCAGGGTCTTGCCGTCGCCCCCCTTGAAGAACTGCCCGGCCAGCTCGTCCAGCCCCTTGACCAGGGTGCCGATGGCATCCATCTCGGCACTGTCGAGATCCCCCTCCAGGGAGAAGTCGAAGCTCTGGCTCGACTTGAGGCTGAACTGGCTGCCGCCCCCATCGCTCTGGGACTTGAACTGCCAGCTGTCGCTGAAGCGCAGCATCACCTTGTCCCCGTCCCGGGTCTCGATCTCGAGGAGGGCCTGCTGGCGGCTGGCCATCCTGGCATCCCCCAGATCCGTGGTCGACACCTTGCCGAAGAACTCCTTCTCGAACTCGTCGAGCCCCTTCTGGATCAGCTTGTAGCTCTGATCCATGCCGGTCTTGATGTCCTCGTTGTCCGCCCAGTCACCGAGCTGCTTCCTGGCGTCACCGAAGCCCTTGTCCACCCCCTTGCGGGCCTGCTCCATCATCTTGGTCAGGTCGTCGTCGGACTTGCCGTCCGCACGGGCCGCGCCTATCCGCCCGGTGACGAACTGCAACACGTTGTCCGCCACCGACTGGAAATCGAACAGGGTCTCCGGAGTAACCTCCTGGGGCTCCTGCACCTTGGGTGCCTTGTAGCCCTGGCCGTTGATCTCCAGCGCAAATTGCAGCGCCTGCTGGATCAGCACCTGGGCCCATTTCGGGGGCTTGTTCAGGGAGACCTCATCACCCTTGTCCGCCGTCTTCGACTCCGTCTGTTGAGGCGATTTGGGAGCAATGCCCACTCCCTTGGGTTGGGCTGCGCCCATGCCATCAATTTGCATCATTACTCTCCCGCCTATAGTGGTGGATCGGTTATCGGCCCGACTGGCCACTTCTTGACCACAAAAATGTACATCTAACTAAAACTTAGATTAAAAACTTAGAAAGCCCTTGTATAAAGCAGCCTACAATGACTTTATCTAATTTATGGCCTATTTATCTAATTTTTCACGCTTTTCAAAGGGTTGACTCACGGTGGCAAGCATGAAAAATTAGACAGTTAGCATGCAGAAATTTATCTAAAAAAATTTGAAAAAGATCGCTTGATGGTCATTTCATGTTCAATTGCGATCCACACCTGCCAGATGATGAGAAGTGGGCATGGTGGAGAGGTGAAGGCGTTGCTGCTGCTCGATGGTCGTAGTATCGTCAACGGCGAGGCTATCAAGCTGACTATCCCCCGCACCAACTTGACACCGAAGCGACAAGCCCATAGATATCGAGCTGGAAGGGAAGTTACTTGCAATGGACAGGGAAATCGCGCCCTCAATGTGGCGGCCGATAACTGTTTGATGGTTGATGAATGGAAAACGGCGGGAGACCCTCTGCTACTCCAATCAGTGGCTGGAAAGTATCTTAACCGCTTATGTCGGCGTTGTAGACTCCAAGGGTAGGAGAAAGAATTTCATACGAATCTACGAAGACGAAAAATGAAATAACAATCTTCGTTTGTTCCATTGATGTTAAATCGATCTAACAAACCCTTTCATAAAATTTTCTAGAGAATAATTATGCTTGATAAAGAAGAAGTATATAAAAAATTCATAGAAATTCACCTCACCTCCACAAATGATTTTCTTTCGTTTTTTTCACCATATCTTAATTCGAAGTTTGATTTTAGAAACTTTATATTTAGAGGGCATGGGAATATAACCCACAAACTCATCCCATCAGTCCTGCGCAGAGATGCAATGACTATTGATAAAATACAAGCAATGAGCGCACGAATATCGATAACTGAAACTGATTTATTTTTTGAGTCTAAACAAATTCAAGCCGAAATAGCTATACTTAGACAGTTCTATAAAATATCTAATCGAAATGGTCTGTTCACTCCACCTACTGAAAGATGGTTTAAAGATGATATACATTTGGCAACCAACCAGTTTGCTATAGAAAATCGTAGTGAAGATGAAGAGTGGCCGCCAAAAGAATTGTTAGAACTTGGTGCGTTGGCACAACACTATGGTATACCTACACGTCTTATGGATTGGAGTCATGATCCTATGGCAGCCTGTTTTTTTGCATGTACCTCTGATGTTGAGAGTGCAAATGATTTATGCGTATGGGCAATGAATGCTCATTGGATTACTCTTTTAAAAAAATCAGGGAAAGTTAATAAAATTAACTTCTTTACACCTAATTATCAAAACAATGAAAACGTTACAGCTCAAAAAGGATTATTTACCTATTGCACGTCCACTTTAAAGAAAAACATTTTCCCGAGAGAAATTTTTGCGCTTCCACACGATCAAAGAGATCATGTTCTTGGTCTTAAAGATAGAGTTGACATCAGACCATTGAATGATGTTGTATTTGATGAATTAATAGAGAGTTCAAATACAAATCTTGGTGATGAACCTTTATTTATAAAGGTTACCCTTCCTAACTCTCTTCGCATGGAATTATACAGAATGTTAATTCTCTTAGGGTATGATTATCCTCGTATCTACCCAGGATACCATGGAGTAGCAAATCATTTAACTTTTTTGAAAAACATCAAAGATGATAAATCTCGCCAAGAATTCCTCCTATAAACTTCGAATTAATTTGTATTGAATTTTGTGACGAAAATTAATATTTACACCATTCACAATTTTAGAAAGGGTGCGAAAAACTCACTGAGCACAAAAAATCTTTGTAACCAGTTGAGCTGAGAGGACTAAAATTTCAGTTTATTTAAAGATGGTGCTTATTAGCCCTCTTCTTAACTCACCATCTTTGGCCAAAATTGATAGATGAAATTTGACATATACTTTGACCGATCACTTTTTGATTGTATGCACATTCGGTGAGTCTATGCGTGTGGCTGTTTTATAGCGATGCAGCTCCCAAGTCAGTTGTGCAATAGAGTCTGCCATCACTTTCAGCTCGGCTTGAAGCTGGCTATTCTCATATTTCAGCTTGTCATTTCTCGCTTCCAGCTCATCGTACCGCTCTTTTTCGACTGTATTACGCCTCTCTTTCACGACAGGTGCAGCATCGGAATTTAACTGTTGAAGTTTGGATTTTTCTAACAGCACAATTTCACGCAATACCGGATGGTTTTTTAATGAACCATTAGCGACACCAGCACGTTTTTCCACCGCCGATGGGTTGATTTTCTTCTTCTCTTTTCTCAATGCATCAAGGGCGTTTTCCAGTTTGGTTTTGACGCTAGTCATCACAAAGCTCCTAAATCAAAGCGCTCGAAGGCTATGTTATGGTCTGCCATGACTTTCTCCGCTGAGCGGATATCGGTTAACTCACGGGCCAGTGTGTTGCGGTTGTAAAATCCCATCGCTTTCATCTGCTGCAACTTCTCGCCAATGCGTTTATGTCGCTCTTGCCAGCGCTTGGCTTCGGCCTGATTGATGTTCAGGTTTTCGCAGTCGCGTCCCACACAACTGGATGGCTCAAACAAATGGGTCATCTTACACTTTTCCCCCGCAAAGCATCGGCCATAGCCCGTAGACTTGTTAGCCCCTCTAGTGCTCATCACCAGCGCCTCGAATTGCTGTTCTGTCATCACCTTGGGGTCTCCTTCAAAGTTCTTCATGTAGCCACCAGATTGTTCTTCTGGGTTATCTATCATGTCTTTCAGATAGGCTTTGTGGCTTTCCATTTCTGCATCTTCTATGGCTTTTTTCATACTGGCTGGGTTTTCTATCCCCATCAGAGTCAGCACCTCTGAGTGGCTGGCATAGATTGCCGTCATGGCGAGGCTGATATGTTTGAACTGATGCTTGAGTGCGGCCAATGACACCAAGCCGTTACCCACCACAAAATGCGCAAAGGTTCGTCTGAGTGAGTGAGCAGAAAAATGCCAGTAAAACGTACCATCCTCCCGAGTTTTTATCGGATGATATTGAGCGGAAACCACCGGATTGAGCAGTCGATACACTTCATCCATCGCAACGGGGTCATAGCTAATATCAATGTGATTTGAGTATGTAGAAAATAAAAGTTGAATATTAGATTTATTTAAAAAAATCTCATCAAGCTGACGATTAATAATGTCACCACCTCCAAGGTCTCGTTTAAAACTGAATCGCGGCGAACGGTGAATATCCCCCTTAATTGAACGGTAGTCATCATTGATGGTGGCCAGCACTTTCAATGCTTTTTCGCAGATAGGCGCACAGGCCCACACATCCTCTCGGGGCAATTTCTCCAGCTTGCTCGTCCATGAGCGCACCGTACAAAGCTTGATACCGTCGAGGTCAATTTCCTTATATGAAGTAGCATTTATTTGGGTGAGTTCACTGATACGCATACCAGTGAAGGCCGATAGAGACATGAAGCACGCCCCCTCGAATTTCTTGAATTCACTAACAGCCTGCCGCTCCGTCAGCGCGTATTGTTTGGCATATGCTTTGACATTTCGAAGGTGAGGCAGTCTTTCGTGGGCACTATTCACGTCCTGCATTAATCGCCCCATCAACTGCTCATAAATTACCGGAACCACAGTGGGGTAGTGTCCTGCTCCGTTAGACGAATATTGTTTGGCTACTTGCTGTTGAGTTTTCCCTTCCGGTAGCCCTAATGCGAACCATGCTTGTACTGGAAAATGTGAGTTAACTTGCGTGAGCACACTCAGCGCGGCGATATTAGTCATGACTGATTTTTCGCTAAATGCCTTCCATGAGTGAAGCATTTGGCTGAAAATCAGTTCATTGCTGAGCAACGAAAAGGAGTCAATGCTGGTATCTTTATACACTCTAATCGCCGCATTTACAGTACGCGCTGTTTTACAGCAGCTAGAGAACTTGCGAAACGTATCACCCTCCATGTGCAACAGGTCACCTTTCGCCCCCCAAATCAAAAAATAGATTCGCTGCTTAAATTCCGTGAGCAATTTTTGGTTGTGTTTCTCAGGATGAAAGTTGATCTGGTATCGACTCTTTACTTCGTTAGTTTGATTAAAAAATGCATTGTAATCCCAGATATCATCTACAAAATATGAAACAGGTTTGCCATTTTTATCGACGCTGACCACAGTGTGGTTATCCGGCATTACAAGCTGACCAGAGGTTTGTGGTAAGGCGTACTCTTCAAATTTACCGACATCCCTACTGACACAGAACATAACTACCCCCTGAATATATCCATAACTGACTCTTCATCCCATAAAGGGTGACATTCTCGCTCCAAAAGCCTCTCTGCTGCCTTTAGGTGCGCTTTCTTGAATTGCTCTTTGAGCTTATTAAGCTTAGCTTTGACCTCACCGTAATTGTTCAGGAAATGTTTTACATTTTGGTGAGCGAGCATGGCCTCATTAAGACGCTTTTCAAAGGAAAGTAAGCGCCAGATGTCGTGCGGATCATCGACAATACCGAAATTGGCACAACTAAAGCACTTCACGACAAAGCCGCATCCATGTTCTGTCTTTTCTTCGTCATTGAGAATGCCTGTTCGGGTGACGGCCATCTGAAACTCCCGTATTTCTGGTGTGTCTTCACCCCTACAAAATCCGCCGTTTATATTCTCTACGACCCGATCTGCGGTATCGCTAGTCTTGAGTGACTTCCATTCCTCATTTGAGAGCACCTTACCGAAAGTCTCTTTGGCCTTTGCCACCGCGATAATTGATCCACCACTGGGGTTTTCCCCCAAATAATGCAATGCCGTTAACCCCACCGCCAGTTGACTTCGTGCTTCGCCCTTGGAGACCTTACCGTACTTAGAGTTATCATAAGTTGATGGTGCATTGCGCGTATTATGAGCCGCTTTCTCTCTACCCATTCTCTGTTCGGCATACTGCTTAATGGAGGATTTCAGCAGGTTACAATTCAGCCGAAAGGTTGGATTATTTTTGATTAACGACTGAAGGCGAATTGAGTGTTTAACTAAGAATTTCTTAGCGTAATTCTGAAGCTCTTCTGTATTAGGCGCTTTGCCGTTCATTTTTCGGAAAAGATAATGTTTATCAAGACCGAGGCTTACGGAATGCTCCTTTGACAATTCGAGGTGATATTCAAAAAATCCTTTACAAGCTGCTCGCGGGGTAAACGTGCGAAGCTCAACCTTTTCTCCACGAGTCTTAAATCCCTCAATGCTGATGCGTCCTGTACCGGACTGCTTGCAAACCCATTCATTCTCTAAAAACATGCTGAGTGTTTCCGTCTGCCCGGTACCCAGATAATAGATGGTCAGAAACACCGCATTGCAAACCAGTCTGTTGAAAACAACTCGTTTTTGGGACTGACTTAACGTGTCATCCTTATATCGCGATCTCAGCCTCGCACGGTCTTCCAGCAACGCACGAGCAATTGCGCGTAGCTCATTGACGGTGTAATTATCTGAATCCAATACGGCTGACCGAGTATCGAGGTTTCGAGCAGCTTTAGGGATTTGTCCGAAACCAAATTTTCTACAGATTGAATTCAGGTTTGAACCCCGCCAACCAAGCATTTTTGCTTGGATGGGAATGCCGTTCAGCCCCTTTCCAGTACTTGCCATAGACAGGTAGGTCGCATGAATATATTTAGTGCAAGTTTCAGGTGAGAACTCCACTTTGCCTTTTTGTTCGCCGCTTTGCGCATTAAACGCATGAGCCAGCACACTTCGGACATCAATAAACCGCGATACTTTCGTAGCTTCTCGCCATCCCGACTGCTGGAACTTGGAGATCAGTAATCGAACATGGTCATCGGTGGCATACGCTTTGAGCGCTGTAAAGTCACAGTTACTGTTGCCTCCCCTGCTGTCTTTCCAAACATAATGCCATTTGGTGATGCAGGTCAGAGTATTGTCCGTAACCATTTCAGTGGTTGGGGTGGAGCGGTAGGTGCGTGCGTTTTCCCTTTGGGGTGAATCCATCACAGCAGTCATGAAATCGCCTCATCTTCTAGCAAATTCATTGTTATCTCAGGGATCTGGTTCTTCTCCGGGTTTCCCTCATGATGCTTGAGATACAGCATGGTCGTATCCAGATCTTTGTGGCCCATCTCATTCTTTAAGGTTTCCAGTGCTTGCAACATCGACAGCCCTGGTACTTGTGCCAAGGAATCAAGTTTGTAGGCTCCAAAGGTGGCTCGGCAATCATGCTGTTTGTGCTTAAAGTGCGGGTTGCTGCGCTCTTGGATTGCCGTCCGTAGTTTTCCCCAAAGAGTATTAAGGCTTTGGGTCGTGAAGCTGTCGCCGTCCTTGTTGATGAAAGCTGGCGGATTCATGTCACCCGTATTCATGAAATACAGCTGTTGCCGCTTCTTATATCGCTCACTTTGATGGTATTGGTTTATCGATTCCATCAACCAAATCGGCATAGACACCTGACGGTTAATGTCGTATTTCGTTTTACACTGGTGGTCAGGCCCAATCCAAATACCTGTCAATGTTTTGCCATTAAATCCTTTGGGGATCGAAAAATGCACAGGCTTAATATTTGCCACTTCAATCGCTCGAAGCCCTACACAGAGCATAACACTGACCATTAGGCGAAACTCTATGGACAGTCCATTGCTACACCAGTTGTCTCTTACATGTTGAAGATCGAGGTCGTTTAAGGGTTGCAGGTTGGTATCCCTTGATTGACTGCGAATAGAGCAGTCTGTCATCGTTTGTCCGTATTTTGTCACGCCAGTGATTTCAAAAGGCAGCTTTGAAATGTAACCATGTCTGAAACAAAACATGTAGAAGCGTCTTGCGATAGACAGCGCAGCCACAGCTGTGTTGCGTCTTAGTTTGCCTCTTTCAATCTCACCATCGAGGTATGCGCGGTATAGAAATATGGGGTAGCGTTGAAGCTGCTCTTCATGGTCGTCCCACTTGAGGTGATTGGCATCCAAGAACCGGTAATACCTTAACAAGTGAAAGCACGTTGGTTTAATGTCTTTGACACCCTCATTGATACGGCGATTCAGGATGAAGGCATTCGGTTCAAACACAGGTCTGCCTTCGCTGGTGAGCAGCATGAGCACGCCTTTGAATGAGTTCGGCTTTTCAACACTGAAAGAGCCATCGTCATCAGCCACTTTCACATGACCTATGTCTATAACGGGGTTTGTCTCTACAAGGTGGTAGAAATGCTCCATCCTGCTTTTACTCCATTAGATCTAATTTTTAGTATAGATTGTTATCTAACAAAAGCAACAATTGACATTATCTAATAATTATCTAAAAATCACTATTGGTGCAATTAGTTGAATGTAAAAAACTTGGACAATCCGCAACGGCCTTTTAAAATCCCCACCCTTTGGTTGGCTGCGGCCTTCCCCCGGTCTTTCCCCGGCTCAGCCCGGTGCATGCGAGGTATCCATGACTCAATCCCAGCCCTCTTCCGCCGACGCCCAGGGCAGACGGACTCCTGCCGACTACCAGGCCCAGCTCGACGAGAAGCGCGATCGCCTCACCCAGCTGTTCGCCCCCTTCAATCCGCCCGCGCTGGAGCTGCACGCCTCTCCCGCCCAGCACTACCGGATGCGCGCCGAGTTCCGCATCTGGCACGAGGGGGATGACCTCTTCCACTGCATGTATGCACCGGCCACCAAGGAGATCATCCGGGTCGACAGCTTCCCCACCGCCAGCCTGCTCATCAACCGGCTGATGCCTGTGCTGCTGGCCGGGCTGCGCCCGCACCCCGTGCTGCGCAAGAAGCTGTTCCAGATCGACTACCTCTCTACCCAGTCCGGCCAGATCTGCGTCAGCCTGCTCTACCACCGCAAGCTGGAGAACGAGTGGCAGCCGGCCGCCGAGGCGCTGCAGGCCGACCTGCGTGCCAAGGGGTTCGAGCTGCAACTGATTGGCCGCGCCCACAAGCAGAAGATCTGTCTCGGGGATGACTT
>RRZU010492442.1_pt1 | contig 11158 bp, 9 predicted proteins | sample 2165561 | NCBI WGS metagenome assembly RRZU01 (sample SAMN10456909, study PRJNA506462) | wastewater metagenome | isolation source: wastewater sludge | place: USA: Moscow, Idaho | reverse complement strand
CGCAGGTAAATCGGCCAGTTTTGGCAATTTCCAAAGCGATGAACCATTGGCGATGTAAGTGTCGGTTAAAAGTATAACCGGAGTCATATGTTCCAATGCCAATTTTGAAGCCATATACGCGTAATGGAAACAATCGTCGGGCGTGTTTGCAGCCATTACTACAGCCGGCGATTCGCCGTTTCGTCCGTAGAGCGCCTGCAATAAGTCGGTTTGCTCAGTTTTGGTGGGTAATCCGGTTGACGGTCCACCACGCATAACATCTACAATTACGATGGGTAATTCCGACATAACAGCCAAACCAATGGCTTCTGATTTTAGTGCTAAACCGGGGCCCGACGTGGAAGTAGCTGCAAGTGAGCCTGCAAAAGCAGCTCCGAGTGCAGTTGTTATACCGGCAATTTCATCTTCCGCCTGCACAACTTTAACCCCCATGTCTTTACGGTTAGCCAATTCCTGCATGATATCTGTTGCAGGTGTAATAGGGTAACTGCCCAGAAAAAGTTGTAACCCGGCTTTTTGAGCAGCAGCAATTAGTCCCCATGCAGTTGCTTTGTTACCATTAATGCTGGTATAACGACCTTTGGGTACTACATGCGATTTATCGACCTGAAAAGTCGATACTGATAAATGCAGGTTGTTACCATAGTTAAAACCATCGGTAAGAACTTTTATGTTTGCTTGTAATATGGTTGGTTTTTTACTGAACTTATTCTGTAAAAAATGGATTGCCTGGTCAATAGGGCGGTTAAATAACCAACACACTAAACCTAAAGCAAACATGTTTTTACTGCGTAATACCGATTTGTTGTCCAGTCCCATTCCCTCCAGACTTGCTATTGTAAGTGTTGTCAGAGGAGCCGGAATTATCTGTATTGTTTCCGATAGTTTTAATTCTTCAAAAGGATTATCTGTGGTAAATCCTGCTTTTTCAAGGTCTGATTTTGCAAACGAATCGTTGTCAATTATCAGGACTCCGTTTTTCTTGATGCCTTTTGCATTCACTTTAAGTGCAGCAGGGTTCATTGCAATCATTACATCGGCATCGTCGCCCGGTGTATAAATTTTATTTGCACCGAGGTTTACCTGAAACCCCGAAACACCTCCAAGAGTCCCCTGTGGGGCACGAATTTCGGAGGGAAAATCAGGAAAAGTAGAGATCTCATTTCCAAGGATAGCCGACAGGTTCGAAAATAAAGTACCTGTAAGCTGCATACCATCGCCAGAGTCGCCTGTGAATCTGATTACCACATTGCCGGCTTCTGTTTTGTTTGTATTAGCCATTCTATTGTTTGTTTACAATTTTTTTTGATTTTTGCAAAAACTGTTCGTTTTTGAGTATTGATTTGTGTTATTATTCTAGTTCGCTATAACACATTAAAACTCTGCATTGTTCGGTGTGCGTGGAAAAGGAATTACATCGCGTATATTTCCCATACCCGTAACAAATAATAATAAACGCTCAAAACCCAGTCCGAAGCCTGCGTGAGGGGCTGTTCCAAATTTACGTGTTTCTAAATACCACCATATATCTTTTTCAGGCACACCCATTTCGGCAGCTCGCTCGCGCAATTTATCGTAGTTTTCTTCTCTTTGAGAACCGCCAATAATTTCGCCGATTTTCGGGAATAAAACGTCCATAGCTCGTACAGTTTTGCCATCGTCGTTTTGTTTCATATAAAACGATTTAATTTCCTTCGGATAGTCGGTCAGAATAACCGGTTTTTTGAAATGTTGTTCTACCAGATAGCGTTCGTGTTCCGACTGCAGGTCGGTACCCCAATCCACCGGAAACTCAAATTTATGACCGTTTGCCACGGCTGCTTTCAGAATTTCAATACCATCGGTATAGGTTAGTCGTTTAAAATCGTTGCTAACCACAAAGTTCAGGCGTTCGTACAATTCTTTGTCGTACATTTCGCTCAGGAAGTCCAAATCCTCTTTGCAATTATCCAGTGCCCAGCGAATACAGTATTGTATGAAATCCTGTGCCAGTTGCATGTTTTCTTCTATTTCGTTGAATGCTACTTCAGGCTCTATCATCCAGAATTCGGCAAGGTGACGGGGTGTGTTCGAGTTTTCGGCACGGAAAGTCGGGCCAAATGTATAAATTGCACCCATTGCCATAGCTGCCAGCTCACCTTCGAGCTGACCCGATACGGTAAGGCTGGTTTGTTTGCCAAAGAAATCGCGGCTATAATCAATTGAGCCGTTTTCATCCTTTTTAAGGTCGTAAAGGTTCATTGTTGTAACCTGAAACATCTGACCGGCACCTTCACAGTCCGAGCCGGTGATGATTGGTGTGTGTACGTAAAAGAAACCACGTTCATGGAAAAAACGGTGTATGGCTTGTGCCATGTGGTGGCGAATACGCAATACCGCACCAAAAGTATTGGTACGTGGGCGTAAATGAGCTATCTCACGTAAAAATTCGAGCGTATGACCTTTTTTCTGTAATGGGTAGGTTTCGGGGTCGGCTGTGCCGTATATTTCAATGTTTTCGGCCTGTATTTCTACCGATTGTCCTTTTCCCATCGACTCCACAAGTATGCCGGTTACACTGATACATGCTCCGGTAGTGATTGGTTTGAGGTATTCATCGCCAAACTTTTCATTGTCGGCAACTACCTGAATATTATTGATTGTTGAACCATCGTTTAAAGCGATAAAGCTTACGGTTTTGTTACCTCTACGTGTGCGTACCCAGCCTTTGATGTTGATAGTTGCACCATATTCTGTACTTTTTAGTGCATCGGCAATCTTTGTTCTTGTCATTTTTCTCGATTATGTGTTGTTTTATACCCTGAAAGGACTGCAAATTTACAAAAAAACGTTGGTTCGACTGTAACGTTAAATGTAAAAAAAGCACTTGTCCTTTTGAAACAAGTGCTTAAATCTTAACTTTTTGTATACTGTTATCTCTTTTTTGCTGTTGGAATGTCACCAATCATACTCATGGCGCAACGGAAGCCAATGTCGTTTGACGATTGCGACTGGTCGAGGAAGCGACGTGTAGAAGGATTCAACCAGTATACGCGGTCTTTCCATGAACCTCCTTTGTAAATACGTGAACGTTCATTGATTACCGGACGTAATATGTCGCTGATATCAAAAGTATCCACAGGTATTACTGATTGTGGATCCGGATCTTTAAAGTTACGTAAGTCTTCAATAATATCAACGGCTATACGACCAAGTGAATCTATACCAAACTCTTCACGTCCGAATTTATCTTTTCCGGCTACTTTGTTTTTTACATACACATTACCACGGAATGAGTTGTATTCAGCAATATCGTCGAAACTCGAAGGACGATATACGTCCATCACCCATTCGTTAACGTTTCCGGCCATGTTGTAAAGTCCAAAATCGTTGGGTGAGTAAGCATCTACAGGTACTGTAATTGTTCCACGGTCATTGTGACGTCCTGATGTACCCATATCGCCTCGTCCACGTACGTAGTTTGCCTGAATTCTTCCAAGTTTTCTCCGGTCGGTGAAACGTGTCTGATTTCCTTTCCATGGGTAAACTCTACCTTCAGGTGAGAGGTCGTTTTTGTTTACTGAAATTGCATATGCAGCAAATTCCCATTCGGCTTCTGTTGGCAGGCGATAGTCTGAGAACATAATGCCATCCGACATATCTACTTTTACTACATCCATGCCGTTTTTCTTTTTGGCTTTTTTGCCGGCTGCCGGATTGTATGAATTTTGGTGCAGGTATTTTTGTGTGTTGAAAATGAAGTTGATGCGAACAGAGTCGTACTTCATACTGTCTAATTTCGAAAAATCAGGTGCCGCAATAATTCCGGCTTTAATAAGCGCTAATTCGTTTACACGGTCGGTACGCCATGCGCTATAGTCCACAGCCTGCTCCCAGGTTACACCTACAATAGGGTAGTTGTTGAACGATGGGTGTGAAAAGTAATTTTGTAAATAAGGCTCGTTGTATGCCAGTTGCTCGCGCCATGTGTTAACATCCGGTGTGGCACGTTTTACTAATACCGGTTGCGATTTGCCGAACATCATCTTCATCCAGTGCGAATATTCACGCCAGTCAATGTTCCGGATTTCGTATTGGTCCATATAAAATGAACTTACGGTTATACGACGCTGACGATTGTCGCGTGGCTGTGTTACAAACTCAGCTTTTTCACCAATGGTGAATGAACCACCTTCAATAGCCACCATTCCGGGAGGTATCGGGCTTTTATGACCTTCTTTAACTGTGAAATCAGTACTTTTAGGGTCGTTGTATTTCCAGCCCGTTACGCTTGAAGTGCCTTTGCTTTTTTTGCCAAAAGCAAACGCTCCAATAATAATTAGAGAAAAAACAGCAATTTTCGTTAATGATTTTATATTCATAATGTGCTAATTTTCAGAAATAATACCTTAATATAAAATGATTGCCTTTTATTACAGGCGATTTGTTAAAAAATTGATATTTGTTGTACGAAAACCCTGCAAGAGCTTGTTTAACAGAATAACCAGCACAAAAATAAGAAATATTTCTTATATAATATCTATCCTGTATAAATTTGTAAGATGTCAAAAAAAATATGCTCTGCTTATCCCAATCACATTATTAAACGTTCTATCGTTATTTTTCTTATTTTTGCAACTATAAAAATGTAATTTTTTTTCATGGGAATCAATTATAATGGTTGTTATTTGTCGTTGGATCGTCCGCTGGTGATGGGCATTGTGAATGCTACACCCGATTCGTTTTATGCAAACAGCCGGCGTACAGGGTCGGTTGAGGTGCTGCGAAGCATCGGGAAAATGCTGACCGATGGCGCTTCAATCATTGATATCGGTGCATATTCGTCCCGCCCATCGGCTGAGGATGTATCGGCCGCTGAAGAAATTCGCAGACTGGATGCGGTATTGGCTGATGTGGTTCGTACTTTTCCGGATGCAATGCTCTCGGTGGATACTTTCAGAGCTGAAGTTGCCCGTCATGTGGTGGAGAACTATGGTGTGGGTATTATTAACGATATAAGCGGTTGCACACTGGACGATGAAATGATGGAAACCATTGCCGGTTTAAAAGTGGCTTATGTGTTAATGCATATGAGAGCTACTCCGCGCGATATGCAGAATTATTGCCATTACAACCATTTATTGTCTGATGTGATAGATTTTTTGCAAAAGAAAGCCGATGCATTGCACCGTAGTGGTGTGAATGATGTGATTATTGACCCCGGATTCGGCTTTGCGAAAACCATGGAGCAAAATTACGAAATGATGCAGCACCTGGATGTGTTTTCGGTGCTTAATATGCCATTGCTGGTGGGCGTGTCGCGTAAGTCGATGATTTATAATCTGCTCGGAACGTCGCCCGAAGATGCGTTAAACGGTACGACAGCTTTGCATATGCATGCGTTGCACAAAGGGGCAAAAATTTTAAGAGTACATGATGTAAAAGAAGCCGTAGAAACGATACGAATTTTTGAAGCATTAAATAAATATTGAACTATTTTAGTATATGGGCTTTCAAATAACGATAAAAGATGCAATTGACATATTCCTGGTAGCACTACTGCTACACCAGTTATACAAAATATTAAAGCGCTCGGGTGCTGTGAACCTTTTTTTGGGTGTGATGGCCTTCCTGATAGCCTGGATTCTGGTTAGCTGGGTTTTTAAAATGGAATTGCTTGGCGGAATAATGGACAGGATAGTGAGTGTAGGGGCGTTTGCCTTGATTGTTTTATTTCAGGATGAATTACGCCGGTTGTTTTCGCGCATTGGCTCACATCAGAAATGGAATATGTTGCAGTTTGTAAGGCGTGTTTTCAGTTCCGGTAGTTTGCAAGAGAAGGATGCCGATAATTATATTATTCAGATCGTATTTGCCTGCAGAGCTTTATCTAAATCGTCTACCGGAGGGTTGATTATTATTTGCCGGGGAAGCGATATGTCTTCGTATATTCAGTCGGGCGAACAAATTAATGCTACTATCAGTGCCCGTCTTATCGAAAATATATTCTTTAAAAACAGCCCTTTGCACGACGGTGCCATGATTATTGCGAATAAATCGATAAAGGCGGCTGCCTGTATTTTACCCATTTCCAAAAATCAATCGGTACCCAAACGACTTGGTTTACGCCACAGGGCGGCTTTGGGAATTACCGAGATGTCGGATGCCATTGCTATAGTTGTTTCGGAGGAAACGGGACATATATCCTACGCCATGAACGGCGAATTAAAAACGCACATTAAGCCGGAGGAACTGGAGCATTTCTTGTCGGAGTCGCTGGCAGTAACCAAATATAAATAAGCTAATCGAACTATTTCTGTCTATTCAGGGTTATACAGCTTTTACAACATTAAATTATGATTGATAGTTTTGCATCGCGGGCTGCTGAGTGGGATGTGGCTCCTAAAATAGAAATGACCCGTAAGTTTGTGGAAGCGCTGAAAAGCCGGGTAAAAATAAATAAGAGTTGGAAAGCACTTGAGATTGGAGCAGGGACAGGTCTTGTTGGGTTACAATTGTTGCCTGATGTTAGTAAAGTAGTGTTCGAAGATACGTCGGAAGCTATGCTGGATGTGTTGCGCTCAAAACTTCAGCCGGACGATGAAGTGGAGATTGTTCATGGCGAAGTATTTGCTTATCAGCAGCAGGACATTGATTTCGTTTTCTCGTGTATGGCGTTTCATCATATTCCGGATATGGAAGCTGCGTTGAAGCATTTGTCTGCAATTACACGTCAGGGTGCAGTGGTTGTTGTAGGCGATTTGCGTACCGAAGATGGTTCATTTCACCGGTACGAACCAATACCACACAAAGGATTTGATACCGAAGCTCTTTCGCAGTTATTCGGCAATGCGGGTTTTGAAACAGAACTGATGGAAACCTACAATGTGCTTTCGCGCGAACGTACTGAGGGGATTGTTACAGACTATGAGCAGTTTATTCTCATAGCCCGACGCAAATAAATTATTTCCGGCCAAAGTCTGCGGGTATTTCGCCCCAGGCTTCCGTTTCCCATTTCATAATTGCATTTTGATAGGTGTTGCCGGCAAGCCACTTTTCGGCCCGGGCCAGCAGGTCGAACAATGGCGCATTCTGTTCCGTTTGTTCAATTTTAGTGCGCGCTTTCCCGGCTTTTATCCACGCTAACGCTGTTTTACTATCGGTATAGATGGGCAGAAGGCTGTTTTTTTGTTTGAGAAAAGCCAAAGCATGTACTATGGCCAGAAATTCGCCAATATTGTTCGAACCATCACGGAAGGGTCCCTGCCTGAAAATTTCTTCGCCGGTGCGGGTGTAAACGCCACGGTATTCGGTAGGGCCGGGATTGCCGCTGCATGCTGCATCTACGGCTATGCTTTCCATTACAGGCATGCCTTTTTGGGCTATCAATGCCGCATCCGGCTTTTTTTCTTTTTTGCCTATATAGTCCCAGCAGGGTGAGCAAAAAGCTTCGCGGGCTTCTTCGAGTGTAGCAAAGCCTTTGTATTTGGCCTGGCCAAAGCCATGTGTTTGTTTTTTGCACTCTTCCCAGCTATCGTAAATGCCCGGTTCGTGTCCATCCCAAACTACAAAATATTTATTTTTTGATTTGCTCATTTTTTTTGATAGAGTAAAGAACAAAGATAATAGATATTGGATGAAAGAACAAAGACGAAAGAATAAAGATAAAAGAACAAAGACAATAGAACAAAGATAAAAGAATAATGACAAAAGAACAAAGATAATAGAACAAAGAGCCAGGAACCGGGAGCCGGGACATTGGATTGGGGTTGGGTTTCGGAATTTGATTGCTAAAGTAGTTCCATCACTTCTTTCAGCGACTTTATCATGTATGTACATGCCGGCTTTTCGCCATTTACGGGATAATGCAGCGGGTAGTATACCTGATCGATATTTGCGTTGATAGCTCCTTTGATATCTGCATCATAACTATCGCCTATCATTATGGCTTCGGAGGCCGACACGCCGTTGAGCATCAGGGCATATTCAAAAATTTGCTTGTCGGGTTTTAATGCTCCGGCCGATTCCGATAATACAATATGGTCGAAATAGTGAGCAATGCCCGAACTTTGAAGTTTGCGGTGCTGTACCTCGGTAAAGCCATTCGAAATCAATGTGATGGGGTAGTTTTTTGCTTTCAGATAGTCCAGAAGCTCAATGGCAAATGGCATTAAAGTCTTTTTCCCCGGCAGATTGTCGAGATATTGATTGCCAATTTCTACGGACATTTCCTCGTCGTCGATACCCATTTTGGCTAAAGGGTAACGGAAACGTTCCATCATTAAAAACTCTTTGGTTACTTCGCCTTTGCCATATTGCTCCCAAAGTTCAATATTGCTTTTGGCATAAATGCTGGAAAACTGGTCGAAAGCCGTAAGGTGTTTGTCAAGGCCCCGTTCGTCATACATATCCTTCAGGGCCAGTTCTGCATTTGTATGAAAATCCCAAATGGTATCGTCGAGATCGATAAAAACCGCCTTGTAACTTTTACCCGCTGATGGGGCTGAATTGCCGGCCGTTTTTACGCTGTTTTCTGTACTTTTCAATTAAAAATCAAATTATTTCCTCTTCGCAGGGAGGGTCAATGTTAATCAACTTCAATTACCAGGTATTTGCTTATGCTCCAGAAGTCTTTGGTGTCGGTAATGTGCAACACAAAATTGTCGTTTTCTTTTTCAAGTGTGTACGACGATTTTGGGTGCGAGGTAAGAATTTTGGCTCTGCTTGAATACAGTGGTATTGATTTCGTTTTACGGGCGTCGATGCGTACGAAGTAACTTTTGTTAAAGTCGCTTTGTAGAATCCGTTTCGGACTAAATAATCCTTCGCTGGTAATTATTTTTTGCTCTTTTAATTCTTTGCGGGTGCCAAAAACATACCAGGCTGTGTGTATGGTTTCTTCCTGCTCGTTTATTTTGGCTTGTTTTTCTTCTTTGTCGGCTTTTAATTCTTCAATGTCTTTGCCCATGCTGCTTACTGTAGTCCCCAGTTCGTTGATTAGCGAATCTTTGGCTGCTAATTGCTCCTGAAGCAATGCCACTTTTGCACTTTCTTCTTCGAGCGACTTGGTAAGGCGGTCGATGCTGCGTTTCAGTTCGTCGGAATGTATGGAGCTTCGTTTGAGTTTCGATTTTAGTTTGGCTAACTCATCTTTGTTTGTCTGAAGCATTTCGTTCAGAAACTGAAGATCCTCGTTTATTTTGGTGCGTTGATCGTCGTTCAACTCTTCGCTTTCGGGGCTTACTTCAAGTACGCCCTGAGTTTCTTTTATTTTCTCGATGTTTTGTTCGATTTTATTCATTGCCGAGAAGTACTCGTCAATTTCTTCCTGCATTTGCTGTTTTGCACGCAGCAAAGAGTCGTTCTGTTCTTTGAGCGAGTCGTAATCGCCTGATTTGAAGTTACAGGAGCTTAGCAAAACGACGGAAATAGTCAGTAAGGTAACGATCGTTTTCATCTTTTGAAAATATATGTGTTTGGACTGTGTTTGATAATTGGGAAATCAGATATATAACGCTGAAATGTGTCACAAAGTTAGTGTTAATCTTCAAAACCTGCAACAATTATAACTATTTCTCCTTTAGGTGGATGTTCGTTAAAATATTGAGCCAATTCGCTCAGCGTTCCGTGTTTCGTTTCTTCGAACATTTTGGATATTTCGCGCGACACAGATGCTCTGCGTTCGTTTCCGAAAACTGTGGCAAACTGCGCCAGTGTCTTTGCCAGCCGGAAGGGCGATTCGTAAAAAATCATTGTTCGCTCCTCGGTTGCCAGCTTTGTGAGGCGGGTTTGACGTCCTTTTTTTTGTGGCAGAAATCCTTCAAAACAAAACCGATCACTCGGTATGCCTGATGAAACCAACGCCGGTACAAAGGCTGTTGCTCCCGGCAGGCATTCTACTTTTACGTCCTGCTCCACACATTGGCGTACCACCAGAAAACCCGGGTCGGAAATGGAAGGCGTACCTGCATCCGATATAAGAGCAATGGTGGCGCCGGCTTTGATGCGCTCCACAATGTGTTCAACCGTTTTGTGCTCGTTGAACTTGTGGTACGATTGCATAGGGGTTTTTATCTCAAAATGTTTCAATAAAAAACCACTGGTGCGGGTGTCCTCGGCCAGAATAAGTTCGGCTTCTTTCAGGGCTTTTATGGCTCTGAATGTCATGTCCTCCAGGTTGCCAATGGGAGTAGGTACTACAACTAATTTCATCGGGTAATGTGAATATTGTTTAGTAAGTTCGTATGTTTTGAAACAGATGGTTTTTCAATACCCGCTTCAATTCTACAAACTTAAAATTTACGTTTAACTAATTGGTAAAAATCCTCCACCGTAGGATTGGTTTCGTCCCAGCCGTATTTCGATTTTAAAAACGACATAGCCTCCTCTTCGGTAGCCAGTAAATTCAGGTAGTTCAGTGTTTTGTTCATATCCTCGCCGTTCGAGCGGAACAATTCACGCTGAAACCTGAATCTGTCGCCAATGCTGATGGCCTGCTTTATGTCGGCAATTTTTTTATTAGCCAGGCTCGCACTCAGCGAATTGTCTTTTCCCGACAGGTTTTCGTTACGGGTAGAAGTGCTGTTGCCGGCAATTTTATCGGCTATGGTTTGAACCTTGTTCTCGTGTGTTGCATGCCCTGATTGTGCGGGCGCTACCACTGTTTCAATGCTTGTTTCAGATGCCTCCACCTCGGGTTCGGGTTCGGGCTCGGGTTCGTTTTCAGGCAAAATCAACGGTATTTTCCCGATGAATTCCAGCTCTGAATCAATGAGGGTTGTGGTATCCGGCTGCTCGTTGGTTATTACCGTGTTATTCTCAATAGTCTCAGCAACGGTTTCATCCTGCGTAACAATTTCTTCGACGGCCGGCAGTTCGGTGGTAGTTTCCGGCATTATAGCCCACTCTGTGCTGATTTCCGGAATAAGTACGGTCGGATTTTTATCTTCTATGATATGCTCGGGTTCTGCTTCCGGTTTCTGTGTTGTTGCCTCAGGAGTGGCTTTTGCGGCAGCCAACTCATGCAAAAGCAGTTGAATGTCCTCTGTTTTTCGGGTTGCCAGCAATATAATCGATTGTGGGTATTCATTCTCCTCTAAAAGACTCTCGGTTATCATGCCAAGTTCTTCAATGTTTTTGTGCAATAAAGTTACCAATAGTTTCCTGTTCATAATTTTTT
>RRZU011779759.1_pt1 | contig 11159 bp, 10 predicted proteins | sample 2165561 | NCBI WGS metagenome assembly RRZU01 (sample SAMN10456909, study PRJNA506462) | wastewater metagenome | isolation source: wastewater sludge | place: USA: Moscow, Idaho | reverse complement strand
TTCGAGGCTTTTGGCAAGATTTGGAGCACGTTGAGCTTTGTGATGTTGCCTTTGTCTGGGGCGTTTTTCTTTGTACATACATTGCCGGCGCAAATCCACCAATATGTATTGTGGATTCCGATGGTGCACGGCACGGAAATGCTGCGCGCGGGGTATTTTGGCGCTTCGGTGATCACTTATGAAAACCCGTGGTATTTGTTGTTGTGCAACTTGGTGCTTTTGCTGCTTGGCTTAGCGATGGTGAGCAAGTTCAGTAAAGGGGTGGAACCACAGTGATTTCTGTTGAGCATGTATATAAAAAATACCAAACGCGTGCCGGTTGGCGCATGGTGTTGCATGATGTGAATTTTCAGTTGGCCAAAGGTGAAAAAGTAGGTATTCTGGGGCGCAACGGTGCAGGTAAGTCTACGCTGATTCGTTTGATTAGCGGTGTGGAGCCGCCGACTGAGGGTGAAATTAAGCGCACGATGAGCATTTCGTGGCCGCTGGCGTTTAGTGGGGCGTTTCAAGGCAGCCTTACCGGCATGGATAATTTGCGTTTTATCTGCCGCATTTATGATGTGGATATTGATTATGTGAAGGCGTTTACTGAGGATTTTTCCGAGCTGGGGCAATATCTTTACGAGCCGGTGAAGCGTTATTCTTCAGGTATGAAGGCGCGTTTGGCGTTTGCTTTGTCGCTGGCGGTGGAGTTTGACTGCTACTTGATTGACGAGGTAATTGCAGTGGGTGATGCGCGTTTTTCGGCCAAGTGTAAGCATGAGTTGTTTGAAAAACGCAAAGATCGTTCGATTATTTTGGTGTCGCACAGCCATAATGCGATGAAACAATATTGCGATAATGCGATGGTGCTGGAGGCGGGGCATTTGCACCGGTTTGATAATATGGACGAGGCGTATCAATATTATAATGCCCAGCTTTGATTGAGCCGCTAAATAATGATAGATAAGGCTACCTGAAAAGCTGTTTTCAGGTAGCCTTTGTTGCGTATGGCTAAGTTAAATGTGTTGCAGACGAATGCAAAAACACCGCATTTTTAATGCGGTGTTTTTTGTGTGGTGGAGGTAAGCGGGATCGAACCGCTGACCTCTTGCATGCCATGCAAGCGCTCTACCAACTGAGCTATACCCCCGAATTTTGGTGGCGAATCAGGGATTCGAACCCCGGACACAAGGATTATGATTCCTCTGCTCTAACCGACTGAGCTAATTCGCCATTTGGTGAAGATGTGCATTATACGGCATTTTTTTTATGTGTCAAATGCTTTTGTTGGCTTTGATTTTGTTGTTTGATTTTATTAAAAATAAAGGCTACCTGAAAAGTTTCAGGTAGCCTTTGGATAATCTATCTAGACAATCTATCTATTTGGTTAAATCAGAGTTTGTGGCAGATATCGCCGCTGATAAAGCCTTGCCAGTCGATGTCGATATCTTTGCCGAAAGCAATCACTTTAAAGAGTTCGCCCATTTCGTGCTGGCCGATCAGTTTGTGTAGGTGGCCGGCTTCGCGGATGTATTCGGCAGAATCGGGGTCGGCAAGGGTGGCCAGGATTTCGGTGATGCCGAGGTTGAGCAAGAAGTTGGCTTGAGTGGTGTAGCCGATTAAATCCAAGCCTGCATCGGTGCCGGCCTGAGCAATATCGGTAAAGTTGACGTGGGCGGTCAGATCGGTGAGGCCGATGAGTTGGAATGGGTTATGAACGGTGTGGTGGCGGTAGTGGCCGATCAGAGTGCCCTGGTTGCGTTGTGGGTGGTAATACTGGGCGGCATCAAAGCCGTAGTCGATCATAAGCAGTGCGCCGCGAGCCAGCTTTTCGGCCAGGGTATGGATGAAGGCGTATTGGGCGGGATGTAGTTCGCTGGTGTAGTTAAGGGTGGGCGGAAAATATTGTTGGGCGAGCCGGGTAAGTTCGGACGAGGCTAGAGGGTGTTGTTGCCAGTCGAAGCCGTTTTCGGTGGGGGTGACACCCATTTGGTAGAGCTGGTTATCCTGCTGGCGGATGATTTCGCAGGGGATGGCGTCGAGCACTTCGTTGCCGATGATGATGCCGTCGAAAGTTTCGGGCAGCTCAGTGAGATGGATGACTTTGTCGGCCAGGTCGGGAGTAAATTGGCGGATGTGCTGGCGTTGGCGTTCGGCCAGTTCGGCGGAAAGCTCAATGATGTAATAGTGGCCGTTGAGGCTACCTGAAAGGTGGTTTAACAGGGTGGCGGCCAGCGCGCCGGTGCCGGCACCGAATTCGTAGAGGTTGCCGGCGGTTTGCGGCAACAGTGCGGATAATTGGCGGGCGAGGGTTTGGCCGAACAAGGGGCTGAGGGTGGGGGCGGTGATGAAGTCGCCTGCTGCGCCGATTTTGTGGGCGCCACCGGTGTAGTAGCCGTATTGTGGGGTATAAAGTGCCATTTGCATAAATTGTGCAAAGGAAATCCAGCCGCCGGCCTGGTTTATGGTTTGGCAGATATGCTGGGAAAGCAGGTTGCTGGCGGCTTGGGCGTCGGCGGAAGGGGGCGGGAGAGTGTTGTTTGTGTTGTCTGTCATTTTGAATTGAATGATAAAAAATGTAAATTCATTGTGGTTGCCATTTATTATAGCGGCGATTTTTTTTGTGCTGCAATCGTGATTTTGGGGAAAAATAGCCGGTTTTCGATACTTTTTTTGTAAAAACACTGCTTTTATGGCTTTTTTGATGGCTTTGTGGGGTGGTTATGGTGGTGTATGCGAGCTAAGTGCTTGTCTGTTCGCCTGTTTTTCAGGATAGGGCTTCATTGACCTAATTGTCAAAGTTTTTTATAGTGTAGGTAAGTGGGGTAATGTGGGTTGAGGTGGGGAAATTTTCTTCAGTTTATTAGCAGCGGGGTGGTGATTTGTTTGGCGGCGTTCATGAATTGAGCATAGACAGCAAAGGGCGGTTGGCGATTCCTGCCAAGTTCCGCGAGCTTTTGCTGCGCCGCTATAGCTCCGCGCTGGTGGCGACGCTTGATTCGCGCAGCCGCTTGCTGATGTATCCCGAAATGGAGTGGGAGCGGGTAGCGGAACAGCTTTTGGCGTTAAAAGTATCCGGTAATCCGGTTTTGCAGCGTTATCAAAATTTATTGCTGCATAATGCCGATACACTGGAATTAGATACAGCAGGTCGTGTATTATTGCCGGTTAATTTGCGCCGTCGCGTTGCGTTTGATAAAGACGTGACTTTGGTTGGCCGCGCGAACCGTTTGGAGTTGTGGGGTAGGGCGCATTGGGAAGCTGAAATGGATGAGGCTTTGGCCATTGATCCGGACGATTTGGCTTTTGAATTAAGTAAAACGGATTTGCAGTTATGAGTGAGCCGGCTGGTTACCAGCATATAACGGTGTTGTTGCACGAGGCGGTGGCGGCGTTGAATATCCGTGAAAACGGAGTTTATATAGACGGCACGTTCGGCAGGGGAGGGCACTCCCGCCTGATTTTGTCGAAACTGGGTGCAGAAGGCCGCTTGGTGGTGTTTGATAAAGACCCGCAAGCGATTGCAGTGGCCAACGAATTAGCGGCGCAGGATGCGCGGGTAACGGTGGTGCATGATGGCTTCGCTACTTTTCAGGTAGCCTTGGAACGCTTGGGTATCGAGAAGATAGACGGCGCTTTGTTTGATTTGGGCATTTCTTCGCCGCAAATAGATGAAGGCGCCCGCGGATTCAGCTTTCGTTTTGATGCGCCTTTGGATATGCGCATGGATCCGACGCGAGGCCTCTCGGCGGCGGAATGGCTGGCAACGGCAGATGAGCAGGAAATACACGAGGTGATTAAGAATTATGGTGAAGAGCGGTTTAGTCGCCAAATTGCGCGCACCATTGTGGCGCAACGGCAAGAACAAGCGATTGATACAACCCGCAAGCTGGCGCAGCTTACGGCGCAAGTCGTCCGTACTCGCGAACGCGGCCAAGACCCGGCGACTCGGACGTTCCAAGCCGTTCGGATTTTCATCAACCGTGAGCTTGAAGAAGTAAAAGAAGTATTGCCGCAAGTGGTGATGCGTTTGAACGAGGGCGGGCGTTTGGCTGTCATTGCGTTTCACTCGCTGGAAGACCGCATTGTGAAGCAGTTTATGAAGCTGCACGCCCAGCACCAACAGTTGCCACGATGGGCGGCGGTGCGGGAGGCTGACTTGCCGCAGCCGCCGTTGGCGTTAGTGGGTAAGGCCTTGAAGCCTTCTGAGAGCGAAGTGGCCGGCAACCCGAGGGCGCGTTCGGCAGTATTGCGGGTTGCAGAGCGCACTGCCGGAGCGTTTACGCAACAGGCTACCTGAAAAATATGAATAAATTGAATGTATTGTTGTTGATATTGGCGCTGGGCTCTGGCTTGGGCGTGGTGACGGTGCAAGACCAGTCGCGCCGACATTATATTGAACTGGATCGGGCTGAAAAGCATACGATTGCGCTGGATCAAGATTATGCGCGCCTGAAGCTTGAGCAGGCGAAGCTGGCCAACCATAAATTGATTAAAGAAGCTGCCGAACGGCAAAACCTGCATCCGCCCGGTAGTGCGGATACAAAAATGATTGAATTGAAATAATATTTTGACTTTAGTGAAGAAGCGTCATGTTGATTAAAAACGAATACAAACCGAAAATGCTACCCAAGCAGCCAAAGGGGAAAAAGCCGGTGTCTACCAACGGGCGTATCGCCTTGGTGTTAGGCGGCTTGGCCTTGGGGTTCGTGGCCTTAATCGGACGCGGCGTTTACCTGCAAACTGAACAGCATGAGTTTTTGAAAAACCAGGGCGATCAACGGTTTGTGCGCACCATTGCGCTGCCTGCCTCGCGCGGCACGATTACCGACCGCAACGGCGCCACGCTGGCATTGAGCGCGCCAACAGAATCTTTGTATGCCGTGCCCTCCGCCATGAAAGACGAGCCGACTGCCGAGCAGTTGGCCGAATTGTCGCGCCTGATTAATGTGCCTGTGTCTACCTTGCAAGAACGACTGGCCAGAAAAGATAAGGATTTTATTTATCTGAAACGCCAGTTGCCGAAGGAAGTGAGCGATAAAGTGGCCGAGTTGGGCATTAAAGGCTTGGCATTCCAAAAAGAGGCGAAGCGCCATTATCCGATGGGTAACCTGTTTGCCCATGTTATCGGTTTCACCAATATCGATGGCAAGGGTCAAGAAGGTTTGGAGTTGTCGCGCGAAGATAATCTGCATGGCCAAGATGGTGCCAAAGTGGTGTTGCGCGACAATAAAGGCAATATCGTCGACAGCTTGGATTCGCCGCGTAACCGAGATCCGCGCAATGGCGACAATATGGTGTTGTCGTTGGATCAACGCATTCAAACGTTGGCTTATGAAGAATTAAACAGAGCCATTGATCACCATCGCGCCAAAGCCGGTACGGTGGTGGTGTTGGATGCGCAAACCGGCGAGATTCTGGCTTTGGTCAACAGCCCAGCTTATGATCCGAACGAGCCGGGCGGCGCAGACAGCGAGCGTCGCCGCAACCGCGCCGTTACCGATATGATTGAGCCCGGTTCTGCCTTGAAACCTTTTCCGGTGGCCATGGCATTGGATTCGGGCAAAGTCAGCATGAACTCCCGTTTCAATACCCAGCCGTATAAAATCGGCCCGGCAACCGTGCGCGATACTCATGTTTATCCAAGCTTGGATTTGCGCGGCATCATGCAGAAATCTTCCAATGTGGGCACCAGCAAATTGTCGGCCATGTTTACGCCGGAAGAAATGCACACTTTCTATCACAGCATTGGCATCGGCAAACCGATGCACTCCGGTTTTCCCGGTGAGACCAAAGGCTTGCTGCGCAACTGGAAAAACTGGAAACCTATTGAGCAGGCGACCATGTCTTTTGGTTATGGTTTGCAATTGAGCCTGCTGCAATTGTCGCGTGCTTATACTATGCTGACTCATGACGGACAATTGTTGCCGGTGAGTTTTGAAAAACAGGCCACGGCGCCGAAAGGGCAGCAGGTTATCAAGCCGGAAACTGCACGTGCTGTTCGTCAGATGATGGTTTCGGTAACGGAAAAAGGTGGCACCGGCACGGCAGGTGCGGTAGACGGTTTTGACGTGGGTGCTAAAACCGGTACGGCACGCAAACTGGTCAATGGCCGTTATGTCGACAATAAACACGTAGCAACATTTATCGGCTTTGCGCCTGCGGAAAAACCGCGCCTGATTGTGGCGGTGAGCATAGACGAACCGACGGTGAACGGCTATTACGGCGGCACGGTATCGGGGCCGGTGTTTAAGAAGGTGATGGCCGGCAGCCTGAATACTCTGGGTGTCGCGCCGACCAAACCCCTGAAAGATACTGCTACCGTACAAGCCTCACTCAAACCGTAAGAGATACCCTATGTTCAGCGAACTTACCCCTTTAGCTGAAAACAACTTACCACCCCTGCTATGCGGTAACGCAGCAGGGGGTTTGTTGCATTCGGACAGCCGCAAAATCAAGCCCGGCGACATTTTCATTGCCTGTCCGGGCGAATATGCCGATGGCCGTCAATACATTCCGGCAGCCATCACCAATGGTGCCGCTTTCGTGTTTTGGGACAGCGACGGCGGTTTTGGCTGGGACAGTGCATGGCAGGTGCCCAATCAGGGCATCGCTGCTTTAAAACAACGTGCCGGACTATTGGCTGCCGCCGTGTACGGCAACCGTGAAGGTTACCTGAAAACCTGGGGCGTAACCGGCACCAACGGCAAAACCTCAATTACCCAATGGTTGGCGCAGGCATCCGATTTGCTGGGGCAGAAATGTGCCGTTATCGGCACCGTGGGTAACGGCTATTGGGGCAAACTGGAAGCCAGCACACACACCACGCCCGACGCCGTTTCCCTACAAACTCTGTTACAGCGCTACCGGCAAGACGGCGCACAGGCTGTGGCGCTGGAGGTGTCCAGCCACGGACTGGATCAAGACCGCGTGAACGGCGTGTCGTTTTCTACCGCCGTATTCACCAACCTCACCCGCGACCATCTGGATTATCACGGCGACATGCAATGTTACGGCGACAGCAAGGCCAAACTGTTTTATTGGCACGGATTGCAGCATGCCATCATCAATATTGATGATGATTTTGGTCGCCAACTGCTTACCCGTTTGCGCGAGGAGCGCCCCGAAGTGGATGGATACGGCTATGGTTTTGCACCTGAAGCCGATATCCGCATTACCCGTTTTCAGGCCTCTGCTGGCGGCATGACGGTTGAACTGGCTACACCGTGGGGTGAGGGCAGCGTGTCCACGCAATTGCTGGGGCGTTTTAACGCACAAAATCTGGCCGCCACGGTGGGCGTATTGTGTGCTGATGGTCATCCGCTGCCGGCCGTATTAAACGCACTGGCCCGCATCCGCCCCGCCACCGGCCGCATGGATTGTTTGGCTTATGCGGGCAAACCGCTGGTGGTGGTGGATTATGCCCACACGCCTGATGCGTTGGAAAAAGCCTTAGCCACCCTACAGGAAATCAAGCCGCAAGGCGCCAATTTGTGGTGCGTGTTTGGCTGCGGCGGCAACCGCGATCGCGGCAAACGCCCGCTGATGGGTGCGGCAGCGGCGGCGGGCGGCGATAAAGTGGTGGTGACCAGCGACAACCCGCGCATGGAAGAGCCGCAAGACATCATCAATGATATTTTGCCCGCCGTACCACATCCCGAATATATCGAGGCCGACCGTGCCGCCGCTATCGGCTACGCTGTGCAACATGCCGCCGCCGATGACATTATCCTGATTGCCGGCAAAGGCCACGAAACCTATCAGGACGTGCAAGGGCAGAAACACTATTTTTCCGATTTTGACGTAGCGCAAGCAGCATTGGCAGTGAGATAACTGAGCCCGATAAATTGGAATGTACTCCCAACATCAATCATTGGATTTTACTTCCGACGGCCTTTAAAACATCAAGGCTACCTGAAAACCAAAAAGCAAAACATGAAACCCTTAGATTTAAACTTTATCTGCCAAACCCTGAATCTGCCGATGCCGTCTGAAAACGCAGAAGTGAAACGCATCGTCATAGACAGCCGCGATATTCAAAGCGGCGACGTGTTTGTTGCCCTAGCGGGCGAGCGTTTCGATGCACACGATTTTGTGGCAGACGTCTTGGCAAAGGGCGCACTGGCGGCGATTGTGTCGCGCGAAGATTGTGTTGGATTTTCAGGTAGCCTCTATGTGGCCGATACCTTAACAGCCCTGCAAACGTTGGCGCACGCTTGGCGCATGGCGGTGAACCCGCTGGTGTTCGGCATCACCGGTTCCAGCGGCAAAACCAGTGTGGAAGAAATGCTGGCGGCGGTGTTGCGGCAGCAGTTTGGCGAGGAAGCGGTGTTGGCCACCGCGGGCAATTTCAACAACCATATCGGCTTGCCGCTCACCCTGCTGAATTTAACCCACACACACCGCTACGCCGTGATTGAAATGGGTATGAACCATTTTGGCGAACTGGCGGTGCTTACCCGCATCGCCCGCCCCGATGCAGCACTGGTTAATAACGCCTTGCGCGCGCATGTGGGGTGCGGTTTTGACGGTGTAGCCGATATTGCCAAAGCCAAAAGCGAAATTTATCAGGGGCTACCTGAAAACGGCACGGCATGGTTGCCGGCCGAATCGCCTTATCTTGATGTTTTTCAGGTAGCCTGTGCTGGCAAATCCACGCAAACTTTCGGCGTGGCTCAGGGCGACGTTCATACCGAAAACATTGAGCTGGAGGCGCTCGCCTGCCGTTTTGATCTGCTGTGTGGGCAGGAGCGAGCCACCGTCAGCCTGCCTGCACCCGGCCTACACAATGTGCACAACGCCTGTGCCGCTGCCGCGTTGGCCTTGCGTGCCGGGTTAACTGCCGCGCAGATTGCCGCCGGTTTGGCCACGTTTGCCAACATCAAGGGGCGGATGCAGGTGAAGCAAGGCATTAAGGGCGCAACGGTGCTCGATGATACCTATAATGCCAACCCCGACAGTATGAAAGCCGCGTTGGATGTGCTGGCTAAATTGCCGCCGCCGCAGGTGTTTGTGATGGGCGACATCGGTGAGCTAGGTGAAGGTGAGTCGCCGGCCATGCACGCCGAAGTGGGTGCTTATGCACACGCACGCGGCATCGGCAGTGCGTATTTTGTCGGCGATTTTAGTGCCGCCGCCGCCGAAGCCTTTGGTGGCAACGGCTTGTGGTTTGCTGACCAAGATCCGCTGATTCAGGTGTTGATACACGAGCTGCCCGAACAGGCCAGCGTGTTGGTGAAAGGTTCGCGTTTTATGAAAATGGAAAACGTGGTAGCCGCTTTGCTAGATGATACCGGCAACAGAGCTTAACCTTGCCAACCATTTGTCGATTGTGCCAAACGGCAGAAATATTTTCAGGTAGCCTTGGCTATACCTCATATTTAATTTGATTAACCGGGCGGATTCGGCTTGCTGTTTGCCCACATAACCTGAGCAGGGCATACCCTGCCGCATAAGGAAACAGCCATGTTGTTGTGGTTAGCAGAACTTTTTAATCACTGGATTAGCGCCTTTAACCTGTTTCAGTACACCACTTTCCGCGCGGTGATGGCTGCGCTGACTTCGCTGGTGTTCAGCCTGCTGTTGGGGCCGTGGACCATCCGCAAACTCACTGAATTAAAAGTAGGGCAGGCAGTGCGCCACGATGGCCCGCAAACCCATTTAATCAAAACCGGCACGCCCACCATGGGCGGCACGCTGATTTTGATGGCGATTACCGTGTCTACCCTGCTGTGGGCCAATCTGGGCAACGCCTATGTGTGGATTTTGCTCGGTGTGTTGCTGGGTACCGGCGCTTTGGGCTTTTACGACGACTGGAAAAAAGTGGTTTATAAAGACCCTAACGGCGTGTCGGCACGTTTTAAAATGGTGTGGCAGTCGGCCATTGCTTTGGCGGCGGGGATATTTTTGTTTTACAGCGCCCATCTGCCTTCTGCTACTGAGTTTATCGTGCCGTTTTTCAAGCAAATCGCCTATCCTTTGGGCGGCATCGGTTTTGTGATTTTGACCTATCTGGTGATTGTGGGCACCTCTAATGCGGTGAACCTTACCGATGGCTTAGACGGCTTGGCGGCGTTTCCGGTGGTATTGGTGGCCGGTGGTTTGGCTATTTTTGCCTACGCCAGCGGCCATGCCCAATTTGCCCAATATTTGCAGCTGCCGCATGTGGTGGGTGCCAATGAAGTGGTGGTGTTTTGCGCGGCCTTGTGCGGCGCCTGTTTAGGCTTTTTGTGGTTCAACGCTTATCCGGCGCAGGTGTTTATGGGCGATGTGGGCGCACTGGCTTTGGGTGCGGCCTTGGGTGCGGTGGCGGTGATTGTGCGCCAGGAAATCGTGCTGTTTATTATGGGTGGCTTGTTTGTGGTGGAAGCGCTGTCGGTGATGCTGCAAGTGGGCTCTTATAAAACGCGCAAAAAACGCATTTTCCTGATGGCACCCATTCACCACCATTTCGAGCAAAAAGGCTGGAAAGAAACTCAAGTGGTGGTGCGTTTTTGGATTATCACCATTGTGCTGGTGTTGATTGGCTTGGCTTCGCTGAAAATCCGCTAAGGTTTCAGGTAGCATCAGTATGTAGATCGGATTCAAGAATCCAACCTACGGCTACTCATATTTCAGGCAGCCTGAATGATTTTGGAATAAATATAATGGAAGACAAAATACAACCTTTTCGCAGTGCTTTGGTTACTGCTACCGGCATTTTGCTGGGTTTTATCCTTAATTTTATGTCGTCTTGGGTGAAGTCTGACGTACCGTTTGGCGATGTGCTGGCCGGTATTGTCGGCCTGTGTATGATAACGGGTATTTCCTGCCTGATTGTCGTGCTGTACCGGGTATTGCGGATGAATTATCCGCGCGAACAGGGTGAGCAATATTATCAGCGCACGCTGCAGGTGTTTGTGTTTGGCGTGTGTGTGGCATTTGCCGGAGTGTTTATTGATGCCACGCTTAATTTTTGGGCTGTCTGAGTATGGCCTCCGATTGAGTTGAATTTAAAAGGAATCTTTATCATGAATATGAATCGACGTCGTTTTCTGTGCCAAAGCATGCTGTTGGGCGGTGGCTTGATGTTGGGTGCGAGTGCGTGTTCGGCACAGCCCGCCACTGGTGCGGCATCTGGCGCGGGTGGTACGCAAGCGCGCCCATCCGGTTGGTTGTTGCTCGATGGAGGCGCACCG
>RRZU011560554.1_pt1 | contig 11159 bp, 8 predicted proteins | sample 2165561 | NCBI WGS metagenome assembly RRZU01 (sample SAMN10456909, study PRJNA506462) | wastewater metagenome | isolation source: wastewater sludge | place: USA: Moscow, Idaho | reverse complement strand
CTTGTATGTCCGCTTAACTGGGGTCTTGGTCATGCTACCCGCTGCATTCCCATTATCCGTCAACTTCTGGTCGAAGGTCATGAGCCGGTCATTGTATCCGATGGCTTTCCGATGGCCTGCATCCGTATGCAGTTCCCCGACCTGCGTTATATCGAATATTCATCTTATCCTGTACGGTATTCATCCGGAATATCTCAGGTTCTGGCTATGCTCTGGAATATGCCTGCCATTGTGTATGGCATATTTGCCGAGCATCGCTGGCTGAAACAACTACTCCGTAAAGAACATTTCGATCAGGTTATTTCCGACAACCGTTTTGGGATGTGGAGCAGACAAACGCACAGCATTTATATGACGCATCAACTGATGATAAAAATGCCACGTGGTCTTAAAATACTTGAACGGGGCATGTGGTTGCTGCACCGCTGGGTAATCAATCATTATGATGAATGCTGGATTCCTGATTATGAAGGAGCTGAAAATCTGTCGGGTGATCTTTCGCACAAATACCGTTTACCGCACAATGCAAAATTTATCGGACCACTCTCGCGTTTCGATATATGGAGTGACAAAAGTGAGGATAGCAGCTACGAGATTGTGGCTGTACTTTCGGGCGTAGAACCTCAACGTTCAATTTTCGAACATCAGATTATAAAAAAATATCGTCGTTCAGACAAAAAGGTACTGATTGTGTGTGGTCAGCCTGCCGAAAATAAACGTATCTATCATGTGGGTGATGTCACGCTGGTGTCGCACCTTACCGACGATGAGCTTGTACCGTTGCTCCGTGGTGCAGAAAAAATCATTGCCCGTTCAGGATATTCCACCATAATGGATTTACATACACTCGGATGTCTTCATAAAGCCGAAATGAGCCCGATTCCCGGCCAAACCGAGCAGGAATATCTGAAGCGTAAAATGAACAAAGAGTGAGCTGTTTTGCGAATTATTTTTTCAACTCAGCCACAAATGCTTTCAGTCTTTTGTCCAGTTCCGGAATTTGTTCGGGACGTACAAATGATACGCAGGCGCGCAAGCCATTGGGATTTTCACTACCTGTAATGGCCAGCGAAATGGCGCTAATGCCGTAATACAAAAATGCTTTCATCAGTTCGGCACTTGTCATGTCCGGATATGCAACTGTGAAGTAAAAACCATCTGCCAGATCGCCATCCTCGTCATTATAAACGATATAAAAACCGTGTTTCAGGAATATTTCCTTCATGGCGCGGGCTTTTTCGCCGTAAGCATGCAGGCTTTCGGTGAAATTGATTTCCCCATCGTTAGCAGCTTTCAGCATGGCTGCAAGTGCATATTGAGCAGAGTGCGAAGTACCCGCAGTTGTGGCATAAAGCACACCGTAAGGAATAAAATGTCCCAATACATCGCTGCTGAAATATTTTTTCAGCGCCGGATAATGTTTTGTGCGCAGTTTTTCCGAAATTATCATCATGCCGATACGCTGTCCGGCATAACTGAAAATTTTTGAAGCAGAGAGCAATAAGATATAGTTTTCGGTATAGCGGGCCACTGTGGGCTGATAAGGTGCAACGCCGGGATGTCCGTAATTGTGACGGAAATCCATACCGAAATAGGCGAGGTCTTCTACCACCACCGCGTCATAACGGTCGGCCAGTTCGGCAATTATCTGCAATTCTTTTTCGCTCAGACTAATCCACGAAGGATTGTTGGGAGAAGAATATGTGATAGTGCAGATATTTCCTTCCTGAAGGTACGATTCTAGTTTTGTACGGAGTTTTTCGCCTCTGAAGTTCAGTATATCGAATGACTTAAAAGGAAGTCCACAAAGGTTTAGTTGCGATTTGTTGACCGGAAACCCCGGATCGATAAACAAGGTGTAGGGTTTTTCCGGGTTGGAGCGTCCCATGGCCAGCAAGGCAGCAAAACTTCCCTGCATGCCACCTACAGTTGGAATACAACAGGCCGGCGATACGTCGATATCCATAAAAAGTTTGGCAAAGCGCGAAATCTCGGTTTTGGCAAACGGAATTCCTTCTATGTTTGGATAAATGCGTGCCAGACCCATATCCAGCGCTTCGTGTTCGGCTTTTACGCCGATTCTGGAAGGTTCCAGACCGGGAACACCCATTTCCATGTGGATAAATTCCTCGCCACTTTCCTGTTCGATCTGCGCCACCAGTTTGCCTACTTCGCGAATGGAAAGACGGGTAATGTCACTTTCGCCAAACTGAGCAAATAAACTATCTACTATTTCTTTTGTAATCATTGTTTTAGCTGTTTTAGAATCATTTTTTTTAATGTTTCTAAATTATAAAATTTTATCTCCGATGTAATCAGATTGGGGCCTGCATAATACCTCAGATATACATCGCTTGCATCCGCTATCCGTTCAATAATTTCATTGTCCAGTATGCGCGTCATTTTGTAAGTTTTCAGATGTTGTTCAGTGTATCCGGTCACTACATCAACCTTCGACGAGTCGGCTTTCATAATACTTGAAGTCGTTTCATTCAGTTTTGTGAAAACGCCATTTTCAAACTTTGTATTTTTCAGTTCAATTACCTTTTTGTCGATCACAATATACATTTTATCCGACAAATCGAAGCTGCCATAGGGCATGGTGATTATATCGTACATTGTATAAATGATCTCGCCATCACTGTTTCTTTCTTTTACAATGCTGACATTTTGAGAATACTCCTGTTCTAATCTTTCATTCCGGCTGAATACAGCATCGTAACGATGGCGTTCCACATTCATTACATCATCGTACTGACTTGAAATAGTTGTGGGCAAACTGCAACGAACAACGATTAATGCGATTGCTCCTAAAATCAATATTCTCAAAGTGCTTCTCATAGTAATTAGAATTTAAATGTGTGTTTTATTTGGTTAAATGTATGTTGCTTCTTGAGAAGTTTTGACAGGTTTTAAAACCTGTCAAAGATGGAAAAACAAATAAGTTTACTGTTTATTTTTTCTCTTGTCAATCACTCTCACTGCTTTTCCTTCGCTTCGTGCTATGGTTTTGGGCTCTACAAGAGTCACCTTTACGCTGAGGCCAATTGCGCTGTTGAGGGCGTGTTCTATTTTGCGCGAAAGCATTTGCAATTCCCTGATGGTGTCCACCATTTTTGTTTCGTCGAGTTCAACCTGAAGTTCCAGCGTGTCCAGATTATTTACTTTGTCCACATAAAGCATATAGTGTGCGCTGGTTTCGCAGAGTTCGAGCAACACATGTTCAATTTGCGATGGGAATAGATTGACTCCGCGAATGATAAGCATGTCGTCGCTGCGGCCTGTGATTTTTTTCATGCGTACAGTGGTTCTGCCACATGCACATTTTTCGCGGTTAAGCGTCGAAAGGTCGCGGGTATTGTAACGCAAAAGCGGAATGCCTTCTTTGGTAAGGGTCGTAAACACAAGTTCGCCTTCCTGTCCATCGGGTAGGGGAAGTTTAGTTTCCGGATCTACAATTTCCGGATAGAAATGATCTTCGTGAATATGTAATCCTGAATGATGAATGCAATCATTAGCCACGCCGGGGCCCATAACTTCGCTTAGTCCGTAAATATCAAAGGCGTTAATTCCCCATTTTCGTTCCAGTTCCAGACGCATATTTTCTGTCCATGGCTCAGCACCGAATACGCCGGCTTTCAGTTTCAGATCTTTCAGTGAATAGCCATTTTCAGTCAGAGCATCGGCTAAATGCAATGCATATGATGGTGTGCAGGCCAGTACTGTTGAGCCGTAATCGGACATTAACTGCAACTGACGGCGGGTATTGCCTCCCGATACGGGAATTACCGTACAACCCACTGTTTCGGCACCGTAATGTACTCCCAGTCCGCCAGTGAAAAGTCCGTAACCATAGGATACCTGCATAATGTCGTTGTGCGATATTCCGGCCATAGTGAGACAACGGGCCAATACTTCGCGCCAGGTTTCGATATCGTTTTTGGTGTAACCTACAGTGGTTGCTTTTCCGGTGGTTCCGCTTGAAGCATGTACACGCACAATGTCGTGCATTGGTACAGCAAACAGTCCGAAAGGATAATGATCGCGAAGATCGTTTTTATATGTGAACGGAAGTTTTACAATGTCGTCGATGGATTGGATATCTTCGGGTTTCACGCCCATTTCGTCCATTCTACGACGATAAAAGGCTACATTATTATAAACCCGCTCCACCAGATTTCGGAGTCGTGCCGATTGCAGTTCGCGCATTTGTTCGCGCTCCATGCACTCAATTTCTTTGTTCCAGATCATGTCAAATGTTTAATTTGAAAATTGATACAGTATTCTTCAGCCTGACTTGGTGAGGAATATGATTTTTTTTGAATGTATTTTGTGGCTGTAAATTCGTTTTTACAGCAGGTCTTTTTCCCTGATGGATTTTAAATTGTTCTTTTCAATTACCTCGAGGGCTTTTTCTTTGTTGTCGGTACGGAAAACAAGCATCGATTTGCTTCCGAAACTGAAAGCATATACATATTCGATACAAATATCGGCTGAAGTAAAAAGATCGAGTATGTGCGACATTGAACCCGGGGCAGCATCCATTTCGAGACCCAGAATCTCATGAACACGCACTGTGAATTGTTCGGCCCGAAGTGCCTCAAGAGCTTTCTCGGGATTTGACACTATTGCACGCATAATGCCGTAGTCGCTTGTGTCAGCAACTGTGAGTCCTACAATATTAATCTGGTTGCGGGCTAATACATTGAGTACCTGATTGAGGTAGCCGGTTTTGTTTTCGAGGAAAACGGAGAGTTGGCGTATGGTCATAAATATCAGATTGTAAGATGTGTTGATATTTCAGAACTGTCGGTTTGTTAGTTCCGGAATGCAAATTTAGTAAAATTAATGGATTTTTCCTTGTCTGAAATACAAATTATAAGGAATAATCTTGTCAGATGAATTTGGTTACCGAGCTGTTGGAAGTAAGTTTTTTTTCGGGAAGGTTGCAGTTTTGCCAGAGTAATGGCTGAATGTTGTTCCCGGGTCTGATTTCATGGTCAATATTACAGAGAGAAGCGGGTGTATAGCATGTGGCTGCAATAATTTCGGTTATGCTTAAATCTGAAAGGGAGTTGAATGCTTTTTGCAGATAAAAAGTAAATTCAGCCGGATCCTCGGTGTGCGCATCAAGTATCAGTGTGCGGTTTTTTAGTTCAAATTCAGCGGGAATCGAATTTCTGATATCAACATACAAAAACTCAGCAGGAATTTGCTGAATGAGATAATCTCTCAGACTGAGTGAAATAATTCCTGCAGAGATAATGCCGTCGCAGAAAACAGTACCGGCCGTTTCGCTGTGTAGTTCATCGAGTGATATCAGCTGCGAAACGGTATTGCGCTCCGATATTTCCAGTACAGTACGTCGCAGTAATTGGTTCGGAGCAGTCATCAGGAGTTGACTTACAACTCTAGTCATTGATCATTTTAGGCATATCGCCACCCGGTTTGACCTTTTGCATCTTTTCCGGTGTCGGTTTACGGGTATCAACAGTTGGTTTTATGGTGTCAACAGTCGGTTTCTTCTTGTTTTTCAGAGCATTGATCGAGTCCTTTTCAAACTGAATTTTCTCTATCACCGTTTTTATGCTGTCCTGAGCGAGTTGATCGTAGTGACGCATGAAACTGATACTATCAATTTTTGCGAAATATTTTTTCGACAGTGAAGTATCGCTCAGCAATTCACCTGAAATCTTTTCGATAGGTAACTGACGTTTGGCACGCAACATAAGTGTGTAGCGGCGTAGAACACTGTCGGGTTTTACCATAGCACTGATACTGTCGGTAATACCACCGGCATAATGAATGCGGAACACAACACGTTTCTGAAGCAGACTATCCTTTTCCGAAGATAATCGTTGAAGCAATCGTAAAGTATAACGGTCGTTCCAGCGTAATTGTGAGTCGATAATGCTGAAGCTAACCTTGTCCGGTGTGGAATCGGTGGTAAATGTAAAATTCGATTTTTCAGGCCACATTTCTCTGAATGAGTTTCGCAGAGCAGCAGAATCTACCGGATGATAAACACCTTTTTCCACATCTGCTTCGAGCTTGTTCAGGCGATCGAGGACTTCAATGTAAATTTTTTCGTAAGTTTTGGGGTGTGCGGTATACCAAACCACAGATGAATCGAATTGAGCCTGGGTTATTCCGTACTTTTTGAGCAGCGAATTATAATAATACACATTTTCACGATCCTCAGCCTGACCGAAGCCATTGGCCATTAATGTGCCATCGAGTTTATGAAGGTCGTAAAGAAAGTCGGTCATTTCACTGCGCGACAATAATCCTTCAGGTCGTTTTTCGCAACCTGCAAATACTGCCAGCAATAAAATGCCTATCAGATATTTACGATATTTTTTAAGCTTTTGATTCATTTTTCTGATCTTTCTCCTTTTTTGTTTCCAGACTTTCGTTCAGGTCTTTACGGAAGAAAATGAGAATAATAACCACTGAAATGGTAATGGCCGAATCGGCAATATTAAATACAGGGCTGAAAAACAATACTTCTCCGGCGCTGTTGCGTATCAGCGGGAAGTATAACATATCCACCACTTTACCATAGAATAATGGCGCGTATCCACCGGTCTCCGGCAGGAAGGTTGCAGCCATGCCATAGCTGTCGCTGAAAAGTACGCCGTAAAACACCGAGTCGAAGATATTTCCTGCAGCACCGGCAAGCAAAAGCGATACGGCAAGAATAAATCCGGTGCGCGCATTTTTCTTAATCAGCGTGTAGATAAAGTATGAAATTCCCCCTACAGCTATAATTCTGAAAATGGTCAGGAACAGTTTGCCGAAAATTTCCATTCCGAATGCCATCCCGTTGTTTTCGATAAAATATATCTGAAACCAGCTGAAGACTTCGATATGTTCGCCCAGAGCAAAGTTGAGTTTTATGAAAATCTTTGAAGCCTGATCGATAAAAAGTACCAGGAATATGAGCAGCAGGGATTTTTTTGTAACCGACATGTATTGCAAAATTTGATTTTTGTGTAATTTCACTTGAAACTGTTATGCTTATCTGTGCAAAGGTAAATAAAAGAGATGCATAATTCGATACAGATAAGTCTTAAAACAATATTTTTTAAAACATATTGAGAAAAAGCATGTATTCGTATCGCTTTAAAACAAAGAAACCGGCAACAGATATGCCTCCATTGCCGGTTTAATTATTCTGGATAAATGTCTTTTATCTTTGTTCTTTTGTCTTTGCTCTGTTATCTTTTATCGCTTTTTGCTTCAATGCTCAAAGTTGCGTGAGGCACTGCGCGAAGACGTTCCTTGGGTATCAGCTTGCCTGTTTCACGACAAATACCGTAGGTTTTATTTTCAATACGAATAAGTGCAGCCTGCAAATGCTGTATAAACTTCATTTGACGCTGAGCCAACCGACCAGATTCTTCTTTCGACAAAGTGGCAGCACCTTCTTCAAGAACTTTGAAAGTAGGCGAAGTGTCCATCACATCGTTTCCGTCAAGATTGGTGATACCATTGCGCAACAATTCATAATCCTTCTGGGCTTTTGCCAGTTTCTCGTTGATGATTTCACGAAACTCCTCGAGTTCGGCATCGCTGTATCTTGTTTTTTCACTCATAGCTTTAAATTTTTGCGTTTAAGGATTTTTCCTTTCAACAATGGTTTCTGCGTGCATTTTTATTGCATGCGAAAATAGCAAAATAGTTTTAGTTTTCAAACTTTTAATTACATTATTTTCAGACTGTGATTTTATAATAATTATACGTTTTCTGCTTATATTTTGCTATTTATATATTTGTCTGATAAACAGGTTTGTGTCGCTGTTTTACTTGCGTTTTTTACTGATTCTTACTACTGCTTTAGTGCATTGTCATCGTGAGCCTGATAATTTTTGAATGTTTTTGTTCCGCAAAGTTTATATTTATTCCTAAAATTGTTTTGTCGGAATTTCAAAACTAAAAAAATCAGACTTTTTCAACGCTTATTTTTACAATGTACTCCTCAAAATCAAGTTCAGTAGCATTTCCGATCACATTTTTCAGCGTTACAGAGTTTGCCAGCGTCTGAGCTGCAATATAGCTTCCGTATTCCTGAACGGCACCTTCAATTTCGGGGCGATTTTCAATCTCTACCACGATTTTGTCGGTGATTTCATATCCGCTCGATTTACGGATGTTCTGAATACGGTTTACCAGTTCACGGGCAATACCTTCGCGGAGCAATGCTTCGGTGACAGTAATGTCGAGTGCTACAGTCAGTTTACCTTCGTTGGCAACCATCCAGCCAGGCATATCTTCGGTAATGATTTCAGCATCTTCAGCTTCGATCAGTACATCGCCTGAGTCAAGTTTCAGAGTATATTGACCATTGCGTTCTATTTCACTGATTTCCTGTTTGGTCAATGTCCCAAAAGCTGCAGCAATTTCTTTCATCTGTTTGCCGTATTTCTTACCCAGCGTTTTGAAATTGGGTTTGATTTTCTTCACCAGATTATCCACATCTTTATCGGCCGAAATAATTTCCAGTTCCTTGATGTTTACTTCTGTTTTTACCAAATCGGCCACATAGCTCAGTTGCTCAAAAGTTTTATCGTCCGGTGCAGGAACCACAGCTTTGCTGAGTGGTTGACGCACTTTCTTTTCTGCTTTTTTACGCAATGCCAAAATCATCGAAGTGGTTTGCTGAGCCAGTTGCATGCATTCTTCCAGATTGGTGTCAATCAACGAAGCATCGTATGTTGGGAAATCAGCTAAGTGAACAGATTCATTACTGTCTTTTCCTGTTACAGCGTTCAGATCGAGGAAAAGCTGATCGGCAAAGAACGGAGCGATAGGAGCCATCAGGCGTGCTACCGTTTCCAGACAGGTGTAAAGTGTTTGATAAGCAGCAATTTTATCATCGTCATATTCACCACCCCAGTAACGCTTACGGTTGAGGCGAACGTACCAGTTACTCAGGTTTTCGCCCACGAAATCCGAAATTGCACGGCCTGCACGCGTTGGCTCGTAGTTTTCGTAGTGTTCCTGAACTTCTTTTACCAGCGTATTCAGTAGTGATAAAATCCAACGGTCGATTTCCGGACGTTTTTCCATCGGAATTTCGGCTTCTGCATAAGTGAATTTATCTACATTGGCATACAATGCAAAGAAGGAATATGTGTTGTAAAGAGTTCCGAAGAATTTGCGACGCACTTCTTCGATACCTTCAATGTCAAATTTCAGATTGTCCCACGGCGAAGCGTTAGTCATCATGTACCAGCGCAGCGGATCGGAACCGTATTTCTCTATGGTTGAGAACGGATCCACAGCATTGCCCAGACGTTTCGACATCTTGTTGCCGTTTTTGTCGAGTACCAGACCATTGGAAATTACGCTTTTGAAAGCCACTGAACCACGAACCATGGTACTGATAGCATGAAGCGTAAAGAACCAACCGCGGGTTTGATCCACACCTTCCGAAATAAAATCGGCAGGGAAGAACGAGCCACTTTCCACTAAATCTGCATTTTCGAACGGATAGTGCAGCTGAGCGTAAGGCATCGCACCTGAATCGAACCAAACGTCGATCAGGTCGAGTTCGCGTTTCATCGGTTTGCCCGAAGCCGAAACCAGTACAATGCCATCCACATACGGACGGTGCAGGTCGATATTTTTTACAGCGTAGTTTTCAGCTGTGTATTCACCTACTTTGAAGTTTTTGTAAGGATTCTCGGTCATGAATCCTGCTGCAATTGATTTCTCAATTTCGCCCATCAGCTCTTCCACCGAACCAATACAAATTTCCTCACTTCCATCTTCTGTACGCCAGATAGGAAGCGGAGTTCCCCAATAGCGACTGCGACTCAGGTTCCAGTCCTGAAGGTTTTCCAACCATTTTCCGAATCGACCTGTTCCGGTAGAAACAGGTTTCCAGTTGATGGTGTTATTCAGCGCAATCATTTCCTCGCGACAGGCCGTGGTGCGTATAAACCAGCTATCCAGCGGATAGTACAATACTGGTTTATCGGTACGCCAGCAGTGCGGATAATTGTGCGTATGTTTTTCTATTTTGTAAGCCAGACCCTGTTGTTTGAGCATGATGCTTATAGAAACGTCAAGCGTTTCGTCCTGATCGGTCAGATTTGGATCGTAAGCATTTTTTACAAACCTTCCGGCAAATTCTTTGTAAATTTCAGTATTGACGTTGCTGTTTACAAAGTCTGCATCGAGATCTTCAATAGTGAAGAATTTTCCTGATTTATCCACCATCGGTTGACGGTTACCGTCTTTGTCGATCAGCAGCATAGGAGGAACGCCGTTTTGTTTGGCCACACGATCGTCATCCGCACCAAAAGTAGGAGCAATGTGAACGATACCTGTACCATCTTCGGTTGTTACAAATTCGCCTGTGATAACCTTAAAAGCTCCTTCGCCCGGATTTACCCACGGAATCAGTTGTTCGTATTCGATTCCTGCCAGTTCAGAGCCTTTGTATTTTGCAACGACTTCATATTCGTTTTTAGCAAGCACAGCACCCAACAGATTTTCGGCCAGAATAAATTCAGCTTCAGCTTTGCTGTAAGGGTTGATCGATTTTACGCGAACATAGTCGATATTCGGACCCACGCAAAGAGCTGTATTCGAAGGCAAAGTCCATGGTGTAGTTGTCCATGCAAGGAAATATGCATTTTCTTCACCTTTAATTTTAAACTGAACAGTAGCAGTGGTGTCTTTTACATCACGATAACAACCGGGCTGGTTGAGTTCGTGTGTGGAAAGTCCTGTTCCGGCAGCCGGAGAATAAGGTTGGATTGTGTAACCTTTGTATAATAAGTTCTTGTTGTAAAGTTGTTTAAGCAACCACCAAAGCGTTTCGATATAACGATTGTCGTAAGTGATGTACGGATCGTTCATATCCACCCAATAACCCATTTTGGTAGTCAGATCTTCCCATTCGCGTGTGTATTTCATTACATCATGGCGACAGGCTGCATTGTATTCATCAACAGTGATTTTCTTACCGATATCTTCTTTGGTAATTCCCAGTGATTTTTCCACACCAAGCTCCACAGGAAGTCCGTGTGTATCCCAGCCGGCTTTACGTTTTACCTGAAAGCCCTGCATGGTTTTGTAGCGACAGAAGATGTCCTTGATAGCACGCGCCATCACATGGTGAATACCCGGCATACCATTGGCCGAGG
>RRZU011977207.1_pt1 | contig 11160 bp, 8 predicted proteins | sample 2165561 | NCBI WGS metagenome assembly RRZU01 (sample SAMN10456909, study PRJNA506462) | wastewater metagenome | isolation source: wastewater sludge | place: USA: Moscow, Idaho | reverse complement strand
GTGCCCGATGATTTTTTTAGTTTCATGCCAAGCAAATTAACGCTATACCATTCATCTAGCAATAAATGTACCAACGCCCCAATAAACACAAAAAAACCAAACACCCAACTGACAAAAGCGGTCATTTTTAGCCCATAAAACACCCCATAAACGGTTAATAACCCAAATACCGCCATATAAGGCACTGAATGCACCACGCCCCGATGCACCGTCAGGCGGTTAAATAGCTCAAAAATACCAAATTTAAGCACACAAAACGCCACCGCCCACAGCACCAAAGCGTGCACCACTCTATCCACGCCCGTTTGATAGGACGCATAAAGCACCGCCGTTAAGGTGGCAAGAAAAATCGATGCCCAATAAAAGCCTTTTTTGGCAGGGCGAGAATAATGCAGGTCAATATCAGGCAAAAGCCCACCTATCGTGCCCAGCAAGGCACAAAAAATAGCCGTCCCGACACTGATAAAGCCCACATAAATGCCAGCAGTAGCAAGCGTCACTGAAGCCACCCCTGCCACGCTAAGATGAGTATTAAAATTTGCCATTAAGATAAGTTTATTAAGATTTGGTTAATTTTAACACAAAAACAAATCCCCAAGCCGTTTTAGCTTGGGGATTTATTGGAATATTGGCATCCCATAGGGGATTCGAACCCCTGTTACCGCCGTGAAAGGGCGGTGTCCTAGGCCTCTAGACGAATGGGACGCAATGAGAGTTTTGCAAAACTTGAATGTAAGAAAGTGCCTAGGTGCTTACATTCATCTTAACTGGTGGAGCTAAGCGGAGTCGAACCGCTGACCCCTTGCATGCCATGCAAGTGCTCTACCAACTGAGCTATAGCCCCTTGTGTTAAGGTGTGCGTATTATAATGGGGTAGGATTTGAGTGTCAAGCACTTTTTTAAAAATATTTTAAAAAAATTGAATTTTTTATAAATTCTTTGATTATTCAAAGCATTATATCCCTAGATGACAAAGTGATTATTTTATCAGATTAGCAGTATTGTTAAGTAGAGCATAAAAGTTACAATAGCCACAAGTTTAAATACAACAAAAAAGGTATATGTTATGTCATTTTTAAAAGAATGTGGTAAAGATCTAGGCGTTATGGCTGGCACGGTTATGGGTAAGTCAATCAAAAAATTTGGTGATGTTGTAGATATTGAGTTTATTCAGGGTGTTGGCGAAGGTATCGATAAGTCCATGCAACAACAGGGCGAACTGATTGGTAATCTTGCTGATGGCATAGCTGATATTGGTGTTGGCATTGCGAAAAAAGATAACACAAAAACCAGAGCAGGTTTTGACACACTCGGCTCAACCCTTCATGATTTTAGCGCAAAAGCCGTACGTTCCACAGAAACGGTGGCAAAACATAGCTTAAATACCGTTGAACATTTAGTTACTGGTAATTTTAACCAAGCCAAACATTCTGCAACAGACTTAGCCAAAACCGTGGTGGTTTCTGTATTAGCAGTAGATGTTGTCGGCACTGCAATAAGCGACACTTCAACATTTGATGTCACTAACAGCCATGTTACTGGTGGTGGGTATTAAGTTGTAGCACACTTATGAATTTAAAAAAAGACTGGCAAAATACCAGTCTTTTTTGATTTATAGTGGAAGTAATGAACAACTAATACAAGGCGACAAAGCCCGCAGTATACAAGCAGTACATAAGGGCTTTGGCAACACAGTAGTAGTTATTTAGTACTTTCACTATATCGCCCTACTGTGCCAAAAAATCAGGCAAGCCCTTATTTACTTCTTCTAGCTTTTTAAGTTTCTTTTTGCCAAGACCGCCAAGCACCTCACAGCCATGACGCAAGCGAGCCAAGGTCATGTCCGCCCCGATGATGTACATAGAATTCATCACAGGGGTGCTGGCGGTAGAGCCTGCAATGGCAACAAAAAACGGCTGCATAAAGTCTTTGAGCTTAATCTCAAAATGTGCCGCCAAGCCCTTCATCACTTGATAAATATGCTCTTCTGACCACACTTGCAAACCTTCAAGTTGCCAAGTGGCAAGGTATAAAATCTCAAGGATTTGCTCACTATTTAGGCTCTTATGAGCAAAATCATCAGCGCTGATATTTGGCAAGTTTTGAAAATAAAAGCCTGCCCAATTGACAGCGTCTGACAAGGTGTTAATGCGTGGCTTAATCGCTTCGGCAATGGCGGTCAGCTTGTCATCATCACTTGCCCATGCCAAGATACGCGCTTTTAGCTCGCCTGCACTCATGGCACGCAGGTATTCGCCATTTAGCCAGTAGAGTTTTTCGATGTCAAACACAGGCCCGCCAAGCGATACACGGCTGATGTCAAAGTCGGCAAGCATTTCATCAAGACTAAACTTTTCGGCTTCATTTGGCAAGCTGTAGCCCATACGCCCAAGGTAATTAAGCAAGGCTTCAGGTAGCACGCCTGCATCACGGTAGTAGGTAATGGACGTGGGGTTTTTACGCTTGGACAGCTTGGATTTGTCAGGATTACGTAGTAGGGGCATATGGCACAGTACAGGCATTTCCCAACCAAAATATTCGTACAGTAGCTTGTGCTTGGGTGCAGAGCTGATCCACTCTTCGCCACGAATGACATGGCTAATCTGCATCAGATGATCGTCCACGACATTGGCAAGATGATAGGTCGGCAAACCGTCTGTCTTGAGCAGTACCTGCATATCTACCTGCTCCCACGGAATGCTAATCTCGCCACGCAGCATATCATGAAATACGCAGTCGCCTGATGTCGGCACTTTCATGCGAATGACAAAGGGCTTGCCACTGTCCGCCAGCTTATCGGACTCTTCACGAGACAAATTGGCAAAACGTCCGTCATATTTGACAGGCAAGCCTTGTGCCATTTGTTCTTCACGCATTTTGTCAAGCTCATCAGGCGTACAAAAACAGCGAAACGCATAGCCTTTATCAAGCAGTTCTGTGGCGTATTTTTGGTAAATGTCGCCACGCTCTGACTGACGATAAGGGGCAAACTGTCCGCCCACGTCAGGGCCTTCGCTCCATGACAGACCACACCATTTTAGAGCGTCTAGGATCATCTGCTCGCTTTGGGCGGTTGAGCGCACTTGGTCGGTGTCTTCAATACGTAGGATAAATTCGCCGCCCATAGACTTGGCAAAAATCATGTTAAACAAGGCAATATAAGCCGTACCAACATGGGGGAAGCCTGTTGGCGATGGGGCGATACGAGTGCGGACGGGTTTGGTGCTGGTCATAAACATCTCTTTCATTTAAATTTTGCCTATCATATCAAATCTAAGCTGTCTTGTCGCCATTATCGCCCTTGTAAAGTGGCAAATTAAACCTATTTAGAGTGAATATTTTTAAGTTAATAGGCATAACAATGATTAATGTTACCACTTCCCCTTTAGACGCTCGCTTACAACTGGTTGATTTTACTAAGACGGACGCAAATACCCTAAAGGGGTTGGTATTAGATACCTTAGGCAGCGCCAATGCGTTTTTGGACGATTTGACCAATAAACAAGGGGACGCACTGACTATCATTGATGAATTTAACGTCATCACTCGCCTGCTGGGTCGTTATTTTGGCGTATTATCACACCTAAACAGCGTGCTAGGCACGGACGATATACGTGCCGCTCATCATGATGTACTGCCGACCTTGTCCGCCTTTTTTAGTAAAATGGGACAATCCACACCATTATTTAACCTTTATCAAACCGCCCAAAACAGCCCACAAGCACAAGATAACCAAGCCCTAAAACGGGCCATTGAGCTGTCCTTACAAAGTTTTGAGCTGTCGGGCGTGGGCTTAGATAGCGACCACAAAAAGCAGTTTGCCGACATCAGCAGTCGTTTGGCGGTATTAAGTGCTAAATTTTCTGATAACGCCCTAGACGCAAGCCAAGCCTTTGCTCTACCCTTGACCAAACAGCAATTATCAGGCATTACCGCCACAGGTCTTGCTCTGCTAAAATCCGCAGGCGACACCTATAAAGCCAAGCACCCAAACACCCTATTGGCAACCGATTATGTGGCGACCCTAGATGTGCCGATGTATTTGGCGGTCATGCAATACGCTGACGACCGCACGCTACGCCAAACGCTGTATCACGCCTACAACACCAAAGCCAGCCTAGAAAGCACCTTTGGGCGCAGTGAGTTTGACAACAGTGCGACAATGAGCGAAATTTTAGCGTTACGCCAACAAAAAGCACGGCTATTGGGCTTTAATGACTATACCCAATTGTCTTTGGCAAATAAAATGGCGGACGATAAAGCCCAAGTACAAGACTTTTTATTAAATCTTGCCAAGCACGCCACGCCCTTTGCCAAGGCGGATTTGGCAGACGTAGAAATTTTGGCAAAGACGCTAGGCATTGATCAGGTGCAGGCGTGGGACGTGCCATACCTTAGCGAAAAAATCCGCCAAGAAAAATACAACCTAAACAGTGATGAACTGCGTCCTTATTTCCCTTTGCCTGTGGTGCTTGACGGCTTATTCGACATCATTGGTACACTGTTTGATGTCCGCTTTAAGGCTCAAGATGTACCCACTTGGCATACAGATGTACAGTTTTATGAAGTTGTGGCAGATGATAAAACCATTGGCGGTATTTATTTGGACTTGTTTGCCAGAACAGGTAAGCGTGGCGGTGCGTGGCTGTCGGGCTTTCAGGACAAACATCAGGGTACGGACGGTGAGATACTGCCTGTGGGCTTTATCGTGGGTAACTTTTCACCAAAAACCGCCAACACGCCAAGCCTTTTGACCTTTGATGAAGTGACCACACTGTTTCATGAGTTTGGGCATGGCTTGCACCATTTATTAACCAAAGTGGTCGTGAGTGATGTGGCAGGCATCAATGGCGTGGAATGGGACGCTGTAGAATTGCCCAGTCAGTTTATGGAAAATTTTGCCCTAAGCACGGACGGTATCGGGCGTATCAGTCGCCATGTTGAGACGGGCGAGCCGCTGCCACAAGACAAGCTGACCGCCCTACTAAATGCCAAAAATTTCCAAAGCGGACTACAAACCCTAAGACAGATTGAGTTTGCTTTATTTGACTTACGAGTACACGGGCAAGACGTGGCGGATTATGATGAGCTACTGTCTATCATGAATGCGGTGCGTGATGATGTGGCAGTCATCAAACCGCCAAAAAATAACCGCTTTGCCAATACGTTTAGTCATATTTTTGCAGGCGGTTATGCGTCAGGCTACTATTCTTATAAGTGGGCGGAGCTTTTGTCAGCGGACGCATTTAGCCGTTTTGAAAAAGAAGGTATATTTAATCCAACCACAGGACAAGCCTTTAAATCAGAAATCCTAGAGCGTGGCGGAGAACGTCCTGCCAAAGAAAACTTTGAAGCCTTTATGGGGCGACCTGCGGACATTAACGCCTTATTGGTGCAAAGTGGTTTTATGGCTAAATAATCAACCACAAACTTTATAAAACCGTTTAATTTAAAATTAGACGGTTTTTTTTTAAATTACATAACTTAACAATAGCAAAAAATTATTTGCGTAAAATATCCCAATCAATCAAGAGAGAATGCCATGCGTTATCAATCCACTCGCCCCAAACGTCAATTCCTTGCTGGGGTGGTTTGTAAATCTTGCGGTGCGATGGACAGTACCGTACAAATACAAATTTTTGAGCCAGAGCCTGATGAATATATAGAATGCACACTTTGCAATTACACAGAACGACGACCCAGCCCAGAGCAGGCACAGGCTATGCAATTACAAAATGAAAATGACAGCGTGGGTGTGGTGCGTTTTATCGGCAAATAATGTCGCTTTGGCATGATTTTTGCTCCCAGTGTTAGTATCTTTGATCATTTTTTGCAATTTTTTGTTATAGTAAGGCAAATTTTAGAAAATTGGCTTGTATAGTTTTTAGTCTATAGCCATTTTGCTGATAAATTAATAAGGTTTTTTTATGTCAGAGCAAAACGACAACACCAGCAAAAATATTGACGATTTTTTTGCCAATATTGCCACAGAGCCCGCCCCAAAAACTTCAGGGGATTCTGAACTGGACGCTTTATTTGGTGGCACCAGCACGCCTGAACCTACTTCGGTGGTAGGTCTTGATGAAGACTTTTTAAACCAACTTGGGTCAGATAACGCCTTTAATCTTGAACCATCATCAAATATTGATGTTGGTGCAGTGGGCGGTAGTGATTTTAGCGGTTTTGACAACGGTAGCAGTCTTGATAACAACAATAGTTTTGACAATGCTAGCTTAAACAGCTTTGATAATGGCGGTTTTGGGGCAAGTGGTGAACCAAACACCATTAACTTACAAAAACCCACGCCCGACAGCGGTATCGATTTGGGTGATGTGGCTTTAGGTGGTGCAGGCATGGCAGCAAGTGCAGCAGCAGGAGCCGTACTACAAAACCAGCCCAGCACAGACGAGCCAGAAACCCCCAAGAAAAAAGGTTTCTTTAGTGGTCGCTTTGGCAAAAAAGACGATGCCAAACAAGAAACCCCTGCCAAACGCCCTGCCCGACCTGCCAGAAAACCTGTCGTCAAAGCAGACGAAGCGGGCGACAAAAAAGCCAAGCCTGCATTTAGCTTATTTGGCAAAAAGGACAAAACCCCAAAAGTGCCAACCACTCCTGTGGACAATGTCCAAGCCGACAATCTAAATGGCGATATGGGTGAAACACCAGTTGCCCAAGATAAACCAAAAAAAGGTTTGTTTGGTATGGGGGCAAAATCTGCCACACCAAAAGCCCCACGCGCTGCTAAAGCTCCTCGTCAAGCCAAACCTGCTAAAGCGCAAGGGGCAGACGGTAAAAAGAATAACTTACCACTGCTGCTGGGTGGGCTGCTTGCAGTTGCCATTGCAGGTGGTGCAGGTTATATGCTGTTTTTAAAAGAAGAACCAATGCCTGCTCCACCGCCACCACCGCCAGTGGCAGAGCAGCAAGCCCCCGCTCCAGCACCTACAACTGACATCATGCCTACCACCAACACGGTAAATCCTGATGAGATCTTAAATGCTGAAGTACCAAACGATCCTGCCTTAGTCAAAGAAGAAATCGATCGTCTAAAAGACACCGATACCCGTCTTAACGAACAAGGCAAAATCGCCGAAGAACAGCTGACTGTAATGGAAGAGCTAACCACCGCCAAAGCCGAGCAAATTGCCCTGCTAGAAGCTCAAATCAAAGAGCTAGAAAAGCAAAAGGCAAATGCTGGTGCAGTACCTGCTCCACAAAGCGCCGCTGGTCAAACACCACCGCCTGCAACGCCTGCTCCTGCTCAGTAAGGCTAAAGAAAAACAAAAGCGATACTTTAGGGTATCGCTTTTATTTATATAGCAAAAAAAATTACAACAGCCTTATCGCCCGTTCTTGCTTCTCTAACGCCTTACCTTCTAACACCGATTTGGCGACATGGATTTCTTTGACATCATCAAACCCTGACAAATGCCATTTTCGCCCCAAATCATCAATCACAAGGCTTTCGCCCACAATGTCAATTTTGGCGTTTTCGGACAGTTTAATGGCATGACCACCACCAACAAAATGGCGATTTTTAACAGTCAGCGAGCCTGTGGCGATAAAGGTTTGTGTGGCAAGGCGTCTTTTATAAGCATTAAAACCAAACACCAGCACCGCAAACACAAAAAAGATAGACAGCGTTGCCTTAGTGGGTAGCGTCATCGCTGACACCCCCACCAGTATCGCCACCCCCAGTAGCACAAATGACAATACAAACAGCGGATCTTTAGCCTTGCCTGTCAGCGTGATTTGTACGCCTTCATCAATAACTTTTAGCATGGCAAGCCCAATGCTTGTTTTTGTAAGGCAAAAATCTGCTCAATCCCTGCTTTACCCAGTGAAAGCATGGTGGTGGTTTCGTCCCAGCTAAAGGGTTTACCTTCTGCCGTACCTTGGATTTCAATAAACCCGCCTGCATCAGTCATTACCACATTAAGATCGGTATCACAATTTGAATCTTCTTCATAATCCAAGTCCAAATATGCCTGACCGTCCTTAATACCAACCGACACCGCCCCCACCAAACCAACCAATGGATCAGCGGTGAGTTTTTTAGCACGCTGTAAACTGTTTAGGGCATCAATCAGTGCCACTGCCGAGCCTGTGATACTGGCGGTACGTGTACCACCGTCCGCCTGAATCACATCACAATCCACATAAATGGTATGCTCGCCAAGTTTTGACAAATCCAACATGGCACGCAACGAGCGACCGATCAGACGCTGAATCTCTTGGGTGCGTCCTGACTGCTTGCCTTTGGTGGCTTCACGTTGGGTGCGGGTGCCTGTGGCTCTAGGCAGCATACCGTATTCGGCAGTCAGCCAGCCTTGTCCTTGCCCCTTTAACCAGCGGGGCACGCCTGCTTCTATGCTGACATTACAAAGCACCTTGGTATCACCAAAGCTAACCAACACTGACCCTTCAGCGTGTTTGGTATAATGGCGTTCAAAGCTAATGGGACGCAGTGCGTCTGTAGCACGGTTATTATGTCGCATGGCTTACCCTTACTTGTTTTCTTCCAAGGTACGCAAATCTTTACGCAGGATTTTACCAACGTTGGATTTGGGTAGCTCTTTTAGGAATACGATAAATTTGGGGCGTTTATAACCTGTTAAATTTTCCTTAGTCCATGCTTTGACTTCGGCTTCGGTCAAAGTCTCGTCTTTTTTGACAATAAAGGCTTTGACCACTTCGCCGCTATATTCATCAGGCACACCAATCACGCCACATTCTAATACTTTAGGGTGTGATGTGATGACTTCTTCTACTTGGTTGGGATAAACGTTAAAGCCTGATACCAAAATCATGTCTTTTTTACGATCGACAATCTTAAAAAAGCCCCGTTCGTCCATCACGCCAATATCGCCCGTGCGAAAATAGCCGTTCGCCGTCATCACTTTTTCGGTTTCATCAGGACGATGCCAATAGCCTTTCATCACTTGTGGGCCTTTGGCGCAAATCTCACCCAGCTCGCCCTGCGCCACCTCATTATCCTTATCATCAAGCAGCACAATATCAGTCAATGGCAAAGGCAAGCCAATTTTATTGGTGTATTCCCCTGGGGGATTTAAGGTGAGCACAGGCGATGTTTCGGACAAGCCATAACCTTCAACAATATAAGTGCCTGTTAATTTCTCCCAAATCTCTGCCGTCTTGGGAAGCACCGACATACCACCACCCAGTGACAAACGCAGATTGCTGTGGTCTAAATTTTTAAAGCCTTCATGATGTGCCAAGGCGTTAAACAAAGTATTGACCGCAGGGAAAAATACAGGTTTATATTTGGCAAAGTCTTTTACCAAGGCATCAAAATCACGGGCGTTGGTAATTAGCAGCAAACTAAATCCCGCCTTCATGCCAAGCAGCGCACACGCAGTAAAGGAAAAAATATGATACAGTGGCAATGCCACGGCAATGTATTTACCTGTCAAATCTTCACTTGTAGGGAACACCTTGACCACATAGGGCATAAACTGTTCCACATTAACGATTAAGTTAGCATGGGTCAGCATCGCCCCCTTTGCCACGCCCGTTGTACCGCCCGTGTACTGTAGCACCGCCACATCATCAAGCCCAAGCGTAGGACGCACATAGCGACTGGCAGACACTTGATTAAGGGCATCTTTAAAGGTAATGTGGTTAGGAATGTTCCAAGTAGGTACCATTTTTTTGATGTAGCGAACCACAAAATTCACCAGCACCCCTTTAAGTCCCATCATGTCGCCAATGCTTGCAACAATGATGTGTTTGACTTGCCCTTTGTGCTGTACTTTTTCAAAGACATGAGCAAAGTTTTCTACGATAAACAGTGCCTTGGCTTGGCTGTCGCATAGCTGATGCTCTAGCTCGTGAGCGGTATATAATGGATTGACATTGACCAGCACCATGCCCGCACGCACCACACCAATCATGGCAATCGGGTACTGTAAGATGTTAGGCATCATTACCGCCACTTTGTCGCCTTTTTCTAGCCCAATGGACTGCAAATAGGCAGCGATTTGACGGCTATAAGTATCAAGCTCGGCATAAGTGATTGATGCACCCATACAAGTAAAGGCGATTTTGTCGCCATGCTTGGCAAAGTTTTGTTCAAAACTATCTAGCAGTGATGAAATGCCGTCAGGGATACTGGCATGATTTTCAATACCATAATCTTGATAAGTTTGATGCCAAGGACGGTCAGCAGGTACGGTAAAAGCTTGCACTATTTTTTCCTTAAAAAATTCAATAAACAAACATTAACAAATAAAATACACCATTTTGGCAAAAAAGCCAAACAAAGTTACAACATTATAACGTCCAATAAAATAAATGTAGTAATTTAACCGACAAGCGTTAACCCAGCAGTCGCCCAATATTTGCCACCAATTGTTTGGCGATGACAGCCTTAGAAGCCTTGGTAAGTATTTCGGGGGCAAGGCTATATTTATCCGCAAAAAACAGCGTCATGGCATTGTCATCACTACCAAAGCCGATGCTATTGTCTGAAACATCATTACAGGCAATCATGTCTAGCTTTTTGCTTTGTAGTTTACCTTTGGCATAATTGGCGGTGTCTTGGGTTTCGGCAGCAAAGCCCACGGTCAGCGTTTTGGGATAAGTTTTGGCAATCGTTGCCAAGATGTCGGGATTTTTGACCAGCTCAAGGGTTAGAGTGTCTACGTCTTGGGTTTTTTTAAGTTTATGGGGAGCGACGCTTGCCATTTTATAATCAGCAACAGCGGCAGTGGCAATAAACACGTCCACGCTTTGCTTTTTAAACAGCGTCAAACACTGCTCTAGCATCTCATCTGCCGTACCGACATCAAGACGCTCTACCCCAAGTGGCGTGGGTAGAGTAACCTTTTTGCCACACACCAAAATCACGTTTGCCCCTGCATTACGGCAGGCACTCGCCACAGCAAAGCCCATTTTACCTGTGGAATGATTGGACAAAAAACGCACAGGGTCAATCGGCTCTAAAGTCGCCCCTGCGGTGATGACAACTGTTTTACCTGCTAGGATTTGTGGGGTTTGTTTTTGGGCAAGTTTACTGGCGATATAATCAAACAAACTTTGCGGTTCAGGCAATCGCCCCACGCCCACATCGCCACACGCCTGAAATCCGCTGTCAGGCTCTAGCACGTCCATACCAAAACGGCGAAGTTTGGCAAGGTT
>RRZU010546671.1_pt1 | contig 11160 bp, 16 predicted proteins | sample 2165561 | NCBI WGS metagenome assembly RRZU01 (sample SAMN10456909, study PRJNA506462) | wastewater metagenome | isolation source: wastewater sludge | place: USA: Moscow, Idaho | reverse complement strand
ATGTTGACGGCGCTGCGCGAGCTGGCCGTGTTGTACCCCTCGAAATCCTGGGTTCGCTGGTTCTCGTTTGCCAACGCCTACCCGACCTTGGCTATGCGGATGCGGGCCGTGGAAACCGGGCACAAGGCCCTTCTGTGAGGTAAGCATGGATGCCTTCTACCTGCAATGGATCGGCTGCGCGTTTGGGGTGCTTGGGGCCTTGCTGCTGGCCCTCAACAACCGCTTGTCCGGCTGGGGCTTCGTGTCTTTCCTGGCCTCGAATGTCTGCTGGATCGGCTTCGGCGTCATGACCGACGCGCCCGGCCTGATCTTCATGCAGGTGGCTTTCACTGCCACCAGCCTGCTAGGCATTTATCGCTGGATGCTGGCCAAGCCCGACTTTCGCGCGCGAAAGTCTGAAGGAGGTGATCTTGGCTAAAGGCAACTGGAACTGGTTAACCACTCGGGGCGTTGCTGGTCGTCTTCCCAAGGCAGTTCACATGTTTCATGCGGCTCGTGGCGTTGCCTCCCATGCCCGCCGTGCGGCTGTTTACGGCGTTTACTGCGCCTTGTCTGATTCGGAATTAAAGGCGTGGTTCGTAGAGCAGCCGAAGCAATGCTTTTGGTGCGGAATTGATGGTAACGACTGGCATATAGACCACTTTGTCCCCATGTCGAAAGGCGGGCCTCACCATCAAGACAACCTCGTTATTTCTTGTCCTGGATGCAATTTAAGCAAAAACGATTCTGATCCTCTTGTTTTTGCTGCTAATCGTGGCATTGCACCAGACCTTGCTCGCTACGAGCGCGTTGCTTCGCTTATTGGTGGCGTTGATGTGCTTCGGAACAGTGATCGGCCAATAGTGTTCCGCTTGGGATGCGATAACGGCATTGTGCTTGAGGGGTGCAAGGATTTTGAGTTGGCCGCCTCCGTGCTGCTTCCGATCTACACGGCTAATCGCAGTGATGGTGAGTGCCACTTTGTTATTGCCGGTAGGAAGGGATGCGCTGGAGGGGCGTGGCGCGTCTTGGTAAGCAGGGGCGGTTGTGGTTGGCTCCGAAATGATGATTGTCGTTTCCGATTAGTTGAATTGCCTTCTGTTTCTGTGCAGAAGCGCATCGGTGGTGTTGAATGGCCCGAGTAAAAAAGTACCACACCATCACCGACATCGTAGGCACGGTTTACTGCGAGCAAAAGGTGGTTTTCGACCGTGAGCGCGGGGATGCCCGGCCGCTGGAGGTTCGGGCGAAGGCCGCTGCCGGCACCTTCGAGCACCTACGGTTTCAGGTCGAAGGGCAGACGCGCGCAGCGATTGATCGGCGCTGTTTCATTGCCACCGCGATCTACGGGCCTGACGCCCCTGAAACGGACTTTCTCCGGGCGTGGCGCGACCGCGTGCTGATGCCGACAACGACAGGGCGATTTTTCGTCCAAGCCTACTACGCCATTTCGCCGGCATTGGTGCCGCTACTGTGCCGGAGCCGAGGTGCTGCCAGTGCCGTGCGTGCCGCACTGAATGCCCTGCTGGCCACGCTGGGGATGCCGCGATGAGCAACTTGCCGAGCTACATCCTTTTCGGGCTGGCCCTGGCTCTGGCCGTCTGGACGTTCATGGTCTGGCGGGGATTCACTCAGAACTGGCTTCCCTCCGAACTTGCGGCCGGCAAGGTTGCTCAGGTGGAGCGCAATCTGTTCATCAATGCGCCGTTTCCCGTGGTGGGCCGGCCCGATCAGGTGTATCGGCTCCCCGATGGGCTGCATGTCCCTCTCGAAAACAAGAACCGCGATGCCCACCGCGTCTATGACACGGACATTGCGCAACTCTCTTTGCAAGCGTGGCTGCTTCGCCTGAACGGACTCGAAACCGCGCCCTTTGGCTTCGTGGCCATCAACAACCGGAAAACCCGCGAGCGCCGCGCCATCCGCGTGGAACTGCGCGACGACGCCTATTGCGAGCAGTTGGTGGCCCGGTACATCGACATCACCGAGCGCCGCGCCAAAGCCCGCCGAAGCCGGGGCCGGAAGTGCAACACATGCGGGCACCGTTCCGAATGCTTTTCTCTCAACCCTTAACCAACAACATGGAGATTCCACCAATGACTACCCCTGACCGCGAACTGCGCCTGATGGAAACCTTTGTCGGCCTTCTCAGCGACCATCAAAAGGACTTCGAGGGCTTCGTGCGCGACGTGGAGAACGTCCGCTACTGCCATACCCCCATCGACGGCCAGCAAATCAATCGTTGCGAGTACGCGCTACGCAACATGGAGATTCGCCTGCTGACCATCCACAACTGCATCCAGGCGGGGCGGTTCGACGCTGAAACGCTCGATGCGTTGGTTCAGACCAAACATACCTGGGCCAGCATGAAGAACCGGGTGGATAGCTACCTGGGCGAAATCCACCAGATCATCAGCCAGACATCCGCCGCGCTGCGGCCGGTGCGCGAGAGCTTGGTGGCGTGATCGCTCTCCCCTTCCTATTGACGTTATCGCGCTAAACGCCTAGTGCCAGTAGGATTTTTTTGATAAACTTGCTTTCACCGTGAAAGCAAACAAACGGCATCTGAATACTGGCACTGGACACCCGCATGGACAACTTACCGATGGATGCGCTGCTGACGCAGATATGGCAAATGGTTTCTCCCTACGTGGGCGGGGCCTGGGCCGCACTGCAACGCATCTTCGCTGAAACCCCTACCCCGCTGTTAATCGGCATTGTCGTTGGCTTGTTGCTCGCGCGCGTGCTGCGCGGCGTGCTGATCGTGGCGGGGCTGGTGGCAGTGGTTTTTGTTGCCGTGCGGGTGTTCGGAATTGCCGTGCCCGGCTTGGGCTGACTGGAGGCGAACATGGAAGACAAGAACCCTTATGAACTCGATACCGGCCCCGTGGCTGCGCCCCATCCGGCCGACGTGCGCCGTGCGCAGTTTGTTCAAGCCAATGCTTCCCTGTCCCTGGAGGGGATGCCGGTGGACGCCGCCGACCTCGCCATTCAGGAGGCCGTCATCGCCGGCACCCTGACCCCTGACGAGGCGGTAGCCAAGTACCTGGAGCGCGCACGCGGGGCCAGCCAATGAGCGAGCAAGAGGACTACACCTACCCCGGCACGCACGTTCTCAAGAACAAGGCCGACATCCGCGACCTCGCGGCGCTTCAACGCTTCGAGCGCGGTGCAACGGCCGTTCGCATCCAGGAGCTGCGCGAAAACCCGGTACGGGGCGAATACGACTTGGCCCACCTTCAGGCGATCCACAAGCAGGTTTTTCGGGATGTCTACGAGTGGGCCGGCGAAGTGCGCAAGGTGGATATTGCAAAGGGGCCTGCGGGCGACCGAACCCTGTTCACCTTCAAGGAAGACATCCCGCAGAAGGCGCAGGAAATCCAATCCGCGATCAAGGAAGCCAACTATCTGCGCGGGATGGACAAGGAGCAGTTCAGCGGGAAGATGGCCGAGGTCTATGCCGGCGTGAACGAAATGCACCCCTTCCGCGAAGGGAACGGCCGCACGACGCGCGAATTCATCGGGCAACTCGCCAAGGATGCGGGCTACCAGCTCGATTACTCCAAGGTCGATAAGCAGACGTGGAACGAGGCCGCCAAGGAATCCGCGCGCGGCAACCTGGAGCCGGCGCGCGAGGTTTTCTACGAAATCACGACCGTGGAGCGGGCGGTGGCCTTCGACAAGCTGGCCACGCGCGAAGCTCTGGCCAAGCATCCCGAGCTGGATGGTGCCTACAAGATGCTGCACGACGCCCACCGGGCCGGGCAGGACGCCGCTTACCTGCGGGCAGAAATTTCCAAAGAGCTGCACAGCGGCCGGCTGGTGGGCGATGGCGTGACGCTGGACGAGTCCAAGCGAGTCATCGACCACGCCGCAGCCTATCGCGGGCTGATGGTGCGGGACGCCGAACGGCTTGGCGGGCAGTTCAAGGGCGACGTGGTGGCGGTTTCGTCGCACCACGCAATGCTCCAAGTGGGCGACATGATCGCCGTGCGCTACGAACGCGCCAATCTGGATCGTGACCTTGCCGTGGGCGACCGCGTGACGATCCAGTACGACAAGGCGCGCAGCCAAGTCTATGAGCAGGGCAAGGAGCCGGCGCGGGATCGTGGCGGCAAGGACATGCAGATGGAGCGCGAGCGCGTGCCGACGCCGCGCTGACTTTCGCGCGCGAAAGACCAACGGAGAAGAACATGAATCGAGAAACGCTTGAGCTGCTGGTTTTTGTGGGGATGTGCTTTGCCGCGTCCTACCTGTTGATGCGCGAGTTTCGTGCCTACCTGGATGCCGTCTTCAGCCGTTCCCCCGGAGAGCCGTGGGCCGATGTCTGGAAGCGCGCCCATGCCGAGCACGACCTGAACCGCAAGGCCCAGCTCGAAATGTTCGGCTCCAAGTGGGCGACCGTAGGGGGCCGCTTGCTTGTGGTGGGGCTTGTCATAGCTGGGGTGTGGTTTCTGGCTTTTGTTCCGGTTGCTGCCGTGCTGCTGGCCGTCTATCTGGCTTGGGGGTTGTACGCCACCCGCAGCCTTGGGCTGACGGCCAACGACGTGTATGCGCGCCTGCTGAAGCGCGACCGCATCACCTACCGCCTGCTGCACGCGGCCCTGTGGCCGCTCCATGCAAACCAAGCCAAGAACCAATCCGGTAATCAGTGAGGAATCCAGACCATGACCAATCAACTTTTCAGCCGTGCCGGCGTCCGCTACGAGGTGGCGCTGGATGTCCTGGGGGCCATCATCGCCCACCACTCCGAAGCCATTGCCGCCGAGCGCGAAAAAGCTACCCCTGACGAGGCCGTGATTGCGGCCGCTCAGAAAGCGAAGGACGAGCTGCGCACGATCCGCGAAGACCTCGATCCGAATGCTGACGAGGCCATCGAGCGCGTCATCACTCAGTACGGCCAGCAGGCCCGCGACCTTTACCAATAAGGCAGGAGGGCAGACAAATGGCTGGGGAGGTTTCCAAGTACGCAATGGAGAGCGCCTACAAAGACGTAGAGCGCGATGCACTGGCAAGAACGACGGCGCAGGAGAATCCGAAGGCGATCCTGTTGGGTGGCCAACCGGGATCGGGTAAATCGGCGCTGGCGGCCGAAGCGATCCGCGAGCTGCGCGCCAACGGTGGCGCTGTGGTGATCGACGCCGACCGGATGCGCGAGGAAAACCCGCGCTACAAGCAGCTTTCGCGCGAAGACCCCCAGCACGCCGCCGACCGCACGCAGAAAGAAGCCGGCGAATGGGCTACCCGCCTCACGCTGGCCGCCGTGGAAAACCGCCGCAATCTGGTGGTGGACGGCACGATGCGCAGCCCGGAGAACATCCGGGACTTGACCACTCGCCTGAAGGAACAGGGTTACGAGGTGGAGGCCAGAGTGTTGGCCGTCAACCCGGAAACCTCAGTGACCCGCGCACGGCTGCGCTTCGAGGAACAGGTGGCCGAGCGCGGCACCGGGCGGTTCGTCAACAAGGAACAGCACGACAACGCCTACAACGGCATGGTGGAGTCCGTGCGCGCCTTGGAGCGCGACAAGCTCACCGACTCGGTGCGCGTCTATGACGCCAACCAACGGCAAATCTACGAGAACAGCCAAGAGCGCGGAGAGTGGAAACGGCGAGCAGCAGCGGTTGATGTGTTGGAGCAGGAGCGCGGGCGCGCTTGGACGCACGCCGAGCGGCGCGATTACGTGTCCGCCCTGGACGACATCAATACGCTGGCCAAGCAGCGGGAAGGTGTGCGCGACAACGTGACCTACACCGTGGGCACCGTGGCCAAGAACGATGCGAAGGACTACAGCAACGTCAATGACGCCGCCAGGGCCTTCCGGGATGCCAAGGCTGAAGACCAGCCCTATGTGATCCGCACCGAGCGCCTTCCCAATGGCCGGGAGTCAGCCTCGACGCCGGGGCAGACCACGTACACCGAGAAAGAGGGTGTGCGGGAGTATGGCAAGTACATCGGGGGCAACGACGAGGCCCTGAAGCGGGCCTACGCTGATGCCTTGCGGCCGGAACAGGAGCGCACCGCGCGGCCGGTGCTGGCCGACCGTGACGAGCTGGCGGCCAAGCTCGAAGCGGCTCGAAACGACTTGGCCCGCTTCGAGCAGACCCCGGCCTATCAGCGCGCCCAGGCATTCGACCAGCTCACCAAGCGGGAGGCGCTGGAGCGCCACCCGGAGCTGGACGGGGCCTACAAGCAGCTTCACGACATCAAGCAGGGCTGGACACCTCAGACCAGTCAAGATCAGCGGGAAACCAGCTACTTCAATGCGCGTGCCGAGCTGTCCGAGCAGCTTCATCGGGGCCGCGTCCCGGAGGGCAGTGTCACCGTGGATGAATCGCGGCGCGTGATCGACATGGCCGCCAGTCATCGGGGCTTGGTGGTGCGGGATGCGCAAGAACTCAAGCAGGACGTGAAGGGCGAAGTGGTCGCCACCTCATCGCATCACGCCCTGGTGAAGATGTCCGACATGGTGGCTGTGCGCTACGAGAAGGAAGGGCTGGATCGGGATGTCCGGGTAGGCGAGAAAGTGACGATCCAGCACGGCAACGAAAAGAGTCAGGTGTACGAGCAGGGCAAAGAGCCTGCGCGGGAGAACGCGCGGGACGTGGGCCGGGACATGGGCCGGTAAGCAAGGGAGAAAAACATGGCGATCTACCAGATTGGCGGGCAATCCATTCATTCAGACGACCCAGCCTTGTCCGAGCTGCTGGCCAATATCTACAGCTCGCGGGAGCGGCCGCTGTGCCTGTGCCGTACCCCTGGCATTGAAATGTACGTGGCCAAGGTCGATGACAAGTACCTCATCAAACGGATGCCCAATTCTGGTAGCGGCCACGCCCCGGCCTGCGATTCCTACGAGCCGCCGCCCGAGCTGTCCGGGCTTGGCCAAGTCATTGGCTCCGCGATCCAGGAGAACCCCGACGAAGGCACCACGGCGCTGAAGTTCGACTTCGCGCTGTCCAAGGGGGCCAGCCGATCCGCGCCGGCACCGAGCGGAAAGGAGACGGATAGCGTCAAGACCGATGGCAACAAACTGACCCTGCGCGGCACCCTGCATTACCTGTGGGAAGAAGCGGGCTTCAACCGATGGGCACCGACGATGGCCGGCAAGCGCAGTTGGTACGTGATCCGCAAGTATCTGCTGCAAGCAGCCGAGGACAAGACTGCAAAAGGCGCGAGCTTGGCCGGAATGCTCTACATGCCCGAATCGTTCAACGCCGAGAAGAAGAACGAAATCACCCAGCGGCGACTCGCGCAGATGATGCGAATCGCCACGCCCGAGAAGGGCACCCGGCGCTTGATGCTGGTGGTGGGGGAGGTGAAGGAACTGGCTCAGTCGCGCTACGGGCACAAGATCGTCCTCAAGCACCTGCCCGATTGCCACTTCATGATGAACGACGACATCTACAAGAGGCTGCTCAAGAGATTCGAGGTGGAGCTGGGCCTGTGGGATGCCTTGGAGGGCACCCACCTGATGATGATCGGCACTTTCAGCATCGGCGCTACCGGCGTGGCCTCGCTGGAGGAAGTCGCGCTGATGTGCGTGACCGAGAACTGGATTCCGTTTGAAAGCACCTTCGAGAAGATGGCGCTCGATGCTCTGACGCAGCAGAACCGGCGCTTCATGAAAGGGATGCGGTACAACCTGCCTTCCACGCGGCCGCTGGCCTGCGCGGTGGCTTCGGATACCGAGCCGGAGCCGACCGCCATGTACGTGGTTCCGCCTGGGGCCAGTGAAGACTATGCGGCCGCCGTCGATGAATTGATTGCGGAAAGCAAGCTCCCTTCATGGAAGTGGGTGGCTGGCGAGGCTCCTATGCCGGCGCTGCCGGCGCTGCCGGAGCACGGCCGATGATGAGCGCCCTACTCCGCTTCGTCGGCATTCGCCCGACCGTCGCCCCGACTTTCGCGCGCGAAAGTCTGCCGGCGACTCAACGCGCAACACGATGGGCGCTTCAGCGTGCTCCCCGTGGCCCCGTCCTGATGCTGGACATCGACGGGGTTCTACACCCTGGCCAGTCTGGCACGCTGATTTACCTGCCCCTGCTGGAAACATGGCTGCGAGCGCATCCCGATGTTGATGTGGTGATTTCGTCCAACTGGCGCGAGACGCACACGCTGGATGAGCTGCGCAACTTCTTCTCCATCGAGCTGCGCGAGCGCGTTATCGGCTGCACGCCCGTTTTGCCTGATTGCACCAGGCTGGACGAGATCCTTTGCGTTGTCCGCGAGTACGGCGTCACCCAATGGGCTGCCCTCGATGACCGCGTGCAGGAATTTCCAGATACACGCCGGCTGGTGGCCACCGAGTATCTGGACGGACTTACCGGGGAGTCGCTGCTTCAGCTCACCCGCGTGATGTGGGCCGCACCGTGAAGGTGTGGAACGCCCTGCTTTGCCTGTTTGGCATCCATTCGCCGCTGTCCACGCCCATCTATTCGAGCTGGGACGGCACCCAAGTACATGAACGGCGCTGCGCCCGTTGCGGCAAGGTGCTGGGTCATATCCTCAACTGACACACGGAGATTTCCATGAACCGACAAGACCTGATCGACGCCATTGCTGAAGACACCGAAGCATCCAAGGCGGCCACCACGCGCTTTCTCGATAGCCTCATCACCATCGTACAAAACGAGGTGGCCAAGGGCGGCGCGGTGAAGCTCACCGGCTTTGGCACTTTCGAGAAAGCAGCCGTTGCGGCGCGCACCGGGCGCAACCCGAAGACCGGCGCGCCGATCAAGATTCCCTCGACCCACAAGCCGAAGTTCACGCCTGGGGCCACGTTCAAGGACTTGGTGAAGGACTGAACCATGAGCAAACATCCCGACTTGAACGGAACCGCGCTTGCGCTGCTGCGTGCGCTCGACCGTGGCGAAGTGCGGGGCATTCGGGTGCTTTCGGAACGCGCGGCGGGCCGCCCATTGTGCGGTGCTGTCGATCTGGACGTGATGCGCGAGTACCTGGGTGAAACCCGCCACCTTATCGACCGCGGCTATCTGTCGCGCAAGCCTGCCGGCACATCCATCCGACTGTCTTTGACGCGCAAGGGCCGGCGCGCACTCCATCCTGGCACGCCGTTCTGGCCAGCGCCTGTGACTTGGGCGCTAGGGGCGTCCATGCTTGCCGCTGGCGTAACCGGATGCGCGCCGATGCCTCCCGAGCAACCCCGTGTGCTCCTGATGGGCGCGCCCGTGCTCACCGGGCTGGCCCAAGTGCGCGATCCACAAACCGGCACCGACTACTTTGTGCCATGCAATCCGTGTGCGGCACCAACGCCCAAGACTCCGATGCTGGGCAGCACCGATGCTGCACCAGAGGCGACCGGCAAGGCGGCTGCACGGCCGCAGCCTTCGGTCTTGGCCAAGCTAGACGCCCATACTGTCGCCACACTCGCCATCCCGGCCGAAGCGGATGCCATCCCGGCCGGCTCCGCCCAGCTCACCGACGACGTGCGCCCCGTGACGGTAGTTGCAGTCGGCCCGGCCACGGCCGCGCCAGTCGCGGCTACTGCCTCCAGTTCCTTGCGCTCGCTCCCGTTTTCTAGCTCCGTGGCAAATCTGAACGATGAGGCCAAGCGTAGCTTGTCCGAGCTGCTGCCACTGGCCATGACGGCCGAGCGCGTCTTGATCCGTGGCCGCACTGATTCGACCGGCACCGTGGCCGGCAATCGCGCCTTGGCCATCGCAAGAGCTGCGACTGTGCGCGCCGCGTTTGCCCGTGGTGGCGTTGACCCCCGAAAGCTGAAAGTCTCCTACTGCGTGACCTGCTTTGTCGCCTCGAATGACACCGAGGCTGGGCGCAGCGCAAACCGGCGCGTAGAGGTTGAGCTGGTGATGCCAGCGCCGGCCGTGGCCTTCAGCAAGTGAAAGCTGGCCATGAGCGCAGATGACCGGGATTGGTATCGAGAGCGGGCCGCGAAAACCATGCAGGATCATTACTATGACCCGAAGGTGTTTCGCGGTTCGCGCGAGGTTCGCGCAGACCAACCCCGTATCACCTTTTTGCAGTTCGTCATCGCCAATGCGCTGCCCTACGCCTTTCTGATTGTCGCGGGCGCGATCTGGCAAATAGCGCATGGGGCGACTCCACACGACGCCCTCTTGATGACGACCCAATGGCTCAAAGGTTTCGTGTTGAGCCATCCGGTCTTGTGCCTCCTGATGGTGGCCGGTGCGGCCTTCTACATGGCAAGGCCGCGCCTCGCCGGCATCGCCTATGTCTGGATCGGGATCGGGTTCCTGTGCTTTGTTGCCTTCGACTACTTCGGCAAAAAGCCTGCCGCCATGGCCGCACAACGAGCGGGCGAGCCGCCGCGCGTGGCCACCATGAGCGTGCCAAAGAATCAGCGCGGGCACTATGAGACGCCGGGCAGCATCAACGGCCAGCCTGTCACCTTCATTGTGGATACCGGCGCGGGCGTGACATCCGTTCCTGGCTCGCTGGCCAAACCCTTGGGCATCACATCATGCGAACCTCGCCAGTTCAGCACGGCGGCCGGCGAGGTCTTCGGATGCGTCGCCACGGTAGCAGAAGTGGTTTTCGGTTCCTTCCGTGCCCATAACGTCCAGGTTGCCGTCATGCCCACCATGAACGGCCCTGCATTGCTGGGCATGAACATCCTGGGGATGGTGCAGATCGAGCAACGCGGATCGGCGCTGCTGTTCTCCACCACCCATTTCCGAGAAGACGATTGAACATCAAGAACAACAAGGAGGAAAACATGCGTCACCTTCCGCTTTACCTGCTTCTGACCGCTGCGGCCGGCTGCACCCTACCTGCGCTGGCCAGTTCTGAAGCGGTGCCCGACGATGCTCCGGCTGCTGTAGCGGCCGCCACGGCCGCCACGGCCGCCACGGCCGCCGAGGTCAAGGTGGCCATCACCGGGCGCATCGACCTGACTGCTGATCGGGGGCGCACAGTCTTCATCGACTTCCTGGCCAGCCCAAAGCTGACGGCCGCCGCGCGGGCTTCGCTGGCCGCCAGCGGCTTCGAGCTGGTGGACAGCCGCGAGCAGGCCGACGTGGTGTACGAGCTGGATGGTGCCTTCCAGGCGCTGCGCCCCGCAACCCGGCGTACCGCCGAGGTTCGCGTGGGCGACTATGCCGAGAACCCCGCACCCTTGGCCACCAAAAGCGGCCGGGGCGGCTCCGTGATGCTGTCGCTGAACCCGCTGGCCATGCT